>P_A23_Sed_3_FmtDRAFT_1000075_pt1 | contig 8362 bp, 8 predicted proteins | sample PonA233FremontCA_2_FD_11280 | JGI IMG/M metagenome (IMG submission 11280) | reverse complement strand
GCGCCCGCGACCACGAACTCGATCTCGTGGAGGTTGCGCCGGACGCCGACCCGCCCGTCTGCAAGATCCTCGACTACGGCAAGTACCGCTACGAGAAACAGAAGGAGGAGCAGCGGCGCCGGAAGAAGTCGAAGTCCATGGAGATGAAGGAGCTTCGCTTCCGGCCCCGTACCGAGGAGCACGACTTCAACTTCAAGGTCGATCACGCCCGCGAATTTTTGGAGGACGGCAACAAGGTCAAGGCGTACGTCCAGTTCAAGGGACGCGACATCGTCTACAAGGACCAGGGCATGGACCTGCTGCGCCGCATGATTGAGGAGCTTCAGGAAATTGCCCGCATCGACCAGCAGCCGGAAATGGAAGGCCGGCGAATGGTGATGATCCTCGCCCCACACAAGAACAAGTAGGGCAACTGCCCCCCCGACGTGGGCCTGCCGACGCATGCGTCGCTCCGCCCGTGCCCGGCTCCTTTTTGTGGACTCTGTGCGGACGGGAACGCCCGTGCGCTCCTCTCATATGTGGTGTGTTCCACTTCTGCGTACTTCGTGAATGAATCCCCTCGGGGTGTTGCTGCCATGCCCAAGATGAAATCCCACAGCGGTGCCAAGAAGCGCTTTAAGAAGACCGGCAACGGCAAGATCAAGCGCAAGAAGGCAAACAAAGGGCATCTGCTGACCAAGAAAAACGCAAAGCGCAAGCGCCAGCTGCGCAAGAGCGTGGTCGTCGACGACAAGGCGAACCGGGACCGGATCAAGCGCATGCTGTCCACCTAACCGCGCCGAAGACGCCGGGCGGCCTGCCGGACGGAGAGCCTTGTTCGGTCCTCCATCTGTTGTTTGTGGAGTCTTTCCCGAAACGGGGTTGGCCTGTCGCCAGCACTCGCTTAGGTTATGTTTTCGACTGTGTTGTCAAACTGACGTTTTGTTTCTATGCCGCGCGCAACGAACAAGCCGGCGACCCGTCGGCGACGGAAGAAAATTCTGAACAAGGCGAAGGGCTACTGGGGCCGTCGGAGCAAGGTCTACAAGGTGGCCAAGCACGCGGTCGAAAAGGGCCTGCAGTACGCCTACCGGGACCGCCGCCAGAAGAAGCGCCGGTTTCGGCGGCTGTGGATCACCCGCATCAACGCCGCGACGCGCCAGCACGACGTGAGCTACTCCCAGTTCATGGGCCAATACCGGAAGTCGGACCTGGACATGAACCGGAAGGTGCTCGCCGACCTGGCTGTTCACGACCCGGACGCCTTCGAGCAGATCGTAGACCACGTGATGGAATAGGTGGTGCGGAAGCGTACTACGTGGAGCGCGTGTTGCATGAGGGCTTCTTTTCTCCTCTCACGCACCACTCCTCTCGTTTCCCGCCCCCCGCCGCCCCGTTGCGATGCCGTTGATTCGTGCGCCGTTTCGGTTTGCCTTTGCGGGGTCGACCTTCCGAACTCCGCAGGGGCGCTGACTGTCGACCGCCACCATTGCTGGTGACTGCATCCCGCCCCTGCCCCGCAGGCTCGGCGGGATTTTTTATTGCCCCTTGCGTTTCGAGTCTCCGGCGCCGCGCCGCTCTCTGTGACCCTTGACTCGCGATTCCCTTCCATGCCCGACGAAATCGACCAGCTCCGTGAACAGATTGAGGCCGAATCGATCGAGAGCGCCGAGGAGGCCGAGGCCTTTCGCATCAAGTACCTCGGTCGCAATCAGGGCGCGATCCCAGACCTGTTCGATCAGATCGGCGACCTGCCCCCGGAGGAGCGTCCCGAGTTTGGACGGCGTCTCAACGCCCTGAAGGACCGCGCCCAGGAGCGAATCGACGAGGCACAGGCGCGCCTCGAGCGACAAGAGCAGACGGGCGGCCCCGACATCGATCTCACCCTGCCGGGCCGACGCGGCTTCACGGGGTCGACGCACCCCCTCACGCAGACGCTCGACGAGATCCTGCGCATCCTGCGCGGGCTCGGCTTTGCCACCCACGAGGGGCCGGAGATCGAAACCGGACTGGCACAACTTCACGGCCCTCAACTTTCCGCCCGACCACCCGGCGCGGGACATGCAGGACACCTTCTTCCTCGAGGACCCGCCCGAGGGGACGGAGCCCCGTGTCCTCCGCACCCACACCTCGCCCGGTCAGATCCGGATCATGGACACCCAGACGCCCCCCATTCGGGTGGCGGTGCCGGGGCGGGTGTACCGCAACGAGGCGATCTCGTACAAGTCGTTCTGCCTCTTTCACCAGGTGGAACTGCTATACGTGGACGAGAACGTGACGATGGCCCAGCTCAAGCAGGTGCTCTACAGCCTCGCCCGCGCCCTCTTCGGGGAGGACGTGACGCTCCGCTTCCGCCCCAGCTACTTCCCCTTCACCGAGCCGAGCGCGGAGGTGGACGTGTGGTGGGACGACGAGGACGCCGACGACGGCGGGCAGTGGATGGAAATTCTGGGCTGCGGCATGGTGCACCCCAACGTCTTCGACGCCGTCGACGTGAACCCGGAGCGGTACACCGGCTACGCGGTGGGCATGGGCGTGGAGCGGATGGCCATGCTCCGGCACGGCATCGACGACATCCGGATCTTCTACGAGAACGATGTGCGGTTTCTCGACCAATTCTGACAATTGCGAAGTACGAATGTCGAATTTCGAATTGTCAGGAGCCCTATTCCTCGCGGGCAGTTTTCTTGGACGCGACGATGATCGATGCAATCTGGCGTGCCTCGTCCTGTAGTTCTGAAACCTGGGAAGCGAGTCCAGCACCGAGCTCATCGAGAAGCTCCAGCCAGAACTGCGATTCATCGGCCTCTTCTTCCACAAGGGCAAGCTTGGCAATGAAATCCTTGTGGGACCGGGCATGGCACGCAGCTCGGTAATTCGCCCCTACGGATGTGGCAGACCGGAGGAGTTGCTTCCGAATAACGCGGCATTCAGGAGCATTGGGAAGCGATTTGCAAAGGTGAATCACGTTCAGCGCGAACCGCTTTGTCCGAGGTCGGAGATCTGACATCGGCACCAGAAGATTCCATGACGAAAGAAGCCGTCGTGCGATAGACACGTGAGCACGATGGATATAACACCATTCGCCATTCGAAATTCGCCATTCGAAAATGGATATCAGCTACAATTGGCTCAACGAGTACGTCGACCATGACTGGAGCCCCAACGACCTGGCCGAGCGCCTCACTATGGCCGGGCTGGAGGTGGAGACGGTCCGCCCCCTGGGCCAGGCGCTCGACGGCGTGGTGGTCGGCGAGGTGACCACCGTTCGCGCGCACCCCAACGCCGACCGCCTCGTGCTCTGTGACGTGGACCTCGGCGACGGCGCCCCGTCCCAGATTGCCTGCGGCGCGCCGAATGTGGCCGCGGGGCAGAAGGTGCCGGTGGCCACGGTGGGCACCACCCTGTCGCGCCCCGACCCGGACAATCCCGACGAGCGGCAGGAGCTAACCGTGGAGGCCCGCGAGCTGCGCGGCGAGGCCTCCAACGGCATGATCTGCGCGGAGGACGAGCTGGGCCTCTCCGACGACCACGCCGGCATCATGGTGCTCGACGACGAGGCGCCCGTCGGCACGCCGTTCCCGGAGTACCTCGACGCCCACGGCATCCCGGCGACCGACGCGGTGCTCGACATCGAGCTCACCCCGAACCGCCCCGACGCCGCCAGCCACATCGGCGTGGCCCGTGACGTGTCGGCCCTCGCGGACAGCACCCTGCAGCGCCCCGCGGTGGAGACGCCCTCGGAGGGCGGCCCCGTGGCCGAGGAAATCACCGTCGACCTCCGGGACGAGGCCGGCTGCCCCCGGTACGTGGCCCTGCTGGTGCGGGGCGTAGACGTGACCGACTCGCCCCTCTGGCTGCGCCGCCGCCTCACGGCCATCGGCCTGCAGCCGCGCAACCACGTGGTGGACGTGACCAACTTCGTGCTCCACGAGTGCGGCCAGCCGCTCCACGCCTTCGACCTCGACGCGATTGCCGACGACACGATTGTCATCCGCCGCACCGATGACGAAACGCCCTTCACGACGCTCGACGACCAGGAGCGAGAGTTGCCCGAGGATACGCTCCTCATCTGCGACGCGGAGAAGCCCGTGGCCGTGGCCGGTGTGATGGGCGGGGCCAACTCGGAGGTGTCGACGGAGACGACGGACGTACTCATCGAGAGCGCGTACTTCGACCCGTCCACCATCCGCCGCACCGCGAAGGCGCTCGACGTGCAGACCGACTCGTCGTACCGTTTCGAGCGGGGCGTGGACCGCGACGGGCAGGTGTGGGCCGCCGCGCGCGCCGCCGAGCTGATCGCGGACCTGGGCAACGGCACCGTCGTCCCCGGCATGGTCGACGAGCACCCCCATCCGCCGGACGAGGAAACGGTGTCCCTCCGCCCCGACCGGCTCACGCAGGTGCTCGGCACCGAGGTGGCGACCGACGAGGGGACGCGCCTGCTCGGTGCCATCGGCTTCGAGATCGAGGACGGGGAGGACGCGCTCCGTTGCACCGTGCCNACNTGGCGCCCCGACGTGTCGATCGAGGAGGACCTGATCGAGGAGGTGGCGCGCCTGCACGGCTACGACCAGATTCCGGAGCCCGAGCGCGTGCCCGTGCCCAGCCGCACGCCGCAGCAGCCGCCGGAGGAGACGCTGGGGCGGCAGGCGCGGCAGTTGCTGAAGGGCCTCGGCTACCGCGAGATCTACACCAACAGCATGCTGCGCAAGGACCGCGCCGAGCGCTTCAACGCCCCCCGGCCGGTAGCGATCGGGCGCCCGTCGTGGAGACGAAAAACCCAATCTCGGAGGAGATGGCCGCCCTGCGTCCCCGGCTGCTGCCGGGCGCGCTGGAGGTCATGCAACACAACCACAACCACGGGCAGGAGGCACTCCGCGTGTTTGAGTTCGGCCGCGTCTTTCGCCGCGCCGCCGAGCCGGACGCCCCACTCGTCCCCGGCTACAGCGAACACCCGGCGTTGCTGGTTGCCCTCAGCGGCCCCCACGCACCCACCGGCTGGGACACCGAGCCGCGGGACGCCGACATTTTCGACCTGAAGGGCACCGTCGAGACCCTCCTCGACGACCTGCGCGTGCCGGACCTTCAGGTGCGTCCCCGCGATACGGGCGCGGCGAACGAGGCCCCGCCGGTCACGCAGCACCACATCGACGTGGCCGCCGGAGACACGCCACTCGGCACCGTGGCCCGGGTCCGGGACGACGTGGCGGCGGACTTCGACCTCGACACTCCGGTCTTCGTGGCGGAATTCCACTGGGCCGCCCTCGTCGGCAGCGCGACGGCAGAGCAACACCGCGACTACGAGCCGGTGAGCCGCTTCCCGGTCGTGGACCGCGACCTGGCCGTGCTCGTCCCCGCCAATCAACCGGTAGGACCGCTGCAACGCGCGATCCGCGAGGCCGGGGCGCCCCTGCTCCGCCGCGTGGACGTGTTCGACACGTACGCGGGCGCGGGGATCGACGAGGACACCAAGAGCGTGGCGTTTACCCTCCGCTTCGGCGCCGACCGCACGCTGACCGACGAAGAGGTGGACGCTCGACTCGACGCCATCGTTGAGCGCCTTGCGGCAAACCACGGCGCCCGCCTGCGACAGCAATAGCCTCGTGCCCGCGCCCTCATGAGCCGCCGCCTGTTATATCCCTACCTGGTGATTTTCATTCTCGCGGTCGTTCTCCTGATCTTCGGGTAGCTTCCCTCGGCGGCTGGGGCCTGCGCGGGCGGAGGCGCCGCGGGCCGAGGCACGAGACGAAACCGTCTCGAATCGCCGGCTGTTGTTCCCTTCTGCACCTTCGCGTCCGCAATCCGCTCCCGGACGGCCTCGACGGGACGGCCGTCGCCCGCAGCCCCCGGTTCTGCGTTTCACCTGTGCGGTGCCCCCTATGGACGATCCGACACGCGCATCGTTGCCCGACTCCGACCCCGCCCCGCCCGTGCCGGAGTCCATCAAACCGGACGACACGCTGCCGGACGCGGACCTGAGCCCCCTGCCGCCCGAGTACCGGGCCGTGGTGCGGCGCCTCCAGGCCGACGTGGACCGGGCCACCACCGCCCTCGATCGCCTGCAGGCCGAGAACGAACGCCTCCGGCGTCGTGTCGCGGAGCTGGAGCGGCGCCCAGCGGTGCGTCCGGACACCACCCCTCTCGTGCTCGACGACGACCCGGGGGCCCTCCGGGACCGCATCTCGGCCTTCATCGAGGCCATCGACGCGTACCTCGACAACGAAGCCGACGGGGCCCCGAACACATCTTCCTCTCCCGACTCGCCTTGACGACGCTTTCCCCCCTGCCTCCGTCTCCATGGCCGACCCCGAGCCGACCAAGTCGATTCGCGTGCGCATCCTGGGCCGGGAGTACGCCCTCCGCGTGCGGGAGGACGACGAGGCCCACACCCGGCGCATCGCGTCCTCCGTGGACGCCCGGATGAGGCAATTCAAGGACAACCACCCCGACCAGGCCGAACTGACGACCGCGGTCATGACCGCCCTTACCCTCGCCGAGGAGTTGTATCTTCAGCGCGAGGAGCACGAGGACGGCACCACGGCCCTCAACGAGGAGCTGGCCCGCCTGTCGAGGCAGCTGGAGGAGGCAACCCCCACGCCCGACGACGCCCCGGACGCGGACGGGCAGGCCGCCGGCGATTCCCCCGACGGACCTCCCCCCTGATCCGCCCTCCATCTGGCACGAACCGGTTGGACGGGCACTCATCGCAGAGCGACGCACCCCTACATGATCAAGCTCGAAGACATNACCATTGAGTTCGGGGAGGACCCGCTTTTCCAAAACCTGTCGTGGACGATCACGCCCGAGCCGCACCGCGTCGGGCTCGTGGGCCCCAACGGCGCCGGCAAAACAACCCTCCTNAAGGTGATTGCCGGCGACCANCGGGTGGACTCCGGNACCATCACGCGGGAGGGCGTCTCCATCGGCTACCTGGAGCAGGACGTGCAGGANCTGCCCGACGACCGGACGGTGCGGGAGGAGGCGCTCCGGGCCTTCGAAGAGGTGCTGGCCCTGGAGGAGCAGGAGCAGGAGATTAGCCGCGAGCTGGAGGCGATCGACCACGAGAGCGACCGCCACGAAAAGCTTCTCAACCGGCTGCATCGGGTGCAGGAGCGACTCGACGCCCAGGACGCCCACCGCATTCGCCCCCGCACCGAGGCCACCCTCACCGGGCTCGGCTTTGCCCCGGACGAGCTCGACCGCCCCCTCCGCACCTTTTCCGGCGGCTGGCGCATGCGGGCGGCGCTGGCCCGCCTCCTGCTGAAGCAGCCCGACGTGCTGCTGCTCGACGAGCCGACGAACCACCTCGACATTGAAAGCATCGACTGGCTCGAAGACACGCTGGAGACCTACCCCGGCGCCGTCATCCTGGTGAGCCACGACCGCTCCGTGCTCGACCGCATGGTCACCTCCACCGCCGAGCTCGTGCGGGGCCGCCTCCTCCACTACGACGGCAACTACTCCCACTACCTGGAGGCCCGTGAGGCGCGCTACGAGCGCTGGCGCCGCAAGTACGAAAACCAGCAGAAGCGGATTGAGGAAATCCAGGAGTTTATCTCCAAGTTTCGCTACAACGCCGCCCGCGCCAGCCAGGTGCAGAGCCGGATCAAGAAGCTGGAGAAGATGGACCGGATCCCGCCGCCGCCCGATCCGGCCCCCGCCATGTCGTTTGAGTTTCCCGAGCCCCCCCGCTCCGGCGTCGTCGTGCTGGAGCTCTCCGCGTTTCGCAAGACCTACGACACGGAGCACGGCCCCGAAACCGTCTTTACCGACGCCGGCCCCCTCACCATCGAACGGGGCGACAAGGTCGCGCTCGTGGGCCCCAACGGCGCGGGCAAGTCCACCCTCGCCCGCATCATCGGCGGCCGGGAGGACTTTGCGGGCACCCGCACGGAGGGCCACAACGTCGAGATGGCCTTCCACGCCCAGCACCAGGCCAAGACGATGGACCCGGACCAGACGGTGTTCGACACGGTCCGTGAAGCGGCCCCCGACCGGCCCAAGACCGAACTGCGCAGCCTGCTGGGGCGCTTTCTCTTTACCAGCGAGGACGCGTTCAAGGACGTGCGGGTCCTCTCCGGCGGCGAAAAGAGTCGCCTCTCGCTCGCCCGGACGCTGCTGTCGCCGGCCAACCTTCTGCTCCTCGACGAGCCGACGAACCACCTCGACATCCAGTCGCGCGAGGTGCTCATCGAGGCCCTGCAGAAGTACGAAGGAACGGTTGTGCTCGTGAGCCACGACCGCCATGTGCTCGACGCCGTGGCCGAAAAAACGTGGCGCGTGGGCGGGGGCACCGTGCGCACCTTCCTCGGCAACTACTCCGACTTCCGCTGGCAGGTGGAGGAGGGCTCGGCCCGCCCCCTGCAGGACGTGCACGAGG
>P_A23_Sed_3_FmtDRAFT_1000074_pt1 | contig 8380 bp, 9 predicted proteins | sample PonA233FremontCA_2_FD_11280 | JGI IMG/M metagenome (IMG submission 11280) | reverse complement strand
GCCCCGGACGGCACCTACGACAGTCCGATTCCCAGTTCCGGGAAGCGCTTCTTCACCATGCTGAGCACCCTGATCGGGGGGCGCATCAGCGTGGCGCGGGCGGGGCTGAGCGCGGCGAAGTCGGGCCTTACGATTGCCGTCCGCTACGGCAACCGGCGCCGCCAGTTTGGGCCGAAGGACGAACCGGAGGTGCCTCTGCTCGACTACCGCACCCACAAGCGGCGGCTCCTCCCGCGCCTGGCCACGACCTACGCCCTCCACGTTGCGCTCGACGACCTCACGGCGCGGTTTGCGCGGACCGGGCGCGGCGAGTCGCTGGAGGCCATTGAGGCGGAGGCCAACGCGCTGAAGGCGTACGCCACGTGGCACACCAGCGCCACCCTCCAGGAAGCGCGCGAGGCGTGCGGCGGCCAGGGCTACCGGGCCGACACCCGCATCGGGCGCCTCCGGGCCGATACGGACGTCTTCACGACATTCGAGGGCGATAATACCGTGCTCATGCTGCAGGTGGCCAAGGGGCTGCTCTCGGACTTCCAGCGGGAATTTCGGGACATGAACGTGTGGGGGATGGCGCGCTTCGTGGCCGACGAGGTGGCCACGCAGGTGCAGGAGCTCAACCCGGTCGTCACGCGCAAGACCGACGATGAGCACCTGCGGGCCCTCACCTTTCAACAGAGCGCGCTCACGTACCGGGCCGAGAAACAGCTTCAGAACGTCGGCCGGCGCCTCCAGCGCCGCATCGACGATGGGATGGAGCCGTTCGATGCGTTCGTGGACGTGCAGGATCACCTCGTGCAGTGCGCCCGGGCGGACGCCGAACGGATGATCCTAGAGCGCTTCGCGGATGCGGTCGAGGACGTCGAGGACGCGGCCCTCCGCGGTACGCTCACGACGCTCCGTCGCCTGTTTGCACTGTCCCGCATCGAGGCTGATCTGGACTGGTTTCTGGAGGCCGGTTACGTGAGCGGGTCCAAGGCAAAGGCCATCCGGGGCGCCGTGAACGACCTCTGCGATGAGGTGCGTCCCCAGGCGGAGGCCCTCGTCAATGCGTTCGGCATCCCGGACGCCCTGCTGGGCGCCCCGATTGCGACGAAGCCGGGGCCCGGCCCGAAATGACGCACGGACATGATCCGTCCCCACGCGGTCGACGGGCCGTCGGCCTCAGAGCAGTAGCCCCCACGCGACGGCCATTCCCACGCAGCCCCCAAGGAGCAGGAGGTCTCCGGGGCGGGTCCACGTCTCCCGTTTGTACACCCCGTAGAGGGCCGCGGGCCAGCATACGAGGACGAGGAGGCCGAGCCACCCGGTCTTTTCGTGCCACGGCGGGCCCGTGGCCTCGGAGAGGTGAACCTGCGTGAGCGTCTCGCCACAGACGGGGCAGTAGTCGTCCGACGGCTCACGGCGGGCACCACAGGAAGGGCAGCGCTCCATGAGGCAATGGGGGCAACTCGTAAAACGCGACCTGACGGAGGGCGGCCCTGCCGGCAGGACTGCACGGTTAGCTGAAGGTCTGCTCCCGCTGCTCCATGGCCTGGCGGGCATTTCTCTGGAGCCACCGCCCGAGCTGCATGGCGTGCTCGGGCGTCATGACGAGGGACGCCTGCACCTCGCGCGTCAGTTCCCCGCGTGTGACCTGCTCGCTGCGCTCGCTGAGGTCGACCTGGCCGGTCTCGTCGATCTGGTGACTCACGTGGTGGGGAATGCTGCTGCGCTCCACGTACAGGTTGGCCACCACGGAGGCGCCGTCCGGGGCCGGGCCGCCGTGTGCCCCCGTCGCGGTGATGGTGGGGACCGTGTCGGCGTCTTCGTAGACGAACGTGATTTCGTCGTGAGCGTCGTCGGGCATGGGGCGAACCGGTCGGGTGGAGCAGGTCGGGTGGAGCAGGTCGTGCGGGGTCGGAATGAGGGGGCGGGGCGCGTCAGTTCTCGGCGACCTGAATCTCGAACGGTACGCGTGCCTCGGCCCAGTAGAGGACACACGTGCCGGAGGTGTTGGTAACCTCCTCGAACACGAACGTCATCATCTCGTGCTGAGGGGCGGATCCGGACGTTACGTCCACCCGTAGGGCATCCTCGTTCTGGTTGTACTGCGTGCCCCACTGGTTCGCCACGTTGTTGAAGATGATTGTCCAAGAGTCGGGGCCCGGAATGGTGTAGAGCGAGTAGGTCCCGGCGGGCAGCGGTTCGCCCTCGACGGTGACGTCCGACGAGACAGCGATCGTCGTGGCCTCGTTCGCGCCGGTGCGCCAGACCTCACCGTACGGCACCAGGCCGCCGAAAATGGTCCGGTCGTTTGCCTGTGGCCGGCCGTATGTGAGGCGGACCTCGGTGGTGCCGATGGTCTGAGAGACTGCCGCGTTGGGGCTGGTGCGGGGCTCCTCGTTGCCCCGTTCCTGGGCGGTCGCCGGGGCGGTTGCCGTGAGGCCGAGAAGGCCGACAGAGAAGAGAAGGGGGAGCAGGCGAGAGAACGGGAGGGACACGGGGTGCGTGGGGCGTCGTTAAGAGAATGTCGGACGTTGAGGGACCGGAGCGGCATCGCCGGCCCTACTCGCAATTAGACGGCTACTCCGTGTCCAGGGACCCGGGGCCCGCGATGCTTCCGTCCCGGGTCTCGTACCATTCAATCTCCAGCTCGAGGCTGATCTCGGAGGAATCCCGGTCGTTCGATTCGCGTTCGAGTTCCACTTCGAATTCCACGTGGTCGGGAACCCGGACGGTCGTGGACTGCTCGTCGGACGAAAAGTCGAGCTCTCCGGAGTCGTCCAGCTCGTCGGCAATGGTGCGGAGGTAGGTGGCCACGTCCGCACGCGACAGGTTTCGCTCGAATTCGTAAAGCGTATCGTCGGGCATTGTTGGGCGAGGTGTTCGGGGAAGACTGTGATGCGGATGCCACCGTACGTACACGAGCCCGGGGCGTCCGTTCATCCTTCATGGATGAAAAATTGGGGCGGTCGAGTGGGGGCTCGTGGTGGCGCCGGGCCCGCGGAACCATGAGGTCTCGGTGAATGAGATGAGACTTCACGAGCCAGCACTTACTCTGAAAGCTGTAAAATTACAGGGGCGCTCCTATCGCCACCGCGCATGAGCGCAATGGGGCGCGGCGTCGTCGTCATTTGCAAGAGTTGGGCCCGGTGTTATGGTAGAGCTTAGCGGCGCTCCGGCCTGGTTTGCGTCCGCCTGTCTAATCGCGATTGCCCTCTCGCTCGTGATGACGGTGGTTCGTCTGCTGCGAGGCCCGGCCCTGCCAGACCGGGTGGTCTCGTTGGACCTCATCGCCTACCAGGCCGTCGCGTTCATGCTCGTGTACGCNGTTCTCGAGGGGCAACCTGCCTTTCTGGACGTGTCGCTGGTACTGGCCCTGGTGGCCTTCCTCGGGACGGTCGCGTTTGCCCGGTATATTGAGTACTTCTCGGTTGCGGAGGACACGCCGGCTCAGAAGTCAGAATAACACGTCGGGCCGGTCCCGCCCCCCAATATTCAAATTCTGCCATGCTCGCCCAGCAGATTGTTGGCATTTTTCTGATGACCACGGGCACCCTGTTCGTGTTTGTCGCCGGGCTCGGGGTGCTGCGGCTGCCGGACGTCTACATGCGCCTCCATGCCTCCACCAAGGCCGGGACCTTGGGCGTAGCGCTGAACGCGGCCGGCCTCGTGGTCTTTCATCCGGACCTCGGCATCTTCACGCGCGCTTTCGCCCTGGTGCTGTTCTTGCTCCTCACGGCCCCGGTGGCCGCCCACATGATCGGGCGGGCCTCCTATTTTGCCCGGGAGGAACTGGGGGTTTCCATCTGGGACGGAACAGTCGTGGACCGCATGCTGGACCACCGGGGGGAGGCGCTGTTCTCAACCGGTGCCCCGGAGGACGGGGCTGACGCCTCGGGCTCCCCGCCTTGAGCGCTGGGAACCGCGCCTCAGAGGGGCCCTGATCGCCTCGTTTTTTCGGTCGACCGCCACGCATCATGGCAATTCTGTTTGCCGTCTTCTCGGGCTTTGTGCTCGCCCTCGCCTCTCCCTGGCTGACACCGCTTACAGGGCGGGCCACGGGGTGGGTCTACGGGCTGCTGCCGGCCGCCATCACGGGGACGCTGGCGACCCTCGTGGGGCGCGTGGCGGCGGGGGAGACGCTCCGGGTGTCCTACGCCTGGGTGCCGGGACTGAACGTCAACCTGTCGTTCTACGTCGATGGGCTGAGCCTCTTTTTCGCCCTCCTCATCACCGGCATCGGGACCCTGATCTTTGTCTATGCCGGGGGCTACCTGAAGGGGCACCACCATCTGGGGCGCTTCTTTAGCTACCTGTCGATGTTCATGGCCGCCATGGTGGGGCTGGTGTTGGCGGACAACCTGATCACGTTCTACATTTTCTTCGAGCTGACGAGCTTCGCCTCGTTCGTCCTGATCGGCTTCAACCACGACGAGGCGCCCTCGCGGCGGGCGGCCTGGCAGGCGCTGCTGGTCACCAAGGCCGGCGGGCTCGCGCTGCTCGTCGGGTTCATCCTCATGCAGCAGGCGACGGGCACCTTTCAGATCTCCGCCATCCTGGAGTCCGGCGACGTGATTCGCCAGCACAGCTTCTACCTGCCCATTGTCCTGCTGGTGCTGGCCGGGGCGTTCACGAAGTCGGCCCAGTTTCCCTTCTACTTCTGGCTCCCCAACGCGATGGAGGCCCCCACGCCGGTGAGCGCCTACCTCCACTCCGCGACGATGGTGAAGGCCGGCATCTACGTGATGGCCCGCTTCCACCCCGTGCTGTCGGGGACCGACCTCTGGATGTGGGTCGTGGGCGGGATCGGGGCCCTGACGATGGTCCTCAGCGCCTGGCTCGCCCTGCAGTACACCGACATGAAGGCGATCCTGGCCTACACCACCATCATGGCCCTCGGGCTCCTGACGATGCTGCTGGGGCTGGGGACCGAGGTCGCCGTGGAGGCCTGCATGGTCTTTGTTCTGGTGCATGCCTTCTACAAGGCGGCCCTCTTCATGGTGGCGGGGGCAATCGACCACGAGGTGCACGTCCGCGACATTACGAAACTGCGCGGCCTGTGGACCCGGATGCCCGTGACCGGGGCGGCGGCCGCCCTGGCCGCCCTGTCGATGGCCGGCATTCCGCCGTTCTTCGGGTTCGTGGGGAAGGAGTTGATCTACAAAGCGGCGACCCACTTTGACCCGGCCGCGGTGGCGGTTACGGTGGCCTCGGTGCTGGCGAACGTGGCGCTGGTCGCGTCCGCCGGCCTGCTGGTGATTCGGCCGTTCTCCGGCGAGGTGAACGACGTGACGGAGCATGCCCACCGGCCCGCCGCCGGGCTCTGGTTCGGGCCGGTCGTCCTGGCGGTCTTCAGTGTGGGGCTCGGCCTGGCGCCGTGGCTGCTCGACGCTGCGGTCCTCGGCCCGTCGGCCGGGGCGGTGCTGGGCGCCTCCATTGCGCCGCACCTCGCCCTCTGGCACGGCGTCACGCTCGAACTGGGGCTCAGCGCCGTGACCGTCGCGGCGGGCGTGGGAACGTACCTGGCCTGGACCGGCCTCCGCACCAACGTGGCGTTCCAGCAGTTTGAGCGCTGGCTCGGGACGGGCCTCGACCACGGGTACGACAATGTCGTCGACGGGCTCCTGGGCGTGGGGCGGTGGCAGACAAATGTGCTGCAGAGCGGGGTTCTGCGCCGCTACCTCACGATTGTCTTGGGGACGACCATCGCGCTCGTGGGGGGCGCTTTCTACCACTACGGGTTCTTCGGCGGGCCGATTTCGGTGGCCGGGGTGGCGGGCCACGAGTGGGTGCTGGCGATCCTGTCGGTGGTCGGGGCGTTCGGGACCCTCTTCTTCCGGTCGCGCATCGGCCTCATCACGTCGCTCGGCGTCTCCGGCTTCAGCATTGCCCTGCTCTTTCTGGCCTTCGGCGCGCCGGACCTGGCCAAGACCCAGTTCCTCATCGAGACGCTGACGGTCATCCTCGTCGTGCTCATCCTGACCGCCGTTTCGGACGTGAAGGAGACGCTCACGATGGGGCAGAAGGTCACGAACGGCGCCGTGGCGGCCGGGATGGGGGTCGTCGTGTCGGGGCTGATCCTGGCCGTCCTCAAGCTGCCCTTCGAGAACCCGATGGGGGACTACTACGCGCAGAACACGTACGTCGAGGGGGAGGGGCATAACATCGTCAACACCATCCTGGTCGACTTCCGGGCCCTGGACACGCTCGGGGAGATCACGGTGCTGCTGGTCGCGGGCTTCGGCATCTACGCCCTTCTGCGCATGGGAACGGCGCCGGACCCCAACGCCGAGGAGAATCCCCCTCCCGAGGACGCATCCGCGCCGATCGAACAGGCTGAACAGACCCAACAGGTACCGTGAGGTTTTCCGTCATTTTGCGCACCGCGGCGCGCCTCCTCGTGCCGCTGATCCTTCTGTTTTCGATCTTTCTGCTCCTTCGCGGGCACAACGAGACCGGCGGGGGCTTCATCGGGGGGCTCGTGGCTGGCATTTCGTTTTCCCTCTATGCGATTGCTTACGGGACGGCGGCCTCCCGCAAGTCCCTGCGGGCCACGCCCCCGCGGCTGATGGCCGTGGGGCTGGGCATTGCGGTGCTGAGCGGGGTGCTCCCGCTGTTCATGGGCGGGGCCCTGCTCGAAGGGCTGTGGGTGAAGTGGCCGTTGAAGGTCGGCACCCCCGTGCTCTTCGACGTGGGGGTCTATCTACTGGTGATCGGCTTGACCCTCATGATCGTCTACGAGCTGGAGGAGCACAATCCGGGGCTCTTTCCGCAGTCGGCCGCCTCCGAGTAGGCGCGCCGAGCGACTGGTTCTCTCACAAGCCACACGCGGCTTTCGATGGAAACCCTCCTTGCCCTCGTCACCGGCGCGATGGTCGCCATCAGCGTCTACCTGCTGCTGCAGCGCGACCTGGTGCGAAAGATTATCGGCGTGGTCGTCCTCTCGAACGGCATTCACCTGCTGATCTTCGCGATGGGGCGGGTGACGCGGGCCGCGTCGCCGCTCATTCCGGCCGGCGAGAAGTACCCGCCCGAGGTCATTGCGAATCCGCTCTCCCAGGCCCTCATCCTGACGGCCATCGTGATCGGGTTTGGGCTGCTGGCCTTTTCGCTCGTGCTCGTCTACCGGCTGCACGAGTCCAGCGGGTCGGCCGACGCCGACTCCATCATTGAGGCGACCCTCGGCGACCAATAGCGCCTGCGACCCCTTCTGCCTGTTGAACTGACCGCTCTGGTTCATGTCCGCCCATCTTCTGATCATCCTGCCGCTGATCATCCCGTTCGTGGCGGCGGTGGCGGCGCTCTTGTTCGCCCGATGGCCCACGGTGCAGAAGGGCATCAACATCGTCAGCATGGGGGGCATCCTGGCGGCGTCGCTGGGGCTCCTGTCCCGGATCACGGAGCAGGGCATCCAGGTCACGACGATTGGGGACTGGCCCGTGCCGTTCGGGATCGTGTTTGTGGTGGACCACCTGAGCGTGGTCATGCTCATCGTGTCCGCCATCATTGGCCTGGCCGTGGCCGTCTACGCGGTGCCGGACGTCGACGAGACGCGGGTGCGATTTGGGTTCTACCCGTTCTTCAACCTGCTCATGATCGGCATCAACGGGGCCTTTCTAACGGGGGACCTCTTCAACCTCTACGTGTGGTTCGAGGTCATGCTGATCTCCTCGTTCGTGCTGATCGTGCTGGGCAACACGGACGAGCAGCTCGCCGGGGCGGTCAAGTACGTCGTGATCAACCTGGTGTCGTCGCTCCTCTTCCTGTCCGGCGTGGGGCTGGTGTACGGGATGACGGGCACGCTCAACATGGCCGAGCTTTCGCTGGCCCTGTCCGAGGTCGGCCAGCCGGGGCTGGTGACGGTGGTGGCGATGCTGTTCCTGATCTCCTTCGGCATCAAGGCGGCGCTCTTTCCGCTCTTCTTCTGGCTGCCGGCCTCCTACCACACGCCGCCCGCGTCGGTCTCGGCCTTCTTCGCGGGCCTGCTGACCAAGGTGGGCGTGTACGCGCTCTTTCGGGTCTTCACGCTGCTCTTCACCCAGGACGTGGGCTACACCCATACGCTTCTGCTGTGGGGGGCGGGGCTCACGATGGTGACGGGCGTGCTCGGGGCCGCCGTGCAAAACGACTTCCGGCGCGTGCTCTCCTTCCACATCGTCAGCCAGATCGGCTACATGATCATGGGGCTCGCGCTGTACACGCCGCTGGCCATCCTCGGCGGGGTGTTCTACATCGTCCACCACATCATCGTGAAGGCGAACCTGTTCCTCGTCAGTGGGGTGGCGAAGCGCCTGCGGGGCTCCTTTAGCCTCAAGTCGCTCGACGGCCTCTACGCGTATCATCCCTGGCTGGCGGCCCTCTTCATCATCCCGGCGTTCTCGCTGGCCGGCTTCCCGCC
>P_A23_Sed_3_FmtDRAFT_1000060_pt1 | contig 8951 bp, 7 predicted proteins | sample PonA233FremontCA_2_FD_11280 | JGI IMG/M metagenome (IMG submission 11280) | reverse complement strand
CGACGAGCACGGCTTCGTGGCCACCTCCTATGTGCTGCCGACCGACCAGTACAGTACGCAGCTCGACCCGCCGGCCCACTGGAACGAGNNCGGNGTCCTGNGCCCGGCCCCGGCGGATTCAGCACAGTGACCCCCAGGGGCGTACAAATGACGGCGGCTTCCGGGGGCCGCAGCGAAAATTCCTGTAGCAGATGGGGCCGGTCCAGCGCTGTCCCGCGCACGCCCGTCAGCGGCCGGGAAATTGATGGGGGCCTCGTCCCCGGACCCGGCTGTGCCCTGAACCGCTTCCCCGTCACCGACAGGCACGAGGTGCCCCACGNCCTACGGGGCTCCTACTGGGGGACTGGTCCGCAAACCGCTGCTCCCTCGATCCTACATGCTCCTCTATCGTTGTCTGCGCCTTGGTGAAGTTTTGTGGGCGCTCCAGCCAATCCCTGTACGGTTCTTGAGGGGTTGATAACAAAGCGGGCCTTGCAGGGGGAGACGTCACTTTCTACTGGCTCCCTGGTATCGTTTCGGGAATTCTTACTCGAGAAGGTTACATGGCCTACCTGCTTTCAGTCGCCGCCTCGCTCCTCCTTCCGGACGCCCCGTCCCTGTCGGAGCGCGAATCCGTACAGGTGCAGCAGTATCGGCTGTCCTCGCTTTTGGCGGCCGTTCTGGTGCCCGTCTTCGGCACTCTGTACGGCTGGGCCGCCCCGCAGGCCGTCGATCCGGCCTGGATTCGCCTCGCGCTTTCGGGCCTTCTGGTGGGGCTTTTCGTCGGCTCGTACCTATCGGACCGCGTGTGCCGAAACTATGTGCCGCTGACGTGGGGCCTTATCTATCTGTGCATGGCCTGGGTCACGGTCCTGGCCACGCTCAACGGCTTCTCCAGCGACTACACGATCGGGCTCGTCGTCTTCTACGGCTCTGCGGCCGTGGTCATTGGGCTCGGGGCGGAGTCCATCGCCCCGGTGTTCTGGTTCCTGGGAACCGGATTCCTGTTTGCCGTGGGCGGGCTCCTCGCGGCCCCCACACCACAGACCGATCCGCTCATCCTGATTTCTGGGCTGTCCACGGTGGCCTTTGCCGAGGGATTCTCCCTCTGGGGGCAGTTTGCCGCCTGGACGAAGGTCGAAAGCCAAGAGGCCCGCCTGCGTTCAATTGCCGAAAACGTCTCCGACGGCATCTACCGATCGACGCCGGACGAGGGGCTCGTGTTTGGCAATCAGGCACTGGCCGATATGTTTGGGTACTCGAGCCCGCATGAGCTCCTTCAAATGGACTCGGAGGCCCTGTACGCCGAGCCCGACAAGAGAAAACAGCTGGCCGCGGAGCTGAGACGAGGAACGAGCGAGCTGGATGGCATGGAGATTCGGTTCCGCCGAAAGGACGGAACGACATTTACCGGGCTTCTCAGTGGCACCGTGGTCCGTGACGAGGAGGGAACGGCCCGGTACTACGACGGGGCCATCACCAACATCACGCAACTAAAAGAGCAGCAGCACGCACTTCAGAAGCGCCGGGTCAAGCTCGAAGCGCTCTACACGGCCACCGACTCTCTGCTCCGGGCCTCCAGCCGGAAAGAAGTCGGGCAGGTTTTGACCGAGCTCGTCCAGGACGCACTCGGGTANNGTGGCGTNTNCANCCGNTTTGCNGAGGGGNNNGTNCTNAANCCCACCCACGTNGCGNNNTCGGNNNNCGAGTTCATGCCGGAGCGTCCGGCTTTCGAGATCGGCGGGGAGAGCGCCGTCGCCGAGGCGTACCGGACCGGCGAGACGCTCATCGTGCCGGACCTGCANAAGGCAACATGGACGACCCCAACGACTACGGGGGCCTCCGCTCGGCGGTTGTCGTGCCGCTGGGCGAGCACGGCGTCTTTTCGGTGGGCTCGCCGACGCCGGGGGCCATTGGGACCTTCGACACGCATCTAATCGAGGTGCTGGGCACCTACGCGATGGTGGTGCTCGACCGTCTTCAGCAGGAGCAGGTTCTCCGATCCGCGAAGGAACAGGCGGAGCGGGCCCGGGCCCGGGCCGTAGAGGCCTCGAAGGCGAAATCGGCCTTCCTGGCCAACATGAGCCACGAGATTCGGACGCCCCTAACCTCGATCATCGGGTTTGCCGACGCCATTGGTGAAGAGATCCAGTCGCTAAAAGACTGCCCGGACGAGGCGGATCTCGTGCAGCTGGATCAATTCTCGGAACTCATCGGACAGGGCGGGGAGCGACTGCTCGATACGCTTGACGCCGTGCTTAATCTGTCCAAGTTGGAATCCGGACAAATCGAGCTGGCCGAGGAGGCCGTCGATCTGGTCGAGAAAACCCGTCAGGTTGCCGAGGAGCTTCGGCCGTCGGCGCAGGAGAAGGATCTTTGTCTAGACGTGTACACGGAGGCGGATGAGATTTTGGCCCGGGCCGACGAGGGAGCCGTGCAGATTGTCCTACAGAATCTTCTCTCCAACGGAATCAAGTACACCGAGGAGGGAGGCGTCCAGGTTCACGTTCACGGGACCGCCGGAGACGCGGTCCTGGAGGTGGAAGACAGCGGAATTGGGATGGAGCCGGAGCGGGCCGAGGCGCTCTTCGAGCCGTTCCGCCAGGCGTCGGAGGGGCTGAGCCGAAAGTTTGAGGGGTCCGGCGTCGGACTGGCGGTGACCAAGAAGGCCGTTGAACAGATGGGCGGTCGGGTGGACGTGGAGACCGAAAAAGGAACGGGCAGCCGCTTCGTCGTGCGGCTTCCGTGCTGTGAGAAAAACGAGGCGCGCCGTGACGTTGCGGCCCCATCCGGTCGAGGCTGAGGCGAAGCGACTGCGCGCATGGCGGCTGGGGAGGGCACGCCCCTGTGCTCCCATCGGAGAAGGAGGCCCCTACAGGCGCTCCGACGAAGGGGAGGCCCGCAGGGAGTCCGTCAGCAACTGTCCCCAGGAGGCATCGTAGGGGTGGACGGCGGACACCGGCTCGCCGTTTCGGACAACCGGCCGTCCCTCGTTCGCCCAGCGGAAGATGGAGCCCTTCAGGTTGTAGACTTCGGAAAACCCCTGCGTCTGCAACGCCTGCACCACGCCGGCCGACCGGTATCCGACCGAGCAGTACACCACGATCGGCGTGTCCGACGCCAGGGTGTCCAGGGCCGGGTAGGCGTCCGCCGACGGGCGCACACGCCGCGCCCCCCGCAGGTGGCTTACGGCGTACTCGTCGGGCGAGCGGGCGTCCAGCAAAACAGGAGTGGGAGAGGTGTCGTCGGCCAGCTGTGCGGCGAGCGAGTCGGTCGTGAGGGCGGTGACGTCCGGATACTCGGCTGCGATCATATGGTCGACCGCGCGCCAGGTGAGTGCCTCCGAGCACCCGGCCTGGAGCGCCACCGCGCACAGCAGAGACGCGAAGAGCCTGCGCATCGTTCGGGACGGGAGATTGGAACAGAGAAGAGGAGGTCTACAGCGCGATGACGTCTTCGATGCCGGAGGCCCGTTCGTAAATCCCAACGACCTCTTCGCTCGACGACATGCGGAGGTGGGCCGTTACGCTCTTGTAGTTGCCCTTGCTGGACTCCCGCACCCGGACCGGGTGGTCGTCGAACACAGCCTTTAGGTCGTCCAGTCGGGCCGCCGGGGCGATAAATTTGAAGGTGTACTGCGTTGGCCAGTCGTTCTGATCGTCGAGCAGCTCCTCAAAGCGGTCCCACCAGGCCTCGTCGTTTTCGGCATCCGGCTGATTAATAAACTGCATCAAAGGAGAAGGTTGATTCGAAGGCTCTTGACGGCAGTGTCTACGCACGGCGGAATCGGTTCGTTCTACGGGGCGGGGCGTGGTGAAAATGTGAAATTGTCAGTAAAGGGCGGGGCGGGCAGGGGGAGGCTGTATCAAATCAGCGGAGCAGGGGCGTTATTAAAGATGCTCCACACCACTCCCACTTCAAAGAGTCTCTGTGTCTCATGGATTGGACTTCGCTTCGCGAGGGCTGGTCGCGGGTCGGCCTCACGCTCACGGCACTGCTTGTCTTGCTGGCAGGGGCGGCCCTGCCCGCGCAGGGACAAGACTTGCTGGCGCAGTTTGAGGACAAGGTGACCACCTTCACGCTGGACAACGGACTGGACTTCGTGGTGGTCGAGCGCCACGACGCGCCCGTCGCCTCCTTCGCCACGTACGCCGACGTGGGGTCGGTCGACGAACCGCAGGGCAAGACCGGCATCGCCCACATGTTCGAACACATGGCGTTTAAGGGCACGACCACGATCAGCACCAAGAACATTGAGAAAGAGATGCAGGCCCTGGAGCGTCAGGAGGAGATTTACCTGCAGCTTCGCCGGGAGCGGGCGAAAGGCCCGCAGGCCGACTCGTCCCGCATCGCGGCGCTCGAAGAGCAGTTTGAGCAGGCCACGACGGAGGCCGAGTCGTACATCGAGAAGGGGGAGTTCGAAAACATCCTGGAACGGAATGGGGTGAGCGGCCTCAACGCCACCACCTCGGCCGACGCGACCCGGTACTTCTACAGCCTGCCGGCCAACAAGGCGGAGCTCTTCTTTGCCCTGGAATCCGACCGGTTCGCGAACCCGGTGCTCCGTGAGTTTTACACCGAGCGCGACGTGGTCATGGAGGAGCGGCGCCAGCGCACGGAGTCGAGCCCCACGGGCCGCCTGGTCGAAGAGTTCTTGACCACTGCATTCAAGGCGCATCCCTACGGCAACCCGACCATCGGCCACATGTCGGACCTTCAAAACCTGTCCCGGACCGACGCCAAGCAGTTCTTCGAGAAGCATTACAGCCCGCGCAACCTGACCATTGGGATTGCCGGGGACGTGAACCCGGAGCAGATGCGGGCCTTCGCAGAACAGTACTTTGGGGACCTGCCCGGAGGAGACGAGCCGCTGCCGGTCCGGACCGAGGAGCCGGAGCAGATTAGCGAACGCCGGGTTGTCATCCGCGAACAGACGCAGCCGTTTGTCGTGATGGGCTTTCACCGGCCCAGCATGCAAAGCGAGGACGCGCCCGTCTACGATGTGTTGGGGGACGTGCTGACGGGCGGGCGCACGAGCCGCCTCTACGAAAACCTGGTGACCGAGGAAAAGGCCCTACAGGTTCAGGCCCTGCCGGCCTTTCCGGGCAGCAAGTACGACACCATGTTCGGCATCTTCGGGGTTCCCAACCGGGGGGTCTCGCCGGACAGCGTAGAGCACATGATCTACGACGAGCTGGAGGCGATTAAAGAGAACGGCATCAGTCAAGAGGAGCTCGAGCGGGCGAAGACGCGAGCACGGTCCAATCTCATCGGGCAGCTTGATTCCAATCAGGGGCTTGCCCTGCAATTTGCCCAGATGGAGGAGCTGAAGGGCGACTGGCGCTCGGTCTTCCGGCGTCTCGACGCCATTCAGGCCATCACGGTGGAGGACGTGCAGCGTGTGGCGCAAAACACGTTCAGGCGGAGCAACCGCACCGTCGCCATGATCAAAACGACCGACGACGAGCAGCAGCCCACGACCGCCGCCAACTAGCGCGTGCTGCTGTTCCTGCATTCCTCTCGGTATCTCCTGCTGACCAGAATTCCTTCGTACGATGGATCGCTTTTCGCCTACTCGTCTGCTGTCCGTGATGGCCCTGGGCCTTCTCCTCGTGGGGCTGGGGGCCCTGCATCCGGCCTCGGCCCAGGAGACGGACATCCAGACGGCCGACTACGACGTGACAGAGCTCACGTATCCGGAGCTTCGCGACTTTGACGTTCCGGAGCCGGAGCGCGTTGAGCTCGACAACGGCATGACCATCTTTCTGCTGGAGGATCCGGAGCTGCCCCAGGTCAACGCCACGGCCCAGATCGGTGTGGGCTCCGTCTACGAGCCCGCCGAGAAGCGGGGCCTCGCCTCCATCACGGGGACGGTCATGCGCACCGGCGGGACCGAATCGATGGCGCCGGACAGCCTGAACACGGCGCTCGAAAACATCGCGGCCACCGTCGAGACCAGCATCGGCGAGACCTCGGGGTCGGCCTACATGTCGACCCTTGCCGACCACGTCGACACGGTCCTTCCGATCTTCGCCGAGGTGCTTCGCCGTCCCGCCTTCGCGGGAAATCGAGTGCAGCAGGCCAAGAGCCAGGTCAAGTCGGGCATCTCGCGCCGGAACGACCAGGCCAGCGCCATCGTGGGGCGCGAGTTTGACAAGGTCCTGTACGGGGGGGACAGTCCGTACGCCCGCACCCCGGAGCTGTATACGGTCGACCGGATCAAGCGGCAGGACCTCGTGGACTTCCACGACCAGTATTTCCACCCGAACAACGTCATCCTGAGCGTGTGGGGCGACTTCGACGCCGACCAGATGGAGCAGGCGCTCCGCGAGCAGTTTGGGGACTGGGAGGCCGCGGCCGACTTCGAGCCGCCGACCCCGCCGGAGCCGGACGCCGAGCGCGCGCATTCCGTCAATTTCGTCCCGAAGGGCGACGTCAACCAGAGCAAGATCCGCATGGGACATCCTGGCGAGATCACGCGTCGGAGCGACGACTACGCCTCGGTGCAGATGATGAACGAGGTGCTCAGCGGGGGCTTCTCCGGCCGCCTGTTTCAGCAGGTGCGTCGGGAAAAGGGCCTGGCGTACTCCGTCGGCGGCGCCTACACGGCGGGCTACGACCGCCCGGGGCGCTTCTACGCTGGAATTGCCTCTCAGAGCGCCAGCACTGTGGAGGCCACGAACGCGGTGATGACGGAGGTCGAGCGGATGCGGGAGGAACCGCCCACCCAGGAGGAACTCGGGCTCGCCAAAGACAGCTACCTGAACTCGTTCGTCTTCAACTTCGACTCGGAGCGGGAAATCTTGGGGCGCCGTGCCACCTACGAGTACTACGACTATCCCGCCGACTTCCTGCAACAGACCCGGAATGCCATCGAGGAGGTGACGCCGGACGACGTGCTGTCGGCGGCGCAGACGTACCTCCATCCTGACGAGTCGCACATCCTGATCGTCGGGAACGGCGATCAGTTTAGCGAGGCCCTGTCTACGCTCAGTCAGGACGGGACGGTCGATACCCTCGACATCTCGATCCCCCGCGAGGCGCCCGGTGCGGACGAGGCCGCCATGACGGCCGCCGAGGAGGAGGCCGCGATGGCGGGGCAGCAGCTGATGGCGAGCGCCAAGGAGGCCCTCGGCGGGTCGGCCTTCGACCAGATCCAGAACATGCGCGTCGTCACCAAGCAGCAGAACACTGAGAGCACGCTCGTCGTGCGGCTTCCCGATCAACTGCGGACGGAGGTCAGCACCGCCATGGGCAACATCACCGTGGTCAACGACGGCGAGACCATGAAGATGAAGACCCCGCAGGGGACCCGCACCGCGCCGCCGTCGGCCCGCGGCCAGATCATGGGACAGCTCTGGCGCAGCCTCCCCTACCTGATGGCCAACCTGGACCACGACGGCCTGACGGTGACGGCCCAGGCAGACACAACCGTGGAGGGCACGAGCTACCAGCAGGCTCGCGTGACCCCCCCCGCCGGGCCCGAGTACACCCTCTACCTCCACGCCGAGACGATGCGGCCGGAGCGCCTCACGCTCGAGCAAACCAACCCACAGACGGGCCAGCAGGTGCAGGTGACCCAGACGTTCACTGACTTTCGGACGGTGAGTGGCGTCCGGTTGCCGTTCACGACCGAGACGGTCCAGTCGACAGGCGACGGCGAAAACACCGTCACGGCCACCATTCAGAGCCTCGACATCAATGCGGACCTGGAGGACGGGCTCTTCACGCTCGGCTCCTCATCGGGCGGCGGGGCGTCGCAGTAGTGCTCCAGGAGAACCGACGACACGCCACGAGCGCCCGGGGCTCTCTGCACGGAGGCCCGGGCGTTTCGTGGTTCTAGGGGGACTTTGGAGGGGGCGCGTCCGGCCGAACGTTCAGGCACGCTGGAGCATTGGACCACCGCTCATTCTCACCCACAGCGCTTGGTTACACTCATGTCTCTTCCGCAGTCCGTTGCGCTCTGCGACGTTGGGCCCCGCGACGGCTTCCAGTTTGAGGAGCAGTTCATCCCCACCGACCGGAAGGTCGACGTCATCACGGCACTGGCCGACGCCGGCCTGCCGCGCATCCAGGTCACCTCGTTCGTGCATCCGAAGTGGGTCCCCCAGATGAAAGACGCGGAGGCGGTGTGCAGCCGCCTGCCCGACCGGGCAGACGTGACGTACGCCGGGCTTGCGCTCAACCAGCGAGGGCTGGAGCGCGCCCACGCGGCGGGGCTGTCGCAGGTGGACCTCTCGATTGCGACGCACGACCGGCACAGCCAGGACAACGCCAACCGGTCGGTCGACGAGGCCGTTGCGCAGGCGGAGGACATGGTGCGGTACGCCCACGAGCACGGGCTGACCGTGCAGATGGGGTTCCAGACCGTGTTCGGGTACCAGGCCCCGGGCGACACGCCGCTCGATCAGGTCGTGGACATGAGCCGTCACTTCGCCGACCTGGGCGTCGAGTCGCTGTCCCTCGCCGACTCCACGGGCCTCGCGCACCCCCGAATGATCAAAGAGCGCGTCCGGGCCGTGCAGGACGCCATCGGCGATACGCCCCTCGTCCTGCACCTCCACGACACCCGTGGTCTCGGCCTCGCCAACGTCTACGCGGCGCTGCAGTGCGGCGTGGAGCGCTTCGACACGTCGCTGGCGGGCATGGGGGGATGTCCGTTCATCGACGGGGCCACCGGCAACATCGCCACGGAAGACACCGCGTACCTGCTCGACGGACTCGGCATTGAGACGGGGGTCGACCGAGACGCGGTGGGACGCGCGTCGGCCCGTGTCGAGTCGTTTCTGGCCAAGAAGTTTCCGGGGAAGCTGCATCGGCTCCTGCAGCGAGCGGAGGGCGCCGAGACCGCCGTCGAATAGAACGGGGAGCCCGTGGACGCCCGGTTCCTAAGCACAGCTACTTGTCCTGCGGGCCGGCCTCGGGGGCGGAGACCAACGAGGGCGTGCCGTTCTGCGGCGGCGACGCCTCCG
>P_A23_Sed_3_FmtDRAFT_1000057_pt1 | contig 9109 bp, 8 predicted proteins | sample PonA233FremontCA_2_FD_11280 | JGI IMG/M metagenome (IMG submission 11280) | reverse complement strand
GGCAAAGGGATGCTGTCCGGCGAGACGGAAGGGGCGCCGTTTCTTGGGCTGGTGCACCGGCTCGACCGGCCCGCCTCGGGGGTGATGGTTCTGGCACGGTCGCCGGAGGCCGCCCGAGAGCTGTCCCGGCAGTTTCGGGAGCGGCTGGTCGAGAAGCGGTACGTGGTGGCCGTGGAGGGCACACTTCAGGGCATCGGGGCGTGGACGGACTACATCGCGAAGCCCGACCGGCAGCCCCGGCTCGTCGATCCCGATCATCCCGAGGGCAAGCGGGCCGCCCTCGACTGGCAGGTGCTCGAATCGAGCAGTGCCCGTACGCTCCTCCAGGTGACGCTTCAGACCGGGCGCCCGCATCAGATCCGCCTTCAGGCCGCAAGCCGGGGCCACCCGGTGGTGGGGGACGACCGGTACGGCGCGTCGGATTCGCTGCCGGACCGTGCCGTTGCACTGCACCATGTTCTCCTGCGGGCCGACCATCCTGCCCGCCCGCGCCGCGAGACCTTCGTGGCGCCGCCCCCGACGCACTGGTCGGGGGTGCTCACCGACGGCATGGACACGGTGCTCCACCGGATGCTCGACCGCGAGCAGCCGTCCTGACAGCCAGGGGCAAGAGGGGCAAGAAGCGTCGGCTGTCCCGGGGGCCGGTCCGTCACGCGTCTTCCGATCTCTCCGAACGAATTGCAGTCTACGATCATGGGCGATGATTTCGACCGTCTCGAGACCCTCCGCGAGGACCCGCGGGACGACCTTCCGATGGCACACCGCATGAAGCGGTTCGTGGAGGCCTTGCAGCTCCGAATGACCCGGGCCTTCGACGACCTCGACCCGGGGGCGTCGTTCGAGGTGGATCGCTGGTCCCGGGACGAGGGCGGCGGCGGCATCACGGCGGTGATCGAGGGGGGCGACGTATTTGAGAAAGGGGGCGTGAATACCTCCGCGGTCCACGGCCCGCTGCCGGAGCGGATGGCGCGCGAGTTTGACGTCGAGGAGGCCCCCTTCTACGCCACGGGCCTCTCCCTGGTGATGCACCCCCGCTCGCCGTACGTCCCCACCGTCCACGCCAACTTCCGGTATTTTGCGCTGGGCGACGACCTCATGAATCCGCTGGACCAGTGGTTCGGCGGCGGGGCCGACCTTACGCCGTACTACCCCCGCCTCGACGACACGCAACACTTTCACCGGGGTGTGGAAGGAGGTGTGTGATCGGCACGAGGGGGCCGACTACGCCGCCTTCAAGGCCAAGTGTGACGACTACTTCTATCTGGACCATCGAGACGAGGCGCGGGGCGTGGGCGGCATCTTTTACGACTACCTCCGCGAAGATCCGGAAGGGCTGTTTTTCTTCACGCGGGAGGCCGGCCGCGCCTTTCTGGAGTCGTATCTTCCCATCGTGAAGCGACGCAAGGACACGGCCTATGGGCAACAGGAAAAGGCGTACCAACGCATCCGTCGGGGGCGGTACGTGGAGTTCAACCTGGTGTACGATCGAGGGACCAAGTTCGGGCTGGAGTCCGACGGCCGTACGGAGAGCATTCTCATGAGCATGCCGCCGCAGGTGCAGTGGCCGTACGACTATACGCCAGAGCCGGGCACGCCCGAGGCCGATGCGCAGTGGTACTTCACGGCTCGGGATTGGCTTTCGGTGACGGAGGCCGAGGCGCCGGATAGTACCACGTGAAGACCCTGCTGAGAGGGTGTTTTAGGGTGAATTTCAACGCGTCGCGGGAACGGGACGGAGGGCCCAGCGCTCAATTTACCGCTGTCATCATGTCCCCAACGTCGGCCCTTGAGTGTACGCTCGGCCCGTATGACTCCACTCGACATTCTTCGTGCCCATGAGCCCGGTCAGTGGACGCGTCCCGAGGATTGTGCCTCCCGAACCCCCCTCCCGATTGACGCGGGCGACCGCGTGGGCGTCGTGCTGTTCAACCTAGGCGGGCCGTCGACCCTGGGGGAGGTCGAGCCGTTTCTGTACCGCCTGCTGATGGACCCGCTTCTCCTTGATGTTCCGGTGGGGGGGCGGATGCGTCGATGGCTGGCCAGGTCGGTCGCCTACCTTCGGGCCGGAACGCTCCGTGAGCACTACGAGCTCATCGGAGGGGGCTCGCCCGTCCCGCGGCTGGCCCGGGAGCAGGCCACGGTGCTCCAGGACCACCTCCACGCCCGCTACGGAGACCCGGCCGGTGTGGGGGTTCGCGTGTACTCGGCGATGCGGTACGGGCGTCCGTTCCCGGAAAAGGTGGCGGCCGACATGGCGGCCGACGGGGTGGACAAGGTTGTGCTGGTGCCCTCGTACCCACAGTACGCCGCCGGCACGACGGGCTCGGCGCTTGCGTACTGGAAGGCGCTGGGGGCGAGGGGGGAGCGTCCGTCCTGGCCCACGACCGTCGTGCCCGAATACGCCGCCCATCCGAAGTACGTGCAGGCCGTTTCGGAACGGATCGACGAGGCCCTGCAGCGGTTCCCGCGACATGTGCGCGAGGAGGTCGCACTCGTCTTCAGTGCGCACGGCTCGGTGTTCAACGCGCAGGGGCCGCGCAAGCCCCCGTACTGCTGCCACGTGCACTCGACCGTGGATCGGGTGATGCAACACCGAGGGCGAGACCGGCCCTTCCGCACGGCCTTCCAAAGCCTAATTGGGCCGAACCACTGGGTCACGCCCTCGACCCCGGACACAATTGCCGCCCTCGCCGAGCAGGGCCACCGCGCAGTGCTGGTCGTTCCCATTGCCTTCGTGACCGACCACGTCAACGTCCGCTACGACCTCGACGTGGACGTGCGCGAGACGGCGTCGGCACACGGGGTTGACCACTTCGAAGTGACGGCCGGCCTCAACACCCATCCGCTGTTCATTGAGGCACTCGGGGAGGCCACCATGGCTCAGCTCGACGTGCCCATCGACACGAACCAACGCCACCACAGAGAGGACGGCCACGCCCAGACCTACCCACTCCGGCCCCTTCAACAGCTTCCGCGCCACAAAGTGACCCGCGACGGCGCCTGCCCGACCTGTGGACGGCAGTGGGGGGCGCGACGATGGACGCATCCCGACCGCCCGACCCAGTCGGCAACCGCCACCGACCGCCCCGCCTCGCCCCCCGACGAACGATCAAGTCCCCTCGCAGAGTCGCGGTCGAAGGAAGACCCGTAGCGGTTTGTCTGGGGGCGGCCCAGTATATTTTCCGCACTCACCTGCTCGCCGACGATGAGCCTTTCGCCGTCCGACGAATTGTTGCGCACCCTGGCACCCGTTCCCGTCTCCAGTCCCGTTCTGGACCTGGGATGTGGGGCGGGGGACCACACCGAGGCCCTTCTGCGCCTCGGGTTTCCCGTCCACGCCTGCGACCCCCGGCCGGACGCGGTGCAGGACACGCAGGCCGTCGTTCGCGATCTGGTCGATGCGGAGACCGCGGAGACGTGCGTCCAGCAGCTCTCCCTACAGGGGCTCGACGAGCTGGAGGCGACCTTCGACTGGGTCATTGCCGACCGGACGGAGGCCCTGGTCGACTCGCCGGCCGACCTCGCAACGCTCCTGAACAAGAGCCAGAATTTGCTGGCGCCCGGCGGATGGGTGTATCTCACCGTTCCGGCGACGACGGATGGCCCCGACGGGGCGTCCCACGACGACACTGTAACTCGTTTTGCACCGGCGGACCTCGACGCCGGGGCTTTGGATATAGCACTGGTGGAGTCCCGAGCCCCATCCCGCGTCGAAGAAAACGGAGAGGTTCGGGTTCACGCCCTCTACCGACACGTAAAGCGGCCGACCCCCGAATGAGCGCGGCCGAGACGCTGCGCCACGGGCCCACGACGACTCCCCCCTGCTCGTCACTGTTTGACCGACCACGCCACCGATGCCATGGAAGTTGCTCCCTCCGACGTTGACCTGCGGACCAGCCGCCGGTTCTACGAGCGTGCTCAGCACTCCATCCCGGGCGGCGTGAACTCCCCCGCCCGTGCCTTCGACAGCGTGGGGGGCACCCCGCTTTTCATCGAACGCGCCGAGGGGGCGTACCTGGAGGACGCCGACGCGAATGAGTACCTCGACTACGTCGGCTCCTGGGGCCCGATGATTTTTGGGCACTCCCACCCAGACGTGGTGGAGGCGGTCAAGGATCAGGCCGAGGCGTCCACCTCCTTCGGAGCCCCCACCGAGATTGAGATCGAGGTGGCCGACCTGGTCTGCGACCTCGTCCCGTCCGTCGAGAAGGTGCGGATGGTGAACTCGGGCACGGAGGCGACCATGAGTGCCGCCCGACTGGCGCGAGGGTACACGGGCCGCGATAAGATCATCAAGTTTGAGGGCAACTACCACGGCCACGGCGACTTCTTCCTGATTTCCGCCGGCAGTGGGGCGATGACCCTCGGCAAGCCCGACTCGCCCGGCGTGACCGACGGCAACGCAAAAGACACGCTGCTGGCCCAGTACAACGACCTGAGTCACGTCCAGCGGCTCGTGGAGGCCAATCAGGGGGAAGTGGCCTGCATCATCGTGGAACCGATCGCCGGCAACATGGGCTGCATCCCGCCGGAGCCCGGATTCCTGGAGGGGCTGCGGGAGCTGTGCGATGCCCACGACATCGTGCTCGTCTTCGACGAGGTCATGACGGGCTTTCGGGTGGCGCCGGGCGGCGCCCAGGAGCGCTACGGCGTGATTCCGGACCTGACCTGCCTGGGCAAGATCATCGGCGGCGGGCTGCCGGTCGGGGCGTACGGCGGCAGGCAGGAGATCATGGACTACGTGGCCCCGACGGGGCCGGTCTACCAGGCCGGGACCCTGAGCGGCAACCCCCTGGCCATGCGGGCCGGGCACGCCATCCTCTCAAAAATTGCCGCGGAGAAGGATCGCATCTACGACCAGCTAGAGGACTACGCGGAGGCCCTGCAGACGGGCACGAAGCACAACCTCGACGCGCTGGGGCTGGACTACACGACGCATCAGGTGGGGGCGATGGGGAGCCTCTTCTTCACGGACGCGGAGGTGGTAGACCAGGACACGGCCCAGACCGCGGACACGGAGGCCTACGCCGCTTACTTCCACGCCATGCTGGAGGAGGGGATTTATCTTCCCCCGTCCCAGTTCGAGGCGATGTTCTACGGCACGTGCCACGGCGAGGACGAGCTGGAGACGACCCTGGAAACCCAGCGCCGTGCCCTCAAGCGGGTCCACTCGTAGCAGGCCGCCCCCGCCACTTCCTCTCGCGTCTTCGAGCCGAACATGGACGACCGCACGTCTTCTGGGGGGCAGCTTTTCGGGGTTGATCGGCGCGTGCTTGCGCTTGCCCTGGCCCGCATGGCGGACGCCGTGGGCAACTCGTTTCTCATCATCGTGCTGCCGCTCTATGTGGCAAGCGAGGCGGTCGGGGGGCGCATCTTTGGCGTTCCCGCCTCGATGGTCGCGGGCGTCGTCCTGGCACTGTTTGGCATCGCGAGCAGCATCGCACAGCCGCTGGCCGGGCGCCTGTCCGATCGGGCCGGCCGCCGAAAGGTCTTCGTGATCGGTGGGCTCGTGGTCCTCGGGGCCATCAATCTGGCGTTCGCCGCGGCCACGGCCTACTGGCACCTCTTCGTGCTGCGGGTGGTCCAGGGCCTCGCGGCGGCCTTCACGATCACGGCGAGCCTGGCCATCGTCAACGAGCTGAGCGACGCGGGCAGCCGGGGCGGCAACATGGGCGTGTACAACTCCTTCCGCCTCATCGGCTTCGGGGCCGGTCCCCTCTTGGCGAGCGTGCTCCTCGAGATGGGGCCGTTCGCGATGCCGGGCGGGGCGGAGGTGACGGGGTTCGAGGCGACGTTCGCCGTGGCCGCGGCCACGGCTTTTCTGGGAACCGGCCTCGTGGGGGTGCTCGTGCAGGATCCCGAGGGCACGGCCCCCACGGAGCGGCGCCTGGCCCTCCGGGTCTGGGACCGGTCGGGATCGGGATGGCGGCTCGACACCATCTTCGCGTTGGGGGTCGCGACCCTCATCATGGCAAGCTGCATGGCGCTGCTGTCCGCCATCGAGCCGGAGGTGAATGCCCGGCTGGGGCAGGGGCCGTTCCTGTTTGCGGTCGAGTTCGTGGCCCTCATCGCGGCCCTCGCGGCCCTGCAGCCCGTGGTGGGACGGGCCAGCGACCGGATGGGGCGCAAGTGGTTCATCGTGCTCGGGCTGATGGGACTCGTCCCCACCACGCTGCTACAGGGCGTCGTCGAAGCGCCCTGGCAGATGATCGTGGTGCGGATGCTACAGGGCGGGGCGGGCGCACTGGTGTTTGCCCCGGCGCTGGCCCTGGCGGGCGACCACACCGAGCAGGGACAGTCCGGGGCACAGCTGGCCGTCCTGACCGTGGCGTTTGGGCTGGGCATCTCATCCGGCCAGCTGATGGCGGGCTTCTTCGTATCGTTCGGGTTCATCGTGCCGTTTGGGATTGGCAGCCTGCTCGCGGTGGGGGCCGCGGTGTTGGTGGGCACGCAGGTCGACGAGGCCGAGCCGGCCCCGTCTGCGGCGTAACCAGCCCGCTCTGGGCGCGCCAAGGGGCACCCAGTCCAATAAAGAAGCCCGCCCTGAGCCGGGGGCGGCTCCGAGCGGGGCCATTCAGACGCAAGCGGGGGAGGCGTTACTCCTCCGTCCGCTCCAGAAGAAGGTCCGTCAGCTTTTCAAACTCGTCTCGTTCAAACGAGAGGCTGTACTTTCCGGGCTCCTTGTCCTCCCCCACTTCGGTAAGCGGCTCCACGTCCGAGGACTGGACCACCTCAATGAAGTCCTCGGATTTCATCTCGAAGGCCCCGGCAAAGTCCTCGGCCGTGGCGGCGTAAATGCCACCGTACGACTTGATCTCGCCCGTCGAAAAGTCTTCGGCGTCCTGCGGCTTGAAGCTAACTCCACGCATGAAGGCGGTCTGGGTTGGTGGTCGTCATGGTGAACCGTTTGTTTTGGAGATCAATTGATTGTCCGATAAAAAGTTTCTCTTCTCGGCAGGGCATCGGCCGGCTGCACGGAGTGCCCCGTCAATGGCGGCCCGCTACCAGACGTGGCCTTCACATTCTGAAAGAGCTTCTTTACATTCTAAAGAGTCAACCCTCCCAAACACAGCGGGCCGTGATGCTCTCCATCCGCCGAATTCTCTGGCCAACCGACTTTTCGAAAGGGGCCGACCGGGCGTTCCCACATGCCGCGGCCCTCGCGTCCTGGCACGAAGCGGAGCTACACGTGCTCCACGTGACGGAGGGCCGATCGGGAAACGCGTCGGAGGCCGACATCCCGATTCCCACGTCCACCCTGTCCGCGCTTCTGTCGGGGGACGGGGACCCTCCGCCGCACGTTGACCTGGACGCCCTCACACTCGTGCAGGAGCAGCGGGAGCATCGGTCGCCGCCCGAGGCGATCGTAGGGTACGTCGAGGAGCAGGAGATTGACCTTGTCGTGGCGGGCACGCGCGGGCGACGCGGCCTCCAACGCCTGCTTATTGGCAGCGTGGCCGAGGAGGTGCTCCGCACGGCCCCCTGTCCGGTTCTCACGGTGCGGGGGGCGGCGGACAGGGCCCCGGCCTGGGCCGTGCGCAACATCCTCGTGCCCGTGGACTTCTCGGACGCCTCGCTGGAGGCGCTCCGGCACGCGAAGGAGCTGGCCCTGACCTACGGGGCACAGATCACGCTGCTTCACGCGGTGGAGGAAGTGGTCTACCCGTCCGCCTACGGGGTGGAGCCCGCCAATCTGCCGGGGCCGCAGGTCATCGAACGGGTAGAAGGAAGCCTCGCCGAGCTCGTCCAGGCCGAGGTCGGGTACGAGCACGCCACCGTCGAGGCCAAAGTCGGATACGCCCCGTCCACCATTCTGGATTACGCCGAGACGAACGAGGTAGACCTCGTGGTAATTGCCACCCACGGCCGAACGGGCCTCGAGCGGATGCTACTGGGAAGTGTGGCGGAGCGGGTGTTGCGCCGCGCCCCTGTTCCTGTGTTCACCGTCCCGTCCTTCGGAAAATCACTGCTCCCGGCGTCCGACGACTCCTAATCCCCCTTGCGTTGTGATGCCCCATCGCATCCTGGTTCCGACAGACTTTTCGCCCAGTGCCGAGGCCGCGCTGGCCCACGCCGTGTCGCTGGCCGATCGGTTCGGGGCCCCCCTTCACCTGCTTCACGTCGTGCACCAGACCAACACCGACCTGTACGGGCTGGGCACTGCGGAGGCGCACACCGATCGGCTGCGCGAAGAGGCGGAGGCGAGTGCCCGAGCCCAACTCGCGGAGCTCGCCCCCGAGAGGGCGTCGCAGGAGGTGCATACGGCCGTCGCCCAGGACCCGGACGGAAGCGTGGCCGGTGCGATCGAGGAATACGTGCTCGATTCCGAAATCGACCTCGTGGTGATGGGCACGCACGGCCGCCGGGGGCTCGGGCGCCTCGTGCTGGGCAGTGTCGCCAACCGGCTCGTGCGGCGCGAGGTGGTCCCGGTCCTCACGGTCCGGCGGGGGGAAAACGGAGCGACGCCGCCGGTAGCGTACGACAACGTCCTGGCGCCCATTGACTTTTCGGATCACTCGAAGACGGCGCTGCGCCGGTCCAAAGAGGTGGCCTCGCGGTGCGGGGCGACACAGCACCTTCTGTTCGTCGCCGAGACGCGCGTGCAGCCCACCTTCAGTGACACGGGCATTCCGGGGGTAAGCGTCGTGGAGATGGATCCGGAGATTGTGGCCAACGCGGAGGAGGCCCTCGATGAATTGAACGCGTCCGTGGGCGGACCGGGGGTGCCCACCGCCTGTCACGTGGAGGAGGGCGGGGTCGCACAAACCATTGTTGACGTTGCGGACGCCCGCGAGGCAGACCTGATCGTGATGGCCACGCGCGGGCTGACCGGCATCGACCGGTTCGTTCTGGGCGGCAATACGGAACGTGTTCTGCGCACCGCCCCGTGCCCGGTTTTGACCGTCCCGGCCTCCGTGGACGGGGCCCCCAACGCCTANTCGTCACTGCTNCCAACACCCTTTGCCCATGCTTCCCGACGAGTCTATCGACGAAATCAAAGCGGCCGTCCAGGCGTGCGACGATGCCCGGGCGGCCCTCGTGGGCGCCCTGGACGACGCCGACGCGACGGACGACGCCCCGGCCGACCCGGCGGCCCTGAAGCCCGTGG
>P_A23_Sed_3_FmtDRAFT_1000056_pt1 | contig 9115 bp, 10 predicted proteins | sample PonA233FremontCA_2_FD_11280 | JGI IMG/M metagenome (IMG submission 11280) | reverse complement strand
CGTGCTCAAGCTCAACCCCCCCGGTGGCGCGGTCGTCCCGAGCGACGACATCCGGCTCGCGGCGAAGGCGTTCGATGGCCCGACGGTCGCGTACGCGACGGACGTCTGTGCCAGCGGTGGCTACTGGATCGCGAGCGGCTGTGACGAACTCTGGGCGCGTGAGGGGAGCGTCGTCGGCTCCATCGGCGTTCGAGGATCTCGGGTTACAGCTGCCGAGTTGCTTGAGAAGGCCGGCTTGGAGTACGAGCAGTTGGCCGCCGGCGAGTACAAGGAGGCGGGCGTCCCATTCAGCGAACTCGAGGAGGACGAACGCGAGTACCTCCAGGGGATCATCGACGACTACTACGACCAGTTTGTCGAGACCGTCGCCGAGGGGCGGGACACGGACGCCGAGTCGCTCCGCGAAACCGAGGCCAAGGTCTTTCTCGGCGAGACGGCCGCCGAGATGGGGCTCGTCGACCACATCGGGACGCGCGAGGACGTCGAGGCGCGACTTGAGGAGCTGCTCGAAACCGAGGCCGAGCTCGAGGAACTGGAGCCCTCTGCGGGTGTCACCGAACGCCTCCGCGGCGGGGCCGAACGCGTCGCCTACGCCTTCGGCGCCGGGATCGCGGCCCGCTTCACGGACCCTGGCGGCGAGTTCCGGTTTCGGTTTTAAGCGCCGCGTCGGGCCGTCTCGACCACGCCGACGTCTTCAACCGGCCCGATCGTTCTGATCCCTCTCGTCCCCAGTGTGTCGGCCAATCACCCGGCCGGTCGCGACCCTCGTCACCGGGGCGGTCACAACTGTTTTGTCCGGACCGCCGAAAACCCGCGTCATGACCGAGACGATTCTGTACGACCGCCTCGGCGGCCGTGCGGGGATCGAAGCCGTCGTCGACGAGTTTTACGACCGGCTGGTGGCGGACGACGAACTCGGCCCGTTTTTTGAGTCGGCTGATCTAGCGTTGCTCCGCCGGACGCAAACTGATTTTCTCTGTGAGGCGGCTGGCGGGCCGGAAACGTATGACGCCGCGCCCGTCAGGGAGGCCCACCTCCACGTTCCCTTTGAGCCCGCCCACATCGACCGGGCGATCGACATTCTACGGGCGAGCCTGGAGGCGTTCGACGTGCCGAAGGCGGACGCCGACGCGGTCGTCGGAGCGGTGGCGGAGTACGAAGCTGACCTGCTGGCCGAACCGGACAGACCGGCCTGAGGCCGCGATCACCCCGTTCAGAAGCTCTGTTTCAGCTTCTCGAAGAAGCCCTGCTCGACGTCGATGTCCTCGCCGCCGGCCTCGGCGAACGCTTCCAGAGCCTCGCGCTGTTCCTCGTTGAGGTCCTCGGGCGTGACGATCCGGACTTGGACGTACATGTCGCCGTGGCCGCGGCGCTGCAACCGGGGCATCCCCTTGTTCCGCAGCCGGAACGTCTCGCCGCTTTGGGTGCCCGCCGGGACGTCCATCTCGACAGTACCGTCCAGCGTCGGCACCTCGACGGTGTCGCCGAACACCGCCTGCGTGAACGAGATCGGCTGGCGGGTCCGCAGGTCGTCGCCGTCGCGCTCGAAGCGGTCGTGGTCCCTGACCCGGATTTCGACCAGCAGGTCGCCGTTTGGACCGCCGTTCTCGCCGGGGGCGCCCTCCCGCTCCATCCGGAGGGTTTGGCCGTCTCGGATGCCAGCCGGCACCTCGACCTGGAGGGTGGCCTCGTTTCTGACCTGCCCGTCGCCGCGACACGTCGAACACGTCTCGGAGTAAATCGTCCCTTCGCCCTCGCACTCCGGGCAGGTCTCGGTCTGTTGGACGCGCCCGAGCGGCGTCTGCCGCACCGTCGTCCGCTGACCTTGGCCGTTGCAGGCCGAACAGGTCCGCGCGTCCGCGTCAGGAGGATGTCCAGCGCCGTCGCAGTTCGGACAGCGCTCGGGACGGGTGATGGTCAACTGTTTCGTGACGCCCTCGTGGGCGTCCTCAAGATCGACCCGAAGCCGCGTCTTGAGGTCCGAGCCCTGCTGGGGACCAGACCGCGAGCGGGAACCGCCACCGCCGAAAAACTGCTCGAAGATGTCGTTCATGCCGCCCATGCCGCCGGCGCCACCCATACCGCCAGCACCGCCCATACCGCCCATGCCGCCGGCGCCGCGGTCGGTGTCGGTCGCGCCGCGCTTTTCCGCCTCCACGAAACGCTCGTGGCCCATCTGGTCGTACATCTGGCGCTTCTCGTCGTCCAAGAGTACCTCCTTCGCCTTCTTCACCGTCTTGAACTTCTCTTCGGCGTCCGGCTCGTCGGAGACGTCCGGGTGGTACTCGGCGGCTTTCTTCCGATACGCCTGTTTGATCTCGTCCTCGTCCGCGTCCCGGGAGACACCGAGTGCCGAGTAGAAGTCCTCGCTCATTCGTTGTCGTGTCTAAACGATTGAGCTACTTGAAAAGAACGGGTCGCGGACACGAAACGGCGGTCGTCCCCATCCCGTCGTCGCCGGTGTGAGGTTCGACGTCGCCGCGACACCCCACGACCGCCCGGGAATCCGCAACGCTATTTATACCGTCGGGAACGTACCCTCATATATGCCCGACACCGTCACCCCGATTACGCCGAAGGGAACCTCAACCGGTAACAAGATACTTGACCTCGTCATCGCCCTCGGTGCGATGGTGCTTTTAGCGCCGGCCATTCCCATACTGGTCTTGGTGTGGCTCGTGGAACGTCTCGGCAGTGACGATCCCGACGAGACGGAGTGAAGCCATCGGGGCGGCGACGGAGCGAAACCGTCAGGGCGGCGGGTCGGCAACGCATTCAGTTACACACTGCTCGTGTGTTTTCCTCCGTTTTGTCAGTTTTATTTCATATATGATAACTGAACCCACGGCTCGTTAGCTTATATACAGCGCCCGTCAACCGGGGCTCCTCGGAGATTTTTGTGGTCCCCGCAATAACGGTGCGCATGGTCGAGACACCCTTCGACGCGACGATCCGGGTCGCAGACGTTACGGACGCCGAATCGTTCGAGGCAGCCGAGAAACCGGCGATGGTGAAACTGTGGCTCGACCTCGGCGACGAGTCGCGCCAGTCGGCTGCACAGCTGGGGTATCGATATGAGCCCGACGAACTCGTCGGGACGCAGGTCCTCTGTGTGACTGATCTCGGATCGGTCCGGATCGCAGGGTTCGAATCCGAGGCGCTGACGATCGGCGTCCCCGGCGAGGACGGTACCCCGGTGCTCGTCACGCCGGAGCGGCACGTCCCGCCCGGGGGTGCGCTGTATTGATCGAGAGGTAGTTACTCCTCGTCTTCGTCCTCGTCGACATCCTCGAAGTCCGCGTCGACGAACTCCTCGCCATCGGCGTCGGGGCCACCGGCACCACCTGGGCCGGCGCCACCCATACCGCCGGGGCCACCGGGGCCGCCCATGCCGCCCATGCCGCCGGCGCCACCCATACCGCCGGCACCGGCGCCTTCGGCCCCTGCAGCCTGTTGTTGGTACATCTGCTTGCCGATCTCTTGGAGCTCGTCGGCGAGCGCCTCGGTGGCCTCGGTGAGCGCCTCGGTCGTGGCCTCCTCGTCCTCGACGACGGCTTCGAGGTCCTCGATCGAGTCCTCGATGTCGGCGCGGATTTCGTCGTCGATCTCCTCTTCGTTCTCCTCAAGCAGGGTCTCTGCGCGCTGGATCGTCGACTCGGCGTCGTTGCGGGCCTCGATGCGCTCGCGGCGCTTCTCGTCTTCCTCGGCGTGCTCCTCAGCCTCCTCTTGCATCTGTTCGATCTCCTCCTCGGAGAGGCCAGCGCCGCCCTCGATGGTGATATCCTCGCTGTTGCCGGAGCCTTGGTCCTCGGCGGAGACGTTGACGATGCCGTTTTCGTCGATGTCAAAGGAAACTTCGATCTGTGGCGTTCCGGCCGGGGCCGGCGGAATGCCGGTCAGTTGGAACGCGCCGAGCAGTTCGTTCTCATCGGCGATCTCACGCTCGCCCTGGAAGACGCGGATGTTGACCGAGGTCTGGTTCGGTGCCGCCGTCGTGAACACCTTCGAGGCCTCCGTCGGGATCGTGGTGTTCTTGTCTATGAGTCGCTCGAAGAGGCCGCCCTTGACCTCGATGCCGAGGCTGAGCGGCGTCACGTCGAGCAACACGATGTCGTCGACATCGCCCGCGAGGACGCCGCCCTGGATCGCCGCGCCCAGCGCGACGACCTCGTCGGGGTTGACGTTCTTTTTCGGCTCTTGGCCGGTGAGGTCTTCGACCTTCCCCTGGACCTGCGGCATCCGAGTCGATCCGCCGACGAGAATCACCTCGTCGATGTCACCCTTCGAGTAGCCGGCGTCCGAGAGCGCTTGCTCGGTCGGCGCGACGGTGCGTTCGAGGAGATCCGAGGTGAGCGACTCGAACTTCGCCCGCGAGAGCTTCTCCTCGAGGTTGAGCGGCCCCTCGTCCGTTGCGGCGATGAACGGGAGGTTGATCGTCGTCTCCTTCCGCGAAGAGAGTTCGATCTTGGCCTCTTCGGCGGCCTCAGTCAGCCGCTGGAGGGCCTGGCGGTCCTCGCGCAGGTCGATCCCGTGCTCCTCGGCGAAGGAGTCGGCGAGGTAGTCGATGATCGCCTCGTCCCAGTCGTCGCCGCCGAGGTCGTTGTCTCCGTTCGTCGCGACGACCTCGTAGACGCCGCCGCCGAGGTCGAGGATCGAGACGTCGAAGGTGCCTCCTCCGAGATCGTAAACGAGGACCGTCTGATCCGAGTCGTCGTCGAGCCCATATGCCATCGCGGCCGCCGTCGGCTCGTTGACGATGCGTTCGACCTCGAAGCCCGCGATCTCGCCGGCGTCCTTCGTCGCCTGCCGCTGGCGATCGTTGAAGTACGCCGGGACGGGGATGACCGCCTTTTCGACTTCGTCGCCGAGGTACTCCTCGGCGTCGCGTTTGATCTTTTGGAGGATCATCGCCGAGATCTGCTCGGGCGTGTACTCCTCGCCGTCGGCCTCGACGGTGTAATCGTCCTCGCCCATGTGGCGCTTGATCGAGGCGATCGTGTCCTCAGGGTTCTGGACGGCCTGATTCTTCGCCGGCTTCCCGACGAGCCGCTCGCCGTCGTCGCTGAACGCGACGATCGACGGCGTCGTCCGTTCGCCCTCGCCGTTGACGATGATCTCGGGATCGCCACCTTCCATCACTGCGAACGCGGAGTTGGTGGTACCGAGGTCGATACCGAGGATCTTGTTGCTCGCCATGTTGAGCGTAACTACCGGTCTGAACCGGTTAAAAGTTGCTAGACGCGACGAATCGAACGCCCACTGACGGCCGCCCCGTCGTGCGGTTTTTCGAATCGGCTGTTTCCACGACCGGGAGATATAAACAGAACCGCTATTCGTCCCGTCCGTTTGCGGCGTGTCCGTCGCCACCGTCAGCGTCGTCGTCTTCAGCGTCGTTGCTTCCCCCGGCGTCGCCACCGTCATCCCTACCGACATCGTCCTGTCCGTCGCTGTCGTCCTCGCCGGGCCCTTCCGATACCGTCACCTGTGCCGCTCGCAGTACCTTGTCGGCCATCTCGTAGCCGGGTCGGTGGAGGTCGGCTACGGTCCCTTCGGGTTCGTCGCTCTCGACGCGGAGCAACACCTCGTGGCGCTTCGGGTCCGTCTCGGTCCCCGGATCGGGTTCGATTGGTTCGACGCCTTCGCCGGCGAGGACATCTTCGAGGCTCCGGAACGTCGCCTCGACGCCCTCGCGGATGTTCGCGTCGGCATCCTGTTCGAGCGCCCGAGAGAGGTTGTCGCGGACTGCAAGCAAGTCAGTGACGAGGTCCTCGGTTGCGCGGGCCTGTTCCTGCTCACGGCGCCGCTTTTGTCGCTTCTTATAGTTCTGGAACTCCGCCTGCTTGCGCTTGAGTCGGGACGCAAGATCCTCTCGCTCGCGTTCGAGGGCGGCGACTTCCTCGCGGAGCGTCGCAATCTCCTCGGCGACCGCTTCGGGAGCCTCGCCGTCGACGCGCTCTGTGATCGCTCCGATCGGCGGTCCGTCGGCCTCGCCGGAGGCGTCGTCCGGTTCCCCGTTTGCTCCGTTCGGTTCCCCCTCGATTCCGCCCGGGTCCGCCGACGGCTCCGCGCCGTCGTCGCCCGCATTGACGGCGTTCGCCTGCTCGTCGCTCATGTCTGAATGTACCCGTCGGCGACAATAAGGGTTGAGAAACGCCGCGACGGAGAAGTCGCTAACCCGGGTCAGCCGCCCACGGTTTCGTCTCGGCTTCGGCGAACTCGAAGAGTTCGTCGAACTCCTCGGGTAGTTGCGCTTCGACGTGGGCTATCTTTCCACCCGGCACCGTCTCCGTGAGAAGTGCAACGACGGCTTTCGCCCGGTAAACCGCTTCCCCCGGTTCGATCTGGGATGGACGGCCGTATCCGGTTTCCAGATCCAGATCGGCGTAGTTCAGCCGATCGACGACACGCTGTATGAACGCGTCGTAATCGTACGTGTGTCCGTGCTCTGCGGCCAACAGGTACCGATCTATTTCCATCGGGAGTGGGCCCGCGATGTCGGTTGCGCCACCTTCCACGACCCGCTCTCCGAGGGTCGTAAGAACGGCTCGCGTCGTCCGGACTGCGTCCGCCTGATTCCCGGCATCGATCCGGTGCTGAACCTCACCGACGAATCCGCTAAAGTTCGTGCTCATGGATATCCCAGGAGTGAGTCCCCGTTCCAGAACTGGAGCATCACACGATATAAACCCCCACGCTGAATCCAAAGGAGTGCGTTCGAACCTCGCACCGACGGCAACGTTCCCGAAGCCCCGTGGAGTTAAGCCGTTTCACCGTCCACCTCCCGGTGTGGTCACGCTTCGGTACGACGAGGGGACGATCCGGATCGAGGACGCCCCCGACGATGTCGCCCGCCTGTCGTTCGTCGAGGCCGACCCCCGTTCGAAAACCCACCGCGCGCCTGCCCACCGGTACCCCTTCCTACGCCGGATCTGCGCGGATCGAGGGCTCCGGGCTGACGACCGCGTCTTCGATCGGTTCGACCTCGAACCCCTCTCGACGGCCTACGACCTCCGAGGGTATCAGACCGAAGCGCTCGAGAATTGGCGCGACGCCGGCGACCGCGGCGTGATCGAGTTGCCGACCGGCAGCGGCAAAACCGTCGTCGCGATCGGCGCGATCGCAGCGCTCGACACCCCGACGCTCGTCGTCGTACCGACGATCGACCTGCTCGAGCAGTGGGCCGGCGAACTCGAATCAGAGTTCGGTGACACGACCGACATCGGCCGCCTCGGCGGCGGCGACCAGCGCCTCGAACCGATCACGGTCGCCACCTACGACTCGGCGTACCTCCGGGCCGACGGGATCGGCGACCGGTTCGGCTTGGTCGTCTTCGACGAGGTACACCACCTCGGCGGCGAGGGGTACCGCGATATCGCGCGGCTCTCGGCCGCCCCCGCCCGACTCGGCCTCACCGCGACGTTCGAGCGCCCCGACGGCGCTCACGAGGTGATCGAGGAGCTTCTCGGCCCTGTTGTCTACCGGCGTTCGGCCGACGACCTGGCGGGCGAACATCTCGCCGACTACGATATCAAGCGGATCGAAGTCGAGTTGACGGCCGAAGAACGGGAGACCTATGAGGCCCATCAGGGGACGTTCACGGACTATCTCGCGCGTTCGGGGATTCAACTCCGTTCGGGCAGCGACTACCAGGAACTCGTCAAGCGCTCGGGATCGGACCCCGAGGCCCGCGAGGCGCTGCTCGCCAAACAGCGCGCCCGCAAAGTAATGATGAACGCCGACCGGAAGGTCGAGGTGCTAGCCGACATCCTCGGTCGCCACCGCGAGGATCGGATCATCGTCTTCACCGCCTACACCGACCTCGTCTACGAACTCGCCTCGCGGTTTCTGATCCCGCCGATCACCGGATCATCGTCTTCACCGCCTACACCGACCTCGTCTACGAACTCGCCTCGCGGTTTCTGATCCCGCCGATCACGAACGAGACGCCGGCCGACGAGCGCCGTGAGATCCTCGATCGGTTCCGCCGCGGGGCGTACTCCCGCGTCGTCGCCGCGAACGTCCTCGACGAGGGCGTCGACGTGCCCGACGCGAACGTCGCTGTCGTGCTCTCGGGCAGCGGTTCCGAGCGGGAGTTCACCCAACGGCTCGGCCGGGTGCTGCGGCCGAAAGACCTCGGGGCCGCCGATCCGGACGCCGACCCGACGCGGTCCCGCGCCGGCCGGGCTATCCTGTACGAGGTCGTCACGAGCGAGACCGCCGAGGAGCGGGTTTCGCGGCGTCGACGGTGAACGATTTAGCTGAAAGTAGGCGCTAAGCCCCCTTCCTCAGCGAGCGCCGACCGAAGGGAGGGCGCGAGCAGAGAGGGGATACAGCGTTCACAAGAGCGAAGCTCTTGTGCGCGGACGAAACGCTCCGCGTCTCGTCAACGCCGCACAGTTCTCATACACGATTCAGTGGCAGGCCCACAGGCCCACGCAATCGCAACGTTTTTGCAGTAGGGTAGCATAATATTAACCGAACCCAATGGAGTACGACCTCGACACGGGAGCGCACTCGACGTATTCCCTGCACTACCACCTGATACTCACCACGAAGTATCGGCGCGGAGTGCTAACCGAGGAGCGAACCCAATTCATTCACGAGGTCATCAGCGGGTTCACGGACAACTACGGTGTCGAATTGACGAACCTCGACGGCGAGGACGACCACGTACACATCCTCTTCCGAGCGAAACCAACCACAGACCTCGTGAGGTTCATCAACACGGTCAAGGGCGCTCTCGTCAACGCCGCACAGTTCTCATACACGATTCAGTGGCAGGCCCACAGGCCCACGCAATCGCAACGTTTTTGCAGTAGGGTGGCATAGTATTAACCGAGCCCAATGGAGTACGACCTCGACTCGGGAGCTCACTCGACGTATTCCCTGCACTACCACCTGATACTCACCACGAAGTATCGGCGCGGAGTGCTAACCGAGGAGCGAACCCAATTCATTCTTGAGGTCATCAGCGGGTTCACGGACAACTACGGTGTCGAACTGACGAACCTCGACGGCGAGGACGACCACGTACACATCCTCTTCCGAGCGAAACCGACCACAGACCTCGTGAAGTTCATCAACACAGTCAAGGGCGCGACCGCCCGCCGTATCC
>P_A23_Sed_3_FmtDRAFT_1000053_pt1 | contig 9248 bp, 6 predicted proteins | sample PonA233FremontCA_2_FD_11280 | JGI IMG/M metagenome (IMG submission 11280) | reverse complement strand
CCGAGACAGTCCACTACACGTTCGGGCGGGGCGGGCGGGATCCGGTCCGTCTGACCTGGTACGACGGCGGCCTGCTGCCGCCTCGCCCGCAGGCCCTCCCGAACGACGTGCCGCTGGTGCGGGAACTCGGCGCGGACGAGGACGGGCCCCCGCCGTCCTGGGGCGGCGCAATCTGGGTCGGGGACGAGGGCATTCTGATGCACGACACCTACGGCCGGAACCCGCGCCTCTACCCCAGGCGCCTGGAGGGCCAGCACAGCGATGCCCCTCGGCAGCTGCCCCGCGTCGGCACGAGCCATCAGATGAACTGGGTGGAGGCCTGCAAAGGGCGGGCCGAGGCGACCTGTCCCTTCGACTACGCGGCCCCGCTGACGGAGACGCTCCTTCTGGGGGTGGTGTCCCTCCAGGCCGGCGCCCCGGTGCGGTACGACCCGCGCTCGATGGAAATTCCCAACGCGCCGGCGGCGGAGCAGTACCTGCGCCGGGACTACCGCGGGGAGTGGTCGCTGTAGCGCCCCGGCGCCCCCATCGTCCTCCTTCTTCGATCAGGCCCCATCGTCCCGATGTCCTACCGCCCCGTCACCCTCTTCACCGGACAGTGGGCCGACATGCCCCTCAGCACCCTCGCCGAAAAGGCCGCGGGCTGGGGCTACGACGGCCTGGAACTGGCCTGTGCGGGCGATCACTTCGATCCCATACGGGCCGCCAACGAAGACGGCTACGTCCGCAAAAAGCGCGACCAACTGACGGCGCACGACCTGGACGTCTGGGCCCTCAGCCAGCACCTGGTGGGCCAGGCCGTGAGCGACCGCGTCGACGAGCGCCACGAGGACGTGCTGCCGGAGCGCGTGTGGGGCGACGGCGACCCCGACGGCGTAACGCGGCGCGCCACCAAGGAGCTGAAGCGCACCGCCGCGGCGGCGAGCGCGCTCGGGGTCGGCGTGGTGACCGGCTTCACCGGCTCCCCCGTCTGGCACCTGCTGTACGCCTTCCCGCCCACCCCGCAGTCGACGATCGACGAGGGGTACGAGGCGTTTGCCGAGCAGTGGACGCCCATCCTCGACGCCTTCGCGGACGCGGGCGTGCAGTTCGCCCTGGAGGTGCACCCCACCGAAATTGCGTTTGACCTCAGCACCGCCCGGCGCACCCTCAACGCCCTCGACGGCCACCCGGCGTTCGGCTTCAACTACGACCCCAGCCACTTTGGCTACCAGGGCGCCGACTACCTCGCCTTTCTGGACCGGTATGCCGACCGCATCGACCACGTCCACATGAAAGACGTCTGGTGGGCCGACGGGCGGCGGGAGGCGGGCGTCTTCGGCGGCCACCTGCCGTTCGGCCACGAGGAGCGCTACTGGGACTTCCGCTCCATCGGCCGCGGCAAGATTGACTTCGAGGCGATCATTCGTCGCCTCAACCGAATCGGCTACGACGGCCCCCTCTCCATCGAGTGGGAGGACAGTGGCATGGAGCGGGAGCACGGGGCCGCGGAGGCCCTCGGGCGGGTCCGCGCCGTCGACTTCCCGCCCGCCGACGCCGGGTTCGAGGAGGCGTTCGGGGAGGGATAGTTCCCGCCTGCCCCCACGCAGCGGCCACGCCGCGCTACTGCCCGTCCTCCTCGCGCAGGCGGCGGGACACGAGCATGCAGAGGGCCCCGCGTGGGGTCGTCGAGCGCGTAGTAGACGTGCACGCCGTCGCGCCGCCGCGCCAGCAGCCCCTCCTCCGCCATCAGGCTCAGGTGCTTGCTGACGTTGGACTGCCGGATGCCGGTCGCCTCCACCAGTTCGCCGACCGTCTGCTCCCCCGTTGCGTGCAGTGCGCTGAGCAGCCGGAGCCGGGCCGGTGCGCCGAGCACGTCGAACCGGCGCGCCACGGGCTTAATGTCGTCGGGCGGAAGCAGGGGACGATCCATGAGCGGGGAGCGAAAACAAAACGGACGCGCTTCGGGAAACGGGACTAAAAGGTGAGATGGAGGCGTGCGTTCAGGGTGCGGGGCGTGAGGCGCTTGGGCACGCGCTGGAAGTTGTTCGTCCAGCTGTAGTCAACGGTGTTGTCCATGTCGAAGAGGTTGAGCACTTCGAGCGTGAGCTCCAGGTGAACGGGCCCGCCGATCCCGTTTTGGACCAGCTCGATGCGCTTGGTCGCCCCCACGTCCACGCGCCGGTAGGCCGGAAGCCGTCCGCTCATCCGGTCGCCCGGAACGCGGGTCTCGGCCCCGCCCGGGGTTTTCGGGCCTGGACTGGTGGGGGTGTACGGCAGCCCACTGCCGTAGAGCAGGCGCATGTGCACCTTCCAGGACTTGTCTCCCGGCACGTAGTCCTGCACAAACGCCGAAAAGGTGTGGCGCTGATCGGCGGGGCGGGGCAGGAGGCCCGTTCGGTTTTTCCGAAACTCGTCGGAGCCCCCTGTTGGCGCCTGGGCCGCGTACCGCTCCAGCGCCGCGTCCGTGAACCGCTCGCGGGACACCAGGTAGCTGTAGTTGAACCAGCTCTCCAGGCCCGGGACGAGTTCGCCCCGAAGCTGAAAGTCCACCCCGTAGGTGTACCCGTAGGTGTCGTTCTCGCCGGAATAGTTCACCCGCACGTCCTCGATGGTGTAGGAAATCAGGTCATCGAGGTCTTTGTAGTACGCCTCGGCCCGCAGGTACAGCCGCCGATCGGGAAAAAAGTACTCCCCGCCGAATACGTACTGCACCGACCGTTGCGACCGGATGTCCCGGTTTTGGTCCAGCGTGCCCCGGATCGACGCGGTGTCCGTCGGGGTGCCCCGGAGCTCCCGGTAGGTCGGCTTCTGGTGATAAATGCCCCAGGCCCCCGTGAGGGTAAGCCGGTCGGTGGCCACGAAGCGGCCCGACAGGCGAGGGGAGACCGTCCACTCGTCGTTGAACGAGAAGTAGTCGGCCCGCACCCCGCCCGTGATGGTGAGGCGGCCGTCGGTGGGGAGCACATCCACGGCGTCTTGGAGGTGGGCCCCAAACTGGTGCTCGTCGAATGTCGCGCTGTCGTCGAGCCGGTCGACCAGCGTAGAGTCTCGGTTGCCCGCCCGCCCGTCGATCGTGGTCCGCTCATTGAGGTTGTCGTCGAAGTGGAGGCCGCGCAGGTGCCAGCCGCCCTTCAGCGTCTGTCGGTCGAGGTCCCATTCGTAGCGCCCCCGCCCGGTCCGACGCCGCACCTCCACGGAGTTATCGGCAAACCGGGTCACCGTGGACTCCCCCTGGAGCACGCTGGTGCAGTTTGACGGATTGTCCCCCCCCGTGGGGTTGACCTGACACACCCGTCGGTTGCTCTGGATGTCGAAGCTCTCGGTCTCCCGCGTGCCGAAGTAGGCAAAATCGTGCGCCAGCGTAAGCCGGTCGGAGAGGTCCGTGTGGAGCCGCACGCCCCCAAACGTGGTGGTGTACCCGTCCGTGCGGGCCCCGTTTAGGCTGGCCCGGAGCGCCTTGAAGTCGGAGGGCCGCTCCGGATCGAGGCTGATGACCCCGAAGTAGGTGGTTCGTTCCTCCGGCTCCAGGTCGAAGGTATTGTCGGCCCAGATGCCGAGGGCCTCTACCGAGACGCGATCGGAGAACCGGTAGGACACCGTGCCCTGCAGGTCGGTGAAGCGGGGGCTGTAGTCGCCCTTCAGGTCCTGCGTTCCAAAAAACCGGCCGGGCTGCGCCCGCCGCATCCCGACCCCCCACCCGAGATCGCCCCCCAGGGCCGACGACTGAAGGTGCGCACTAGCATCGAGCGTGGAGAGGTCGACCGACCCGCTCAGGGGTTCACTCTCGGGGCGGACGTACTGCACGTCGAGCGCGGAGGAGAGCTTGCCCCCGTACTCGGGGGGAAAGCCGCCCGTGTAGAACGTGATGTCCGAGGCGAGGGCCGGGTTCAACAGGCCCATCCCCTCCTGCTCCCCCTGCCGGGGCCGGAAGGGGAAGAAAATTTCAAAGCCATTGATGAAGACGAGGTTCTCGTTGTACCCCCCGCCGCGCACCGAATACTGCTGGGTCAGCTCGTTGTTGGTCGCCACCCCCGGCGTGGTCTTGAGGGCGCGGAAGCCGTCTTTGAAGGGCGTGGGCATGTTCTGCACGTCGGCCGGGTCGACCTTGTAGACGCCGGGCCGGTTGGGGACGGCCCCGTCCGTCACCGTCAGCTCGTCCATCTTTAGGACGGTGGAGGCCAGGGTTGCGTCGAGCCGGGTCGTTCCCTCCGCCACCGTGACCGAGTCGGCGCGCGTCGCAAAGCCAACCGCCGAGAACCGGAGCGTGTAGCGGCCTGTGGGAAGCTCCAGGCGGTAGCGGCCGTCGGCACTGGTGGCCGTGCCGAAGTCGGTGCCCTCCACCAGGACCGTTACGCCCGGCAGGGGCGCCCCTTGCGCCGAGTCCGTAACGGTGCCCGTAACGGTGCCCCAGGTCTGGGCGTGAGCAGACGCGGCCCCCAGGAGCCAACAACAGGCCGCAAGGGCGAAAACACGGTACAGACGCATGGGCGAGAGTGCGGTCGGTGAGCCAGGGCGTGCCGTATCGGTCCGTCAGAGGGCGCAGGAAAACGATGATACGAAACAGCGAGGGGGCCAGCGGGCACGTTTGTTAAGAAACGAAACAATACGGTGTGATCCAACTCCCGCGCGTCGCCGCTCACCCCCCGATCGCGCCCGACAAGGCGACCAGCTCCAGGTAGGGCGCCACGAGCCCCAGTCCCGTTCCCGCCGCGGCCTGGGCGGGGGTGTGGGCCCGGCTCCGCACACGCGCCCAGAGCACGAGCCCCGCCAGGCCCGCCCCGCCGGCCAGCACGGCGGCTTCTGCAGGGCCCGCATCGAGGACCCGCCCGGGCACATGCCCCTGCACGAACGCGAGGGTCGACACCGCCCCGGCCACCGACGCGCAGTGCACCGAAATTTTCCAGCGGGTGGTAATGAGAACGAGAAGGGACGTGTTGAGGGCGTGGCACGCCACCAGCGCCGCCAGCAGCCCCCGCCCCGCGACGTCGATCCCGAGCACCACGGCCAGCGCCGCCCCGTTGGCCCCCAGCGCCACGAGAAGCGGCTCGGTGCGCTTCGTCCGGTCCCGGATCTCCAGCGACGCAATCCGCCCCTGCAGCCGCATCCCGCCCACGTACACGAGCGGCACCACGGACAAAAACACGAGCCCAATCCCCGCCCCCCACGCGACATCGGCCCACGACGCCCCCACGTGGGCCAGCACCAGTCCGTATACCAGCGGGGGCAGAGCGAGGGGGCTCACCACGTAGCTCACGGCTCTCGCCGCCCACAGGCCAACCCCGCCGGGCGCATCGGTTGGGGAGGCAGTGAGATTGAGAAGCGGGTTGGGGGGCGACATGGGCCTGCATTGGCGGGATTCCGGGCGGCCGGGGTGCTACATTAACACCACGGCCGCGAGGGCGAGCAGAATGAACCCAATCAGCAGCATAATCGAATACACGAGCAGCAGGAGGAACGCCTTGATCGTCGACTTGATGAGTCCTTGCTCGTAGACGTGCCCCATCGCGACGACGAGGTACAGAAGGGGCGCTAGCTCCACCCAGGTCGCGGCGGTCTGGCCCCACGGGGCCTCCACCTCGCCGAGAAGGATGCCGACGGTGAAGGCGAAAAAGGCGAACGCGTGTAGGTGGAGACTGAAGATGAGGTGCTCCACGTAAAGACGCCCCCGCCGGATGTAGAGCAGCTTGAGGAGAAAGGCGAAGACGGGCAGCATCAGGAACATGACGTAGGGCCCCCGATCAATCATGCCCCCGATCAGGTCTCGGGGGTTCCGGATGGCCTCGGCCACCTTTGCTCGGAGGAGCGGCTCAAGACGCGCCTGGGTCTCCGCCCCCCCAAACAGCACATCCACCGTGCCCGGATTTTGCCGAAACGACCGCGCCCACCGCTCGCGCTGCTCGGGACTGCCAAAGAACCAGGGCGCCGAGGCCACTGCGGTCGTGTCCATCTCGGCCCTCCCCATTCCCGTCTGGACCGTGTCCGCCGGGGCGGGCGACATCTGCGGATTGAAGGGCACCTGCAGCCCGCCCCCGGCGGTGAAGGCGAGCACGGTAAACAGGACGAACGTGGTAAATAGGTACAGCCGGAAGGGGCGGATGTAGCGCTTGCGCCGCCCGTTGATGTACTCCTTCGTGAGCCGGCCGGGCAGGAACAGGAATTTGGGCAGGGTCCAGAGCACCCGCATGTCGAGCTCAATGACGGCCTCCAGCGCCTCATTGAGCATGTGCCAGAGGGGCACGACCCGCTCGGCGGCCTTCTGCCCACACTGCGAACAGTACGGCCCGTCCAGGAGTGCACCGCAGTTCTCACACTGGTCCTCAGGGGCCCCGGACGAGGGAGATGTGCCCGAGTCGGTCGGGGGGGACGCCGACTCGGAGGACGGGGGCTCCTGGGAATCTTCCGCCTCCACGTCCGGCTCCTCGTCGAGGTCGGCCATCGCCTCGATCTGCGCCAAGGCGTCTTCGGCCGCGGCCCGGGCCTCGTCCGGATCCGACGCGGCCTGCCCGGATGCGCCCTGCCCGGACGGGCCCTCGTCGCCGGGGCCTCCCAGGGGATCGTCCTCGGGGCGGCCGGACTCAGAGCCGAGTGGTGGAGCGCTCATGGGAGTCGAGCGGGACGCATGCGTGAACCTAGGGGACTGTTTTCATTCACGCATGACGCCTGCGAGTGTTACAGCTGGGTCCCACGCGCTTCGTGTTGTGCGTCTCGTCTCGGTGCCTCCCATCACACGATGCGCGTTCCGCGCAGTGCGCGGTTAGTACGCCTGCGCGAAAAGCACGCGGCCCTCGGACGGCTCGCCCGTNAGCATGTCTTCTCCCTCCTCGTGGTCCTCGCGGTCGAAGGGNATGAGGCGAATGGTCGCGGAGGTCTCCTCCTGAATCCGCNCNTCGGTCTCCGGCGTGCCGTCCCAGTGGGCCCANGCGAAGCCGCCNCGCCCNATGACCTCGCGGAACGCGTCGTAGTCCTCNACGACGCGGGTGTTGTCCNNCTGNCGNTNCTGNGCCCGGTCGTAGAGGGNNTGNTGNATGTCGTCGAGCGTGTCGNCCACCCGCTCCGCGATGCCGTCCTGCGGCACCACCTCCTTCTCCTGCGTGTCGCGGCGGGCCATCTCCACGTTGTCGTTTTCCAGGTCGCGCGGCCCGAGGGCGAGGCGGAGCGGCACGCCGCGCACTTCGTGCTCGCTGAAGCGCCAGCCGGGACTCTGCGTGTGGTTCTGATCCATCTTCACGCGGAGGCCGTGGTCCTCCAGCCTCTCCTGCAGGCGCTCGCACGTCTCCATCACCGGCCCCTCCTGGTCGTCGTCGAAGAAGAGGGGCACGATCACGACCTGATGCGGCGCCAGCTTGGGGGGCAGCACGAGGCCCTGGTCGTCGGAGTGGGTCATGATGAGGCCCCCGATCAGGCGGGTCGACACGCCCCACGAGGTGGCCCACACGTACTCCTCCTCGTTGTCCTCATTGGTGAAGGTGCAGTCGAACGCTTTCGCAAAGTTCTGGCCCAGAAAGTGGCTCGTGCCGGCCTGCAGCGCCTTGCCGTCCTGCATCATCGCCTCGATGCAGTAGGTGTCCACCGCCCCCGGGAAGCGCTCGCTCTCCGTTTTCCGTCCCTGGAGCACCGGCATCGCCATGTACTCCTCGGCGAACGTGGTGTACACGTCGAGCATCCGCTCGGCCTCCTCCACCGCCTCCGTCTCCGTGGCGTGGGCGGTGTGCCCCTCCTGCCACAGAAACTCGGCGGTGCGCAGGAAGAGGCGCGGCCGCATCTCCCACCGGACGACGTTGGCCCACTGGTTGTAGAGCAGCGGCAGGTCGCGGTACGACTGGATCCACTTCGCGTACGTGTCCCAGATGATCGTCTCGGAGGTGGGGCGCACGATGTAGTTCTCGCCCAGCTCCGACTCCGGGTCGGGAATCAGGTCGCCTTCCTCATCCTGCGTGAGGCGGGAGTGGGTCACCACGGCGCACTCCTTCGCGAAGCCCTCCACGTGCTCCGCCTCCCGCTCCATGTAGCGCTCCGGGATGAAGAGCGGGAAGTAGTAGTTCTGGTGGCCCGTGTCCTTAAACATCTGGTCGAGCTCATCGCGCATGTTCTCCCAGAGGGCCATGCCGTTGGGCTTGATGATCATGCACCCGCGGGCGGGGGAGTTTTCGGCCAGCTGGCCGTTGCGCACGACGTCCTGGTACCACTGCGAGTAGTCTTCATCACGGGGCGTGACTGCGTCTGCCATGTCGTCGGGGCGTTGAGGACCGGTGAAAAACGAGCGGCGGACACTTGAGGCGACGCACGTCGGCCGCCGCTTTGAGTGTCGGGTTTGTGGATTTGAATATAGGAATGCCGTTCCACAGATATCAACGGGCCGGGGCGGTGTTCACGGCGATCGCATTTTGGGCCGGGGGTCGGGGCAACGCTCGTAGAACCCGCTCTCCCCCGCGGTCACGGCCCCTCCCGACCGGTTGTGTTACTTTCGAGTCGGTCTCTACGACTATACAGGGCGAAGCCCTCCAACCAAAAGTTCTGGGATCTCGTGCCTCCGCGTGACGAGACAAGCAATCCGGCGTCCCCGCTGCAACTTTTGGCGTTCTGCGACGTGTTATCGTTCCCAAACGCTTTAACAACCATCTGCGGCTGAAGGTGTCCCACTATGGCATACGTTGATTGGTCTCGCCCCCCCACACCGCGCTACGCCTCCACACCGCGCCACGTAGGCGTTCTTCTCATCCTCGGCGTTCTGGGCGTTGGCCTCACGGGCTGTTACACCCAACTGAAGACGGTGGACGCGCCGGATCGGCAGCCGCGCGCCGAGCAGACACAGACGCGCACGCAGCAGTACGCCGACGAGTACCGGCGCGAAGACCGCCGGGGGGCCCGTCGGCAGACTGAGGCGCAAAGGACCGAACGGTACGAATACAACTACCATTTTTATGACCGGGGCGTGACGTACAGCCGCCTGCACTACGACCCCTTCTTTCACGACCCCTTTTTCCACCATCCGTACGGCTCCTCGTTTTCGCTCTCCTTCCGTTTTGGAACGCCGTACGGTTTCGTCCGGCCGCGGTACTACCGGTCCTTTTATCTCGACCCGTTCGGGCGCCCTCTGTACGGGTACCGATACGGCGCATTCTCCTCTTTCGGGCCCGCCTACGGGCTGAGCTACGGCAGTCCGTACTACGTGGGGACATCGGAAGAAGGGATAGGGGGACGAGACTACCGCCCGAGGGGGGGCACGGTCGGGCGGGGCGTCTCGGGCGCCGACCAGCGCGGCACAC
>P_A23_Sed_3_FmtDRAFT_1000051_pt1 | contig 9363 bp, 6 predicted proteins | sample PonA233FremontCA_2_FD_11280 | JGI IMG/M metagenome (IMG submission 11280) | reverse complement strand
ACCGCAAAATTCTCGGGGGCCCACCGGACGCCAAACGAGATGAGATTGGCGTCGTCTACCCCCGGGAAGAAGTAATTTTCGGAGATGAGATAGGTCGTCCGGCCCACGCGCGTCATCCCACTGATGTTGATGGCGGGCCGGTCCGCGAAGCCGTCCCCCGCGTAGCCGTACCCGAGCCCGACCGTAGCGTTGTGGTCTCGGCTCCCCACCGTGGCAGATCCATAGACAAGGCCGGCTCCTCCCCCGTCGTCCACCCCCAAGACGCCTCCAAACACGCCCCCGACAGCGAGATGGAAGTTATCCTGGGGCGTCGAGATCGACAGCTTGGGGAGGAACCAGATGGGCAAAGCTTCCGCCCCAAACAGAAAGATGGGCACCGTCCCGGCCCCCACCGAAAAATGGTCGGTGGCGCCGTAGTTGACGTTGTTGAGGAGAATCCAGGTGTTCTGATAGTATCCTTCCCCCTTTGGAATCCCGAGGGCATTCGGGGCAAAAAGGTATCGGGTCGACTGCGGATTCCGGAACCAGTACTCGCCGTCCCGGAAACGGTCCGCGGCAATCCTCTCTATGCTCTCGATATCCGCCCGCTGGATCGTCACCTCCCCGAGTTGTCGCGTGTCGAGGACCACCTCCGTTTCGGTGTCGGACACCAGCGTTCCAAGAAGCACCTGTCCATCGGTCGTCTCGACTCGGTACTGTGGTGCCCCCGATGTGTCCGGCTGCTGCGCGTAGAGAGGGGATCCAAAAACCGCCAACAAAAGAAACACCCCGACCAGGGCCCAAGGCCTCGATCGCTTCCAGGGCCGTGGTGGCACAACGTTCGAGTCGATACGCGAGTGGGACATGGAATTTTGGGAATCTATGAGAAGACCACATGACGGTGCCCCCAAGTTACGTCGCACCGGACAGGCAGACGGGTAACGCCTCCGGCCACGACGGCAGTCTCACGGATACATCAATCCGCCCCGAAAAACCTGACACTCTTCCCCGAAGCCCGGCCATGTCCGGCCTTTCAGGGTCCGATTTCCGGATCGTCTACGGCCTCGGGGGATTGCTCCGCGTCCTCGACACCCGCTACCCGGCCCGTCCGGCCCAGACGACACCCCCGCGCACAGAAGAGTCGCGACGGCCTTGTCTCACAGCACGAAGGGCCCCGCGGCCCCGACCTCCGGGTACCACCACGCGACGGGCCGGCCGAGGAGTCCCACGTTGACGGGCACGAGAAGGAGGACCCCGACGATGCCGAGCAGCCCGCCCCACTGCACCCCCGTGCACGCGAGCCTTGGCAAGGGTGGACCGAAACTCAGGCTCCTCCTCGAGCCGACCGGCCTCGACGGCGATGCGTCGCGCCTGCTTGATCGATCCACGCGGGTCCATGGCGGGTTGGACGATGCGATTCGTTTCTTGCCGTCGATGTGCGGTCCCTCAACGCGCTTCGAGGTGAACGCCCCTCAGGCAGGCCGACCCACGGCAACCTGACGCATCGTGCCTGCCCCATCCATTCCCGGAGCCGCTGCTCGGCGGATGAACCTTCGGACGAGACGCCCTGCCCCGCGGATCCTTTTCGCCGAGACCGACGTGTTTTTCGGTGGCCGTCTCTCGCGTCTCGGGCACGATCGACGAGGAGAAGTCGACGTCTTCCGCCTCCTATTTTATGCTCGTTTCATTGACCGCATGCTCTCGTATGCACTCGCTCCCCCGCACGATTCTCGCTGCCCTGCTCATCGGACTGTGCGTGGGGGCGCTGCCGGCGCAGGCCCAACGGACCTCCGGCGCCGCTGGGCTCGGGGTACAGGCCGGCGAGCCGTCGGGCGTCACCCTCAAGATCTACAACGCCGACGCCCCGTCCTACGACTTCCTCGCTGCCTGGAGCTTCAATGACTTTGTCTTCCTAAACGCCCACGCCCTCTTCGAGCACCGCCTCTCGGCCCAGAACATCGAGCAGCCGGTCCACTGGTTCGTGGGCCCGGGCGCCTATGTGGGCGTCTACGACGAGGCCGAGTCGGAGGCGGGCCTGGGCGTCAGCGGCCGGGGCGGCCTCGACATTCTCATCGACGAGCGGTTCGAGATCTACATCCAGGCCACCCCCCGCTTCGAGCTCGTCCGCGAGACGGAACCCAGTATCGGCGGGGGCTCGGGCTGCGGTACTACTTCTGACCCCCCGAAGGACACGGGGCCGGAGGGGAGGCGCCCGCCGTGCGGCCTCCGGCCCCGCCTCTGCTTAGCGTGTTCGCCACTTGAGCACCTCTAGGCGGGGCTCCGGCGACCGGATCGCGACGGCGAAGACGTAGCCGTCCTCGGTGCGGCGCGCGTCGAGGTCGAGCGGATAAAAGTTGGGGTTGGTCTCGTCGTTCCGCTCCACGAGGCGACGCTGCAGGCGCCCGCGGCGGTCGTAGGCGTCGATCTGGACCCAGCCGGGGCGCAGGTTGAGCACGAAGAGCATGTCGCCGACCGGCGCCGCGGCGGGGCTCAGGAGCGGGGCCTCCGTGACATCGCCCTGTCCGAAGGCGTACCGACGCTCCAGCATCGGCGAGTCGAAGCCCACCAGCGCGAGGCTGTCGGGCGTCGTCCCGTCCTGGAAGCCATGCGGGAGCAGGTCCACCGCGGGCCGAAAGCCCGAGAGGCTCACCAGCGTGTCGCCCCAGGCCCGGAGAAAGCCGGCGTACCGCCAGTGCGGCCCCCGCAGCGGCGCCCGGCTCGTGGGCTGGGCGTCGGCCCCGAGCCGGGCCACGAACGAGTCTGTGTTCTGCCCGACCACCTTCGCGTACATCGTCGTGTCGGTCGCAAGCATGTAGACGAGCGTCTCCGGGGCGGGGCGCTCGTAGGAGACGGACGGCCCATCCCGACGGCCATCGACCACCCGGTCGATGCGATTCGACTCGGCGTTGAAGACGAGTAGCGTATCCCCTCGCGTCCCAATCAGGTACGGCGTGCGAAAGCCCTCGTCCCCCACCTCGCGCACCAGGCGCCCGTCGGCCCCGAACCGAAATACGCTGTTGCGCTCCACGTCGCTCACGGCCAGCCCGCCCCCCTCCACGAACCGAACCGTCCGCGGGTGGACAAGGGGGTGCGCCTCCGTCCCCCCCGTCTGCCAGCGCCGCCGAAGGGTGTCCGTGGGGGTCTCCTCCGCCACCTGGCGGGAGAGCGAGTCGCTCGGGTACAGGGCCTCGTTGGGCTGTGGCTGACAGCTGTACGGCAGGCAGCCGGGCAGCCACATGCCGAGGCAGAGAAACACCATGAGTCTCCGGCCAAGGGCCGACGTGTCCATGAAGGGCTCCGGGGCTGTGTCGGATTGACGAAAACGTGTTCGGAAGGGGGCGGGGGGCCGCGCGTTCCGGTCCCCGTTGAACGGACGTGCCGACGTACGTTTCGCCGATTTCGGCGTCCCATGGAAGGGCCTGGTCCCCTCTGCACGCGCGACGGAGTCTTCTCCGGAGGTGCAACTCGTTCGGGTGTCGTGCAGCTCATCCGCCGGGGCGCCCGCACCGTGCGAGCCGCGGCGCGCAGGTGCACTTCGTAGAACGGGCGGAATCCTCTGGTCCCGGCGCCCCATCGCACACACTGCATCGTTGCCGCAAACCGTCCACGGATTTGTCCTGCTGCCCGCCATGCACACGACCCGCTCCAGGTCCTCTTTCGGGCCCCGGCCCGTCGGACTCCTCGGGACCGTACTCCTCGCGCTCCTCCTGGGGGGACTCTCGTCGTCCCCGGTTCTCGCGCAGGACGAACCGGCCGGTGTTCTGACGGGTCGGGTGGTCGACGCGGAGTCGGACGCCCCCTTGCAGGACGCGACCGTCGCGCTCTGGGAGCACACCGGGGGCGACTCGACGCTCGTCCGGGGGACGGTGACGGGGCCGGAGGGGCGGTTCACGATTGAGGACGTGGCCCTTGGCTCGTACACCCTCCGCATCAGCTTCGTCGGGTACACCACGGAGCGCCGCCCCAACACCCAGCCGGCCCCGTCTCCCGACGAGGCCGACCTCGGCACGATCCGGCTGGGCCGCACGACGACCCAGCAGCAGGAGGTGGAGGTCACGGCCGACCGCCCCGCCGCCCGGATTGAGACGGACCGGAACGTCTATAACACCTCCGAGCGCGCCCTGAGCGCCGGCGGGTCGGCCCGGACGGTGCTCGAAGACCTCCCCTCCATCCGGATCGACATGGACGGGAGCATCAGCTTTCGCGGCAACGAGAGCGTCTCGCTTCAGATCAACGGCGAGCCGGCCTCGCTGCAGGGCCAGAGCCTCGTCGGCTACCTGGAAAGCCTGTCGGCGGACGCCGTGGACCGCGTGGAGGTGATCCCCAATCCCTCGGCCAAGTACGAGCCCGAGGGCATGTCGGGGATCATCAACATCGTGCTCAGCCGCGACCTGGAGGCGAAGTGGAACGGGGGGCTCACGCTCGGGGGCGAGCGGGACGCCAACAACCGGTACGGCGGCAACGGCTCGGCAAACGTGGGCGTCCAGGCCGGCGGCTGGCGCGTCGTGGGCACCTACTCCCACCGGCGCGACGGCGAGGAGGACACCGACACCCGCATTGTGGAGCGGCTCAGTGAGGACGGGCCCAGCACGTGGGTCGACCAGAACGGCCGGGAAGAAGAGCAGGACCGCTCCCACTCGTTTCGCACCGACGTCGATTACAGCTTCGCCGAGGGCACGTCCCTCGGCCTGGAAACGAGCGTCAGCCTCCGCCGCGGCGACGAGAGCGGGCGCTCGGCGTATCGGGAATACACCGGGGGCGCCCCCACCGCCGAGAACGTGACGGACCGGTACGTCCGCCGTCTGGACAACAGCTCCTCCGAGGAGAGCGTCGACGGGCGCCTCGACTTCAACCACGACTTCACCCAGGACCACAGCCTGAGCGCGCAGGTGCGCTACGACCGCGACCTCGAAAGCGAGGATGGGACGTACAACATCTACGGATTCGAAAACGGAGCCCGTCTCTCCACGCCTCGGGACCAAGAAATTGATGTCGTCACCGAGGACGAACAGGACGGCTCCCTGAAGGTGGACTACGCACGGCCGCTCGGCTCCTTCTCCCTGGAGACCGGCTACAAGGGCACCCTGCGCCGGCTCGACAGCGACCAGACCTACGAGGACCGCACGACGGTCTTCACGTTCGACGAGCTCATCCACGCAGCGTACGGCACAGTGAGCCGGGGGATCGGGGACTTCCAACTGGAGGCCGGGCTCCGTGCCGAGGCCGTGACCACGACCTTTGACCTTTCCAGCGAGGACGAGGTGACGAACAGCTCCTACGTGAGCCTCTACCCCAGCGCCTTTCTCACCTACAAGCCCGGCCCGAAGCGGCAGGCCCGCCTCTCCTACAGCAAGCGCGTGGACCGGCCCGGCCTCTGGGACATTAACCCCATCGAGGACAACGAGAACCCCACCTTTCAGGAGCGGGGCAATCCGGGCCTCGACCCCGAGTACATCCACTCCTTCGAGCTGAGCCTGACCCAGCGGTGGGGCATCGGCTCCGTCTCGGTCACCCCGTACCTCCGACACACCGTCAATGAGATTGAAGAAGTGCGGTTTGAGGAAGACATCAACGGGCGGACGGTCATCGTCCGTCAGGCCCAGAACCTGTCCACCAGCACCTCCTACGGCACGGAGCTGGTGACGACGTTCAACGCCGGCGACCGCCTGGAGGGCACGATCAGCGGGAACTTGTACCGCTCGGTCACCGACGGCTCGAACGTGACCACGGACCTCAGCCAGGACGCACTCCTGTTCTCGGGCCGGGGCAGCGTCCGGGCGAAGCTGCGGGACGGCCTGCAGCTGGAGCTCAGTCAGTTCTACCGGCCGGCCCGCGACATTCCCCCGCAGGGCCGGATCGATCGGTTTGCCAGCACCGAGCTGGCCCTCCAGCAGGAGCTGCTCGGGGGCGACGGCACCCTCACCCTCCGGGTCGACGACCTTCTCAACGACACGAACATGACCATGTGGTACCGGGACCAGGACCTCTATCAGGAGTCAAACATGCAGTGGGGGGCCCGCGAGGTCTCGCTCTCGTTCCAGTACAACTTCGGGTCCGGGTCGAACNACGACCGCGGACGGCGCGATCGGGACTACCGCTGATCCCTCTCCGTCCGTCGCGACACACCGGACGCGGGAGGGAGAAGGGCAGCTCGTCCGTCCCCCGGTTCTTCGGTCTTCGGGAACAGTGCATGCTGTCCCCCATCAGGCCCCCTCGTATTGCCTCAATGGTTCTTCGCCCACGACTCTCGTCCTCCCATGCGTGACCGGTCGGTCTTCACGTCGCCGAACCGGGTCGAGTGGGGGCTCATGGCCGCGTTCTGGACGACCGTGGCCCTGCTGTCGGTCGGGCAGACCCTCCTCGGGGACGCCGCCAGCGAGGTGCACTGGGGACGCACGGTGGCGGAGCTGGTTGAATATGGCCTCTGGGGCCTCTTCACCCCAATCATCTTTTGGCTCGCGAAGACCCTCCCGGTCGTGGAGCCGACCGATACGGAGCGGACGACGGTGACGCGGAATGTGGGCGTACACGCGGCCGTCGCCCTCGCCGCGTCCATCGCGGTCGACCTGACCGAAGACGCCGTCGAGGCGGGGTTGGGGGAGCGCCCCCTCGCGTTCATTCAGTCGGTGAGTCAATTCTGGTTCACCGACGAGCTGCTCTTCTACCTCGTCATCCTGATGGCCGGCTTCGCGCGGAGCTACTACTTTCAGCAAAAGGCGCGACAGGAGGAGGCCGCGCGCCTGGAGGAGCGCGCCGAGGCGCTCGAAGCCCAGCTCACGGAGGCGCGGCTGGAGGCCCTCCGCATGCAACTCAACCCCCACTTTCTGTTTAATACCCTGCACGCGGTGAGCACGCTCGTCGACCGGGACCCGGCCGGCGTACGTCGCATGATTGCGCGCCTCAGTGAACTCCTGCGCCATGTGCTGGACGAGGAGGCCCCTCAGGAAGTCCCCCTCTCCCAGGAGCTTGAGTTCCTCGACGACTACTTCGAGATTCAGTCGATCCGCTTTCAGGGCCGGCTGGACACGGCGGTCGACGTCCCGTCCGACCTGTACGACGCTCAGGTGCCCAACCTCATCCTGCAGCCCATCGTCGAGAATGCCATCAAGCACGGGGCCAGCCAGGTGCGCGGCGTGGGGCGCATCGAGGTGCGCGGCCGCCACGAGGACGACCGGCTCGTGCTGACGGTGACGGACAACGGGCCGGGCCTGCCCGAGTCCCAGGAAGACGGGTTCGGCCTGCGCAACGTCCGGGCCCGGTTGGAGGGGCTCTACGGCGACGACCAGGCCCTCCACATGGAGACGGTGCCGGACGGGGGAACGCGGGCCGTACTCGCACTGCCCCATCACACGAGCGCGTCGCTGTACACCGCCTCGGGGACCTCTTCCCTCACCGCGCCCGAAATGGACCTCGACTGACCGCCCGCCCCCACCTTCGCCATGGCTTCCGAGACGCCCGCCATTCGTGCCCTCATCGTGGACGACGAGCCGCTGGCCCGCGAGCGCCTGCACGAGCTCCTGACAGACGCCCCGGCGGTGACCGTGGCCGGTACGGCCGAGGACGGCTTCGAGGCCGTCGACGCCATCCACGAACAGGCCCCCGACCTCGTCTTCCTCGACGTGCAGATGCCCGGCATGAACGGCATCGACGTGATCGAGGAGATCGGAACGGCCGACATGCCCGTCACCGTGTTTGTGACCGCCTACGACCAGTACGCCATCAAGGCGTTCGACCTCGCCGCGGTGGACTATTTGCTGAAGCCGTTCGACGACGAGCGGTTCGAGGAGGCCCTGCGGCGCGCCCGCGAGCAGATTGCCAACCGGGAGGGCGAGGCCATTTCCGACCGGCTTCTGCGGCTTCTCCAAGAACGCGACCCGTCCCTTCTGGACAAGGAGAGCGCCCGGGACGAGCCGTACCTGGAACGGATCGCCGTGCAGGGCCGCGGCAAGGCCCGCATCGTGCCCGTCGACGCCCTCACCCACATCACCGCCGACGGCTCCTACGCAGAGCTCCACACCGGCGAGGACACCTACGTCATCCGCGAGCGCATGAAGACCCTCGCCGCTCGCCTCGACCCCGACACGTTCGTCCGGGTGCACCGGTCGGCCATCGTGCGGCTCGACGAAATCGAACTCATTTTGCGCGGGGGCGGCGGCAACTACGCCGTGCGCCTCCAAGACGGCACGCGGGTCAGCGTGAGCCGCAGCCGCGTCGACGAGCTGCAGGCCCGCCTCGGCGTCGACGTGCTTCAGCGCGACGATGCGAACGGGGCGTAGCTCGCAGTCCGGCCGAAAGTGTCACCGCGTCGGGACCGCTCCATTTTTCGGGACGGAGGCCCCCGCCGAGCCGTCCAACCGTCAACGGGCACTGTTCGCCGGTTGAAGGCGGGGCAGACTCCTCGCGTCAGGGGCCCTCTCCTCCGGCAGACGACAACGGTTTGACTCGGAAACGCTATCCCTGCACCGGCGCCGACTTCAGTCGCGGAAGGACCTCGCGCCCAATCCGCTGCACCTCCTCCAGCATCGGGCTGCACTGGAGCAGCACGAGGTCGAGCCCCGCGTCGGCGTACGCGTTCAGCTTTTCCACGATCTGGTCCGGCGTGCCCACCAGGTCGGGCCGCAGGCCGCGGTTGGAGACCGAATAGTCCTTGAGGTCCACCTCGGAGTCCAGTTCCGAGTGCTCCACGAAGTCGTCGTAGCTGTCGAAGCCCTCGGCCTCGTAGTCGACCCTGGTGATGCGGTCGAGCTCCTCGCGGGCCTCCTGCTCGCTGTCGCGGCAGATCATGTACGCCGCCATGCCGAACTTCATCTCGTCGGGGTCGTGGCCTCGTTCAGCCCGTCGCTCGCGCAGGTCCTCGATGTCGCCGGCGATCTTGTCGACGGTGCCGCCGTGCATAAGGTAGTGGTCGCAGTGGGTGGCGATCATGTTGCGCCCCTCCTCGGAGCCGCCGCCCGCGTAGACGGGCACGCCGCCGGACTGGACGGGCTTGGGCTGCAGGATCGTGTCCTCGATGGTGTAGAAGTCGCCGTCGAATGAGAAGCGCTCCTGCGACCAGAGGCCCTTCAGGATCTGCACAAACTCGGCGGAGCGGTCGTAGCGGGCGTCGTGGTCGAGCCAGTCGCCGACGTACATCTTCATCTCCTCCTCCCACCAGGCCGAGACGAGGTTGATCTCGAACCGCCCGTCGGAGATGTGGTCGATGTTGGAGGCCATCTTGGCGGTCACGGCCGGCTCGCGGAAGCCGGGGCGGATGGCCGCCATGATGCGAATGTCGTCCGTCACCGGGGCGAGGGCCGAGGCGGTGGTCCAGCACTCCAGGGCCGGGTGCGACGGGCCGTTGATGTCGTTCAGGTTGAGCTCGGCGATGAGCATCGTCGAGAAGCC
>P_A23_Sed_3_FmtDRAFT_1000050_pt1 | contig 9393 bp, 8 predicted proteins | sample PonA233FremontCA_2_FD_11280 | JGI IMG/M metagenome (IMG submission 11280) | reverse complement strand
TGCATTTTGGTCATTAAGTATTTAGAGAGAGCAATGGCCAACGCAGACTATGGTCCGTAACATCTGTCGACAAGTGTCCCCTTAGCTGATTGCGTTGGCCTCTCCCCGTTCTATGATTCGCTCCGAACACCATGCCGGGCAGTCGTCAGGTCCGTTTTTCCACGCAGACCCTTCTGGTCTGTACCGGCATCGTGTTGCTCTCAGGGCCTCTCTGGGCTGCGTTTCGCGTCACGTGGCCGGTATTGGTTGGGGCATCGTTTCTAGGCAGCGCGGGCCTGTTGCTCCTTTGGCGTCGTGATGTTCTATCGGTGCGGGCGGTGTTGTGGGGCGGGCTGCTTCTTCGAATTGCGTATTTGCCGGTTGGTCCTGGACTGACCGACGATCTATACCGGTACATCTGGGACGGATGGCTTCAATGGGAGGGCATCAACCCGTACCGGTTTGTCCCGTCGGATTCCGCACTTGTTTCTTATCAGGACACGTCGCTCTACGAGAGTCTCAACTCACAGGAGTACTACAGCATCTATCCCCCGCTCTCGCAGCTTTTCTTTGCCCTCGGGGGGCTGGCCTACGACGGACACTGGGCAACGTCGTACTACGTTCTCAAAACGCTATTCGTTGGGGCGGAGTGTATCGGGGTCGTCGTCCTCACGCGCCTGACAAGCACCCGAAACGTTCTGCTCTACGCGTGGAACCCACTGGTGCTGATCGAGACGGCCGGCCAGGGCCACACGGAAGCCCTATTGGCACTCTTGCTGTTGACCGCAGTCTGGGCAGTTCGACGCCGACGTGGGGCCTGTGCGTCGTTGGCAATTGCCGGGGCGGGGCTCGTCAAAATCTATCCGTTCGCACTGGGCCCATTCTTGCTTCGCCGCTTCGGATGGCGCGCCGTGTGGCCGGGGGCACTGCTCGTGGCGGGGCTCAGCCTTCCGTACGCGGCTCCGTATGCTGTGCCCCACATCAAAGCGTCGGTCGATCTATTTGCGAACCTGTTTGAGTTTAACGCAGGCCCGTACTACGCGGTCAAGCACGTCCTTTGGGCCTGGACCGGAGCGGACTGGAGCAAAACGATCGGTCCGCTCTTCCGGGGACTCTTCGTGGCATCGCTTCCTGTCCTGTACGGCCTGGATGCGTGGTACAAGTGGTCGTTTCGGCGCGCGTGCCTTGTGCTCATCGGTACGCTGTTCGTCCTTAGCACAACTGTACACCCGTGGTACCTAGTGCCCGTGATCGCGCTCGGGGTCGTGGGCCCGCGGCCGTCATGGCCCTGGCTGTGGCTGGGCCTCTGCTCGATTGGGACGTATCTCTTCTACGTCGACGGGCCGTATTGGGTCTGGATCTGGACGGGGTGGGGCGGGGCCACGGTGATTGCCCTCTTCCGTCCCTACGCCCCGGGCCTCCGACGATACGTGCTGGGAGACTACCGAGCAGAGCCTTCCGCTGCGGAGTGAGTGCTGTCTAGCGCGTCCTCCAGCGCCTCGGTTAGGTCTTCCGCACTGGTCTGCGGAGCGGCCCGCCAGTGGTACTCGTCGTAGCGTCGAAACCACGTCAGCTGCCGTTTGGCGTACCGGCGCGTATTGCGCTTTACGAGTCGCACCATTTCGTCGTAGTCAATGTCGCCCTTGAGGTGTTGGATCGGCTCCCGATAGCCGATCGTGCTCAGGGGCGGCTCGTCCAGCTGCACGCCGTCGATGTCCATGACGTCACGAACCTCATCTAGAAGGCCCGCGTCAAGCATCCGGTCGACGCGGTGGTTGATGCGGTCGTATAGCTTTTCTCGGTCCCGGTTGAGGACCACGGTGACGTAGTCAAATGGCGGTTCCGGTTGATTTTCGTAGTAGTAGGAAAGGGGCTTCCCGGTGCCGTGGTACACCTCAAGGGCCCGAATAACCTTCTGGGTCTTTGTCGGGTCGGTTTCTGCGGCCTGCCTGGGGTCCACCTGCGTAAGCTCCTCATAGAGGGCGTCCTGGCCCTCAGACTCCAGCCGTTGGGTCAGCTCATCCCGGACCTCATCGTCCACGTCCGGTATGTCCGCCAGGCCGTACTGCAGGGCGTGGAGGTACAGTGTCGCTCCCCCCACGACGAGCGGACGGCGTCCCCGGTCGAGGACCGCTCGGATGCGGTCGTTGGCCGCCTTTGCGTACGCCCCGGCCGAGAACGGCTCGTGAAGAGACCGCTCCCCGATGAAGTGATGAGGAGCCCGTTGCTGCTCGCTCGGGGACGGCTTCGCGGTCCCGATCGTCAGCTCCTCGTACACCTGTCGGCTGTCGACGGAGACAATTTCGGCGTTGAGCCGCTCGGCGACCTCAAGGCTTACCGCTGTTTTTCCGACGGCCGTGGGCCCTGTGATGGTGAGGATGGGATCGGCCGCATCGGGCTCAGATAAAGGCTCCATGGTATCGTTGTTCGGGTCCATAGGCAACGGAAGGGCTCTCCCAATTACTGATTCTCATAGATGGTTTCCGGGGAGGTGCGTAGGGGACACATATAAAAAACCCGCCGCCGGAGAATTCCGACGGCGGGCGAGTCGTTCCGGCCCCCTTCAATGGAGTCCAGAAGGGGAGACTAGTGCGTTACGCACTGGCCGTGGCCGGCTCCACCATCTCACCGACGTTGAAGCCTTCCTCTTCGGACTTGGCCTTGGCGATGTTGTAGATAAGCACGCCGTATCCGGCCTTCGCGAGAACGTCCGCGATCGTGTATCCGACCTGAAGGGCCACGATGGTTCCCGGGGTGTTGCTCGGGAACGCCTCAGGGAATGCCATCGGGATCATGTACGCAATCGGGTAGAAGCCCCAAGTGGCCAGCAGCAGCAGCCGGGCGTTGCCGAGAAGCGTCGACACGCGACTGCTCTGCCGCTGGATCGTATCACCCAACTGGGTGAAGAGGATGTACAGGATCCACACGAACGGAATGGTGCTCAGGAAGCCCCAGAGGCCGCGGGTCCCGAAGAGGGCCGCGTTTTCGCTAACCTCACCGGGGTAGCCGAGCACGATCATGAGGGCCGCCAGGAACCCGAGCTTCGCGGCCAACGGACCGCGCTCGTTCTTCGGAAGGCCCATGACGAGCACCAACTCCACAGTCAGCAGCGGCACCGTAAGGAGCCAGTCCACGTAGCGGTACGCGTCGTTGAATAGCTCACCGGTGGGCTGGTACATCCCATTCTGCAGCGCATATGCGGCTTCCCAACTGCTGGTAATTCGGAAGTAGTGGTAGCCAGCAATGAAGACCACCAGCGCCGAGACCATCATTGAAATTCGGTACTTCGGCGCCACGTTGTTGCGCGCCAGGACGAAGAACACGAAGGACGCCGTCATGGTCGCAACGGTGAACGAGAACATGTTGAACACCAGGCTATACTGGCCCGGCGTCAGGGTGGGAAGTTCTTGTAGCATGGGTAAATTCGGGTTGTTTGGGTGATAGTGTGAGCGGGTTCGATCGGGCCACAAGGGCCGATTCGGAACCATCCCAGTTGTGTGTGCTGACGAGACTCAAGTCGTGAATGCTCCTCGCAGTGCGTAAAAAACTGGGAATCACTTACGGTAGTATAACTGCGAGGACGTGCGACTGCCAACGGAAAAATCCGACGCGTCTTCCCAAATTGTGAGGGAAAAGTTATATATCAAGTTGCGGACAGGCGCGTCGCCTGGTCCGGTGTAACTGCCCGGTGCGATCCGTACAGGAGTAGGAGAATGCCTTGCACTACCAGAAGGTTTGTGAACAGGAAGAACAACGCCTCCTCCAAGGGCAACCCGAGGACCGACGCCCCGACGGTGTACTCGGGCGAGATCGTCCAGATGCGGGAGTGGAGGGCCACTGCATCGGCCACCCAGAGGTACGCCGTTGGGAGGGCCGTTGTCACGAGGACGCTGTCCCGAAACGCCCAGAGCGTCTCCCCATCGTAGAGCCACATCCCCGCCAGGATGGGCGGGGCCCACACCAGAATGAGGGCCAGATAAAGCGTCGAGGCACGGCCGTCCGTTAGCAGATAGGCCCCCAGCCCGGTGATTCCGGCAAACAGTGCTGCCCCGCTCCAGGACGCTGCCGACGCGTACGTGCTCGGGGTGGGGGAAACCCGGTACAGGTACTGGTAAAGGAAGAGCCCAGTCAATATGGGCTGCAGCACGAAGAACATATATTCCTCAACGGGCACATACCCGATGGTCCCGACGACTCGATTGGCGCCGTACCACCACACCTCCTGGGCGACGAGGTAATTGTCCCACGGGGTCGTATACGTAAATGCAATCAGGCAGACAATCGGAATCGCCAAATCAACCCGCATGTCGTCGTCCATCCGCCTTGGGCGTCGGTGAAACGCCACCATGAGGAGGATTGGAGGGACTAGGAAGATCAGATGGAAAGAAAGGTAGCTCATTCAGCGGCACTATCGGCTATTATTGGGTGGAAGATCACGCCACGTTCTTCAGCACCACACGGGCGGCATTTCGCCCGGACGCCCCCATGATTCCTCCCCCTGGATGCGTGCTCGCCCCCGTTAGGAAAAGGTCGTCTACCGGCCCCTCGTAGTTCGAGGCCCCAAATAGAGGTCGTGCCGAGAACATTTGGTCGATGCTCATCTCAAGATGCATCACGTTTCCCCGGTACAGCCCTAGGTGGTCCTCCAACCACTCGGGGTGCTGGAAGAGCTGGCCGACAATTGACTGCCGCGTTCCGGGTGCATACTGTTCAAATTGGGCGAGCAGCGTGTCGGCCACCTCCTCAGCGATGTCCGGCCACGCGCGTCCGTTGGCCAGCTCGTAGGGAAAGTACTGCCCCCAAAGCCAAAGCACTTCTCCGCCGGGAGGGGCAAGTGTATCGTCCGCTGCGGAGAATGTCATTGCAATTAGGGGCGGGTCCTGTGCCGGCCGACCGGCCAGGTGGTCTCCGTAGGCCGCCCGTAGTTGCGTCATGTCCCGGCACAGCAGCTGCAGGCCTGTTCGTGCCTTTTGGTCGTTGGCGGTCTTTTGCCCCGGCCGTGTACGAGACGGGCTCGTCCAGCGCGAGGCGCATCATCGCCCCGAACCCATTTCCAATCCGCAACCCGTCGGCCCCATCCGGCCGGTGCCGGGCAGGGAGGAGGTGATCGAACGTTTCTTTCGCGTGTGTGGCCGAACACACGGCTCGACTCGTGTAAGAGGTCCCGTTGACCCGAATGCCCTCGGCGTGCTCGTGGTTGACCAGAATTTTCTCGACGGGCGCGTCGGTGTAGATGTCGCCCCCATGCGCCTCGATGTGGCGCTTGAGTGCCTGCGTGAGCTCGCCGGATCCGCCCTTGGGACGCGCTACGCCCCCTTCGTGATACAGTGGGTGCCACAGCGCAAAAGGCCCAGTGAGGGGATCGGTCGGCGGCGGGCCCGACTGAGCGGCCATCCAGGCAATGGCCGTTCGCAGCTTCTCTTCCTCAAAATAGGCCCCTAGAACCTCCTGATACGGACGGAGGATGTGACGAAGCTCCTCCTGCCAGGGAAGTGGCGAGCTGGCCCCACGAATCAACTGTTTGCCCACCTCCAAGGGGCTTGGGGAGGTGAGAAAGATGTCCCGCATGGTGCGGGCAAATCCGATCCAGTCCGTCACAAACTCGCGGTAGGCCTTGCCCTCCCCGGGAAAAAGCCGTTCGAGGTGGTCAACGGTACGGTCTAGGTCGCGGTAGAAGTAAATTACGTCGCCGTCGGGGAACGGCGCGACGAACATCGGGTCGAGCTCAATATACGTGAGCCCATACTGCTCCAGCTCCAGTTCCTCGACGATGGGGGTTTGCCGTATAAGGATGTGCGCGCTCCCTCCCAGGTCGATCTGGTATCCCGGGAAAAGCTCTTTGGTAGACACCGCTCCCCCAACCATCTCCCGCTCTTCAAACACCGCAACCCGGTAGCCTGCCTGGGCGACGTAGGCGCTCGCAATCAGCCCATTGTGCCCCGCGCCAATAGACCGCACTACAAGAGAACGATCAAACACGTCATTTTCACGGTGCGAGAGGATAGTTTCCGAAACCGTTGTGTCGTTTGTCCGTGAACATTAAGGCGTAGTGAAGTTCCTATACCACGTGACGACTGGCGCCCGCTCACGGCTCTGTTCCCGCACCTGTTCTCTCGCCGGCCATGAACTGGATCTACCAGGTTCTCAGCTTCTTTGTTGCCTTCGGCCCGATTATCCTCGGGACGCTCCTGTGGCATTTCATTTGGAGCGACGACTCCGGGTCGTCAGGCGGGCCGCCCGGGGGGCCCCGCTGGCATCCGGCGCCGCCGCCGCCCTCATTTTCTGGGGACCGCCGCCCCCAGCACGACCGGCCGGTTCGGACCCCTGATCTTCCGGAGCGCGAATCTGCGTAACCTTCCCTCCGCCGAATGGCCCTCATCGACATCTCCCGAAGCGTCTCTCCAGCAACGGCCGTGTGGCCCGGCGATCAGGAGGTGCAATGGACCTGGACTGCTCGCCGCAACGAGGACGAATCGTCTGTCAACCTAGGCTCCCTCCGACTGAGCACCCACACCGGCACTCACGTGGACGCTCCCCTTCACGTCAAGCCGCAGGGGGAAGCGACCGACGATCTGCCGCTCGATTCTTTTGTTGGGCCTGCCCGCGTCGTGGACGTGACTGCCAACGCCCCGTCGATTCGCCCGGAGCATGTCAATCAGAATCAGTTAGACGGGCCCAGTCCGGAACGAGTTCTGTTCAAAACATCTAGCGGTGTCTCCCCGGACGACGAGTGGCCCGACGCCGTGGTCCCGATTCACCCGGATACCATCCATGCCCTCGCGGACGCCGGCGTCAGTCTCGTGGGGACGGACGCCCCGTCCGTTGATCCGCTCGATAGCACAGACCTGCCCGCCCATCATGCGTTGCTGGACACTGGCATCGTGAACCTCGAAGGACTCGTCCTGGCAGACGTCCCACCGGGCCGCTACGAGTTGGTTGCGCTCCCGCTGAAGATTGTGGGGGGCGATGCGGCTCCCGTCCGGGCTGTGCTTCGAGACGACCCCACGTCGTAGCCTCTGGGCGCCTCCGCGAACCACTTCGGAAGTTGTTTGGTGAGTAGATGTTCAGCCAAGACACAGCGGGCAACGTTCACGGGGATGGCCCGAGCGGGCCCTGTAGCAGGGGCAAGCAGAAACGAGCACGCTTCGGGTGGGCCCCTTGGCGCCTTCTAAATTCGTTCTGCGCCCGGAACGCGGCGGCCAAGTCGTTCCCCGGCCGCGAAGGCCCGCGAAGTTACGGGCTGTTGACCGCCCGCCAAACAGCTCCGCCCTCCTCATTTACTATTCATCATTCCTGTCTCCTCCTATGGACCTCTTCAACCGCGATGAGCTGAAGCGCCTGGCCCAGTCGGACGACGGCCTCTGCATTTCGATCTACATGCCCACGCATCGGTTTCGGTCCGATTGGTCCCAGAACACGACCCGGTTCAAAAATCTTCTCCGTGACGTCCGGGATCAGCTCCGCGAACAGGAATACCGGGAGTCCGACATCGACAATATTCTGGGAGAGGCCCGCCAGCTTCTCGACCGACCCGGCTTCTGGCGCGGTCTCAGTGAAGGGCTCGCGGCATTTCTGACGACCGACACGTCCGAGTTCTATCGCCTCCCGCTTCCGTTCGACGAGGTGGCGATTGTGGAGGATCGGTTCCACCTGAAGCCGCTCTTCCCACTGATTGCGTCAAACAACCGCTACTACCTGCTCGCCCTGAGCCAAAATGACGTCCGCCTCTACCAGGGCACGCATCAGGCCATCAGCGAGGTGGAGGCCGCCGAGATTCCCTCCGATATCGTAACGGCCATCCAGCAGTACGAGGAGCCCCCCGAGCAGGGCCTTCAGTCGCATACACAGGCGGCCCCGTCCTCGCCGGATGGGGGCGAGGCGGGTCAGGTGCGCCACGGCCACGGGTCGTCGGAAGACCAGAGCCGCGAGCCCAAAGATCAGCTTAAACGCTTCTTTCGTCGCATCGACGAGAGTGTGACGGACTTTATCGGTGGGGAGGAGGCGCCGTTGGTTCTGGCTGGGGTGTCCGAGTACCTGCCGCTCTACAAGAGCGTCAATAACTTTCCCCACCTCGTAGACGACGACATCATCGCCGGAAATCCTGAGCAGCTGGAACTGAAAGAGCTCCACCGGGAGGCGTGGTCGGTCGTCGAGTCGGTACTGCAGGCGGTGCAACAGCAGGAGCTTGATCGCTTCGAGGACCTGTATCACGAAAACGCCGAGCTCGCTTCGGGCGATTTCCACGAAATCGTTCCTGCCTGCGCGTACGGGCGCGTGGATACCCTCTTCGTCCCACAGGGGCAGTACCGCTGGGGACGATTTGACCCCGACAGCAACACGGTTAGGGTGCACGACTCGCAAGAGCCAGGAGACGGTGATCTTCTGAACTACGCCGCCCTCAAATCTTATTTGAGCGGGGCCGCCGTACATGTTCTGTCGCCGGAGGAGATGCCGGGCGGCCGCAGCGTCGCGGCCATCTTCCGCTACGAGGCGGACGTTACCGCGACCGAAACCGACTGACCCCGCTCTGAATCAGTCCTCAACGCGGCTCCTACAACATAGGAGCCGCGCCTCCCTGTGTACATGATAAACAAAATTATTATGGACACAGGCATCTGCTATAAGATGCCTTATCGCAGATACAAACCAGGCACATGAAGCTTCTCGACTCGTTCCTGCGCAGTCTCTCTTCGTCCCAGACGCGCCGGGCGTACCGGACCGATCTACAGGCGTTTTTTGCGCAGGCGGAGGGCATAACCGTTGACCTCGTGCAGGCGGTCACGCATGAGGACATTCGTGCCTTTGTGGAGACTATGCATGATCTCGACCTGGCAGCGGGCACCCAGCGTCGACGCCTCGCGGCCCTCCGCTCATTTTTCGACTGGGCAATGACGGAGCGCATTCACGACCGCAACCCGGCGCGCCATCCTGACGTGAAGCCGATGCCTCCGGCCGACGCATCCTCGTCCGCGCGCTCACTTACGAAGCTAGAGGTGCGCGACACGCTGGAGGCGGCCGGCGCGTCGGATGAGACTGGGCTTCGCGATCAGGCAATCATCCTGACGACGATCCACGCAGCCCTGCGGCGGGGCGAAATCGCAGCCGTGGCGGTCGAAGACGTCCGGCCTCTTGGGCGGTATTGGATTCTTGAGGTGAATCAGGGCGACACAGGTGAGGAATACGTTCGTATTCCCGATCAGGTCGTCAATGTAATTGACAACGTACAAGATCAGTTCGGGCTCACCGCCGGGCCGCTGTGGCGCTCGATGAGCAATCGAAATCGCGGCGCGCCCCTTTCGGCGGACGCGATTTACACGATCGTCCGTCGGGCCGGGATCGCCGCCGGGGTGGGTTCAGTTACGATCGATACGTTGCGCCGCACCGGGCTGCGCCTTGCGGCCGACGGCGGCGCGA
>P_A23_Sed_3_FmtDRAFT_1000043_pt1 | contig 9580 bp, 6 predicted proteins | sample PonA233FremontCA_2_FD_11280 | JGI IMG/M metagenome (IMG submission 11280) | reverse complement strand
GCCAAGCGGGCCTCGGCCAAACGCGTGACGGCCGTGATCCCCTACTTCGGCTACGCCCGGCAGGAGCGCAAGGACCAGCCGCGCGTCTCCATCGCGGCGAAGCTCATGGCCAACATGCTCACCTCCGCCGGCGTGGACCGCATCCTGACCATGGAACTTCACGCCGCCCAAATCCAGGGCTTTTTCGATGTCCCGGTGGACCACCTGTACGGCTCCACCGTCCTGACCGACCACGTCCGCCAGTTTGACCTCGACGACTTTGTCGTGCTCGCCCCGGACGTGGGCGGCCTCAAGATGGCCCGCGCCTACGCGCAGCGCCTGGGCGTGGACCTGGCCCTCATCGACAAGCGCCGCCCCCGCCAGAACGAAGCGCGGGTGATGAACGTCATCGGGGACGTGGAGGGCAAAGACGTGCTCATCATCGACGACATCGTCGACACCGCCGGCACCCTGACCCGCGCCGCGAAGGCGCTCAAGGACCACGGCGCCCTGAAGATCATGGCGGCCTGCACGCACGGCCTGCTCTCCGGCCCGGCCTACGACCGCATCGAGGACTCCCCCCTCGAACGCCTCATGATCACCGACACGGTGCCCCTCAAGCGCCCGTCCGACTGCATTGAGGTCGTGAGCGTGTCGAACCTGTTCGCCAAGGCCATCCGTCACATCTACACCGACCGGTCGGTCTCCACGCTCTTCACCGAGTAGCAGTCGTCCGCTCCACGCAAAGATGAGGAGCGCGTCACTGCGTGCCGGGCGGGGAGACTGCACACATGCCCCCAGCGTCTATTTTGCTTGAATCGGGGCTGCCATCCCGGAACCAAGCGTAGGGGTAGATCTAGCATACATTCTGCATAAAGAGGCGACCGGCCTCCTGTCCCGGTTGCTGTCATCCTTTTCACCGGATCGTCTTTCCGTCATGGACGCCCCTGTCATCGAAGCCCAGCCGCGCGAGACCGGCTCGAAGGCCGCCCGCGAAATTCGCAACCACAACCGCGTCCCGTGCGTCCTGTACGGGCGCACCGTCGAGTCGACGCCGCTGCAGATTCCGATCGCCGACCTCAACAAGCTGATCTACCGCCGCTCGGCCCCGGTGGCGCAGGTGAACATGGACGGAAGCACGTGGCACTGCATCCTGAAGGACTACGATCTTCATCCGCTTACGGACCGCCCCCTGCACGCCGACTTCCAGGCGCTCGAAGAGGGCGACGAGGTCACGCTGACGGTGCCGTTGAACTACACCGGGATTCCGGTCGGCCAGCAAAACGGCGGTGACACGCAGCAGATCGCCCGTGAACTCACGATTTCGGTCCTGCCCGAAAACATTCCCTCCCAGATCGAGGTCGACATCAGCGAGCTTCTCATCGGCGACTCGCTCCACGTCTACGACCTGGAGACCGACTACGAGATCAAAACGTCGAGGGACCAGACGCTCGTCACGGTGGTGGCGCCGCAGATCGAGACCGCACCCACGACCGAGGCCGAGGAGGAAGAAGAGGAGCTCACGGAGGAAGAGATTGCCGAAGAGGGCGAGGCCGTCGACACGGAAGAAGGCGAACCGGTCGAGGGCGACGAAGAAGCCGGCGAGGGCGGCGCGGACGAGGAGTATCAGTAAGCACAATCGGCCGCGCGCCGACACCCCCCCATCTTGATCCCCCAGAAGGGCGGCCGACTCCGGTCGCCCTTTTCTGTTTGTCTCCCCATTCTGTTCAGACCGCATGTCCACTCCCTCCCTTCTCGCCATCGGCCTGGGCAATCCAGGCGCCGAGTACGAAGACACGCGCCACAACGTCGGCCATCAGGTCATCGACGGGCTCTCCGGGCGCCTCGACATCTCGCTTCAGCACGAGTCCGACGCGCTCGTCGGCTGGGGCCGCTACGTCGATCAGAAGATCGGGCTGGCCGTGCCGCTCACCTACATGAACCGGAGCGGCGACGCCGTCGCGGGCCTGCACGACTACTACGACCTTCCGATCGACCGGCTGCTCGTCATCGTCGACGACCTGCACCTCCCCGTCGGCACCATTCGGCTTCGCCCCGACGGCAGCAGCGGGGGGCACAACGGCCTCGCCCACGTGGCCCAGCGGCTCGGCACCACCGAATTTCCGCGCCTCCGCGTCGGCATCGGCGACGACTTTCCCGAAGGACGCCAGTCCGACTACGTGCTCTCCCCCTTNACCGANGCGCAGCGGCCGGCGGCCCGATCGGCCCGCGAGGACGCCGAGGACGCCGTTCTCACGGTGGCCCGGGCGGACATCGACACGGCGATGAATCGCTTCAACTGACGCACCGCCTGCGGCACAGGCCCCACACAAAAATGCCCGACCGGGCGACAGGGCCCAGCCGGGCGTGTAGGAGAAAGCGGAATGGGAGGGCGCGCTAGCCCAGAAGGTAGGCAAAGAGGGGCAGGAAGATGACCGCCACCTTCCCCATTAGCTTGATGAGGACGTTGAGCGAGGGCCCTGCCGTGTCCTTCAGCGGGTCGCCCACGGTGTCGCCCACGACCGAGGCCTTGTGCGCCTCGCTGCCCTTGCCGCCGTGCACGCCGGACTCGATGTACTTCTTGGCGTTGTCCCAGGCGCCCCCGGCGTTCGACATGAAGATGGCCGTCAGGAAGCCGCTCATCAGCACGCCGGCGAGCAGGCCCGCCAGCGCCTCGACCCCGAGGCCCGGCAGGGCGCCCACCACGACCGGCGCCACCAGCACCACGACGCCGGGCAGCATCATCTCGCGCAGCGCCGCGCCCGTCGTGATGTCCACGCACCGGGCGTAGTCCGGCTTCGTGTCCCCGCTGCGCACGCCGTCGATCTCGTCGAACTGGCGCCGCACCTCGTTGACGACGGCCGCCCCGCCGCGGCTGATGGCGTGGATGCCGACCGAGGAGAGGTAGAACGTCAGCATGGCGCCCAGCAGCAGGCCCACCAGGACGGCAGGGTTCATGAGGTTGACGCCCGCCTCCAGCGACAGCAGGTTCTGCGCCGCCGCCTCCGAGAAGTAGGTGGCCAGCCACGCGAGCGCCGCCAGCGCCGCGGAGCCGATGGCGAAGCCCTTCCCGATCGCGGCGGTCGTGTTGCCGGCCGAGTCGAGCGCCTCACAGCGCTCCCGCACGTCCTGGCCGAGGTTGGCCATCTCGGAGATGCCCTGCGCGTTGTCGGTGATCGGCCCGTAGGCGTCGGTCGACAGCACCACGCCGAGCGTGAGCAGCATGCCGAGCGCAGCCAGCGCGATGCCGAAGAGGCCGCCCAGGTAGTACGCCAGCAGGGTCGCGACGGACACCGCCAGGGCGGGCACCACCGTGCTCAACATGCCGGTGCCGAGCCCCTCAATAATGGTCGTTGCGGCCCCCGTCTCGGCCGACTCCGCAATCTGCTTTACCGGCGCGTACTCGGAGGTGTAGTACTCGGTCGCCTTCCCGATCACGACGCCCGTGATGAGGCCGGACAGGATGGTCAGGAAGAGGGCCCAGCGCACGTCCATCGAGGCCGCTGCGTCGTCGATCACCGCCGCGGCCGACTCCCCGGCCGGCACGAGCCAGAAGATAAGCCCCAGGGCCAGGAGGCTGGTCAGCACGTTGGCAACCGTGGTGCCCCGGTTCAGCGCCGACCGGGCATTGGCCGCCTGCTGCTCGTAGGAGACGTCGGTCCCCTCCCCCGCGTTCACGAAAAAGTACCCGATAATGGACGACACGATGCCGAGCACCCCGAAGAGAAAGGCAATCATGAGCCCCAGGTTCTCGAACCCGAGGTTCGGAAAGGCCGCCGCGAAGTCCACCTCCGCGCCGAGGAACATGGTCGCCGCCACCGCCGAGACGTACGACTCGTAGAGGTCCGAGCCCATGCCGGCCACGTCGCCCACGTTGTCGCCCACGTTGTCGGCGATGACGCCGGGGTTGCGGGGGTCGTCTTCCGGAATGCCGGCCTCCACCTTCCCCACCACGTCGGCCCCCACGTCGGCGGACTTGGTGTAGATGCCGCCCCCCACCCGCAGAAACAGCGCCACGCAGGAGGACCCGAAGGCGTAGCCGAGCCAGGCGTGACTGTGCTCCGGAAACAGGGCGTAGATGACGGCCAGGCCCAGCAGCCCGAGCCCCACCACCGAGAAGCCCATCGTGGAGCCGCCCGAGTAGGCGATGTTCAGCGCCTTGGCGAAGCTGGTCTGCGCGGCGTGGGCCGTGCGCCCGTTGGACTTGGTCGCGATCCACATGCCGATCCAGCCGGCCAGCCCCGAGGCCACCGTCCCGACGAGAAACCCGATGGTCGTCGGAAGCCCGGTCTCCGGCATGGAGTACAACACGACCGCCACGACGACGGCGAAGATGGCGAGGTACCGGAACTCACGGGTCATGAACGTTTTCGCCCCGGCCTGAATGTCNCGGGACAATTCCTGCACGCGCTCGTTGCCGGCGTCCTGGCGGAGGATGTACCGGACGAGGTAAAAGGCGAAGGCGAGCGCAAGGAGCGAGGCGATGCCCGCAACGAGCGGGGCGTTGGCGACGACAAGCTGCTTCACGACAGAAGAGAGACTGTGATCGGTTCTCAAACGAGACGGAAAGACGGGCTTCTGGATTAGAAGCCCCGTGACGGGCGCGGAGGCGCAGCGGCCGCGGCTCAAAGGCGTTGGCAATGCTGCGCTGTGCGAAGGTTCTTTAGGATCTTTGCTGGCGACGAAGAACGCAACCGCCAGCACTGATTCTTCCGTTTTTTGCCATCGTTTCTTGCCGCGCCCTCCGATTTTCCACATGCGCCAGAACCGTCCCACTATTTGATTCGTGGGCGCCGTTCCCTACATTGGAAGTCCTTCCATACGGCGTCTCCCCGGACCGCCCCACGCATTCTCACTGCACGGCACACGACCGAAATCATGGCACAAGTTGACGTTGAAATGCCCAAGATGGGCGAGAGCATTACCGAAGGCACCGTCATTGCCTGGCACAAGCAGCCCGGCGACGAGGTGGAGCAGGACGAGATTCTGCTCGAAATCGGGACCGACAAGGTCGATACGGAAGTGCCCTCCCCCAAGGGCGGCGTGCTGACGGAGACGCTCGTCGAGGAGGGCGACACGGTGGAGGTGGGCACCATCATCGCAACGCTAGACACCGAAGCAGCAGCCGCGGAGGTGGACGCCGACGACGCCCCCCCCGCCGAGGCCCCGGCCGACGACGACGCGGCCGCGGACGAGGCGGCGGACAACGCCTCCGATGCGGACGCCGAGGATGATGCGGATGACGAGGCGACGGCCCCAGAGACGGATTCAGAAGAGGCTGCGTCTCCGGCCCCGTCCGGCGACGAGGTGGAGGTCGTGATGCCCAAGATGGGCGAGAGCATTACCGAGGGCACCGTCGTCGCCTGGTACAAGGACATCGGCGAGGCGGTCGCCATCGACGAGACCATTCTGGAGATTGGCACCGACAAGGTGGACACGGAGGTGCCCTCCCCCGCCGAGGGCGTGCTCACCGAGAAGCTCGTCGAGGAGGGCGAAACCGTCGAGGTGGGCACGGTCGTGGCCCTCCTGGCCTCGGAGGCGGAGGCGGGGTCGGTGGAGCCCCCCGCGTCCGACGAGCCCGACGCCACGCAGGAGACGGCCCCCGAGGCCGACGAGGCGGAGCTGCCCTCTACGCCCCCCTCCGGCGACGGGGCGGTGCCCGACGCCGACGAGCCGCAGCGCGCCCCCGAAGAAACGATTACGCGCCGCGGCGACGACGGGCGCTTCTACTCGCCCCTCGTGCGCTCGATCGCGAAGGAGGAAGGGCTTCGCATGAGCGAACTGGAATCGCTGGACGGCTCCGGCCGGGGCGGTCGCGTGACGAAGGAGGACGTGCTCGCCTACCTCGACGAACGCGAGCAGGCGCCCGCGGCCCCTGCATCCGCCCCCGAGCGGCCGCCGCGCCCCGGTCGTTCGGACGAGGCCCCCCCCGCCCGCGGCGACTACACGGTCGGCGAAGGCCCGAGCGACGAGGAGCTGCGCCAGCAGTACGGCGACCGCATCGAGGTCCAGCCCATGGACCGGATGCGCAAGATGACCGCCGAGCACATGGTGCGGTCGAAGGCCACGTCCGCCCACGTCACCTCGTTCGCCGAGGCCGACGTGACGGGCCTCGTCCAGCTTCGGGAGGCCAACAAAGAGGCTTTTCTGGAGCGTGAGGGCGTAAAGCTGACCTACACGCCCTTCTTCGTGAAGGCCGCGGTGGAGGCGCTCCGCGAACATCCCCTGCTCAACGCGAGTGTGGAGGGCGACAAGATCGTCATCAAGCACGACTTTCACGTCGGCATCGCCGTGGCCATCGGCAACAAAGGCCTCCTCGCCCCGGTCATTCGCAACGCGGGGGACTACAACGTATCGGGCCTGGCCCGCAAGGCGGCGAGCATGGCCGACCGCGCCCGCAACAAGGAGCTCCAGCCCGATGAGCTGCAGGGCGGCACGTTCACCGTCACCAACATCGGCTCGCTCGGCTCCCTGATGGGCACGCCCATCATCAACCAGCCGCAGGTGGGCATCCTCGCCACCGGGGCCATCCAGAAGCGGCCCGTCGTCGTGGAAAACGACGGCCTCGGCGACGCCATCTCCGTGCGCCACATGATGTACCTTTCCCTCAGCTACGACCACCGCATCATCGACGGTGCCCTGGGGTCTAGCTTCCTGCAGCGCGTGGTGACGGAGCTGGAGTCCTTCTCCGCGGACGCGGACTTGTTCTAGGAGCGCCCGCGTTTAGGAGCACCTGCCCGTCCCACTCAGAGTCTGTTTTGATTTTGGGTCGGATGGCGAGAGATAAATTAAAACAGACTCTCAGACCGGTCGCGCCACCCTGTCCCTGCAGCTCGACGCTCATGCTCGAGGAGTACAAGAAGTTCGCCATCCGCGGCAACGTCATCGACATGGCCGTGGGCATCATTATCGGCGGGGCGTTCGGCACGGTCGTGCAGTCCCTCGTCCAGGACGTCCTTGCACCGGCCCTGAGCCTGCTGACCGGGAGCGTCGACTTTGCGAACCTGTTCTTCGTTCTCCGGGAGGGGACGCCCGAAGCCCCGTACGCCACCCTGCAGGCGGCCCGAGACGCCGGGGCCGTCACGATCAATGTCGGGACATTTGTCAACGCGGTAGTCAGCTTTCTGATCGTCTCGTTTGCGGTCTTTCTGCTGGTCCGCTACATCAACCAGCTGCGCGAGCCCGACGAGGGCCCGCCGCCGCCAAAGACGATCAAAAAGTGCCCGTACTGCGTCGCCGACGTGCCCGTGCAGGCCACTCGCTGCCCCCACTGCACCTCCGACCTCTCGGAGTCCGCGGAGGCCCGACAATAGCCCGAGCGCACCCGGCTCATACGCCCCAGAGCACCCAGATGCCCCCGCAGGTGACGAAGGCGAGCAGCACCTGCAGCGGCGCCCCCATTCGCAGGAAGTCGGTGAAGCGATACCCGCCCGGCCCGTACACCATCAGGTTTGTCTGGTAGCCGATCGGGGTGAGCAGGGCCCCGCTCGCGGCGAAGGTCACCGCGAGGACGAACGAAAAGGGATCCGCCCCCGTCAGCTGAGCCGCCTCCACGGCCATCGGAATCATCAGAATGACGCTGGCATTGTTGCTGATCAGCTGGGTGACGAGGCTGGTGAAGATGTAGAAGACGAGCAGCAGCGCGAAGGCGGGGATCCCCTCCGACACGGCCGTCACCCCGTGGGCCAGGTACGCCGCGGTCCCGGACCGCTCCATGGCCATCCCCAGCGGAATGAGGCCGGCCAGGAGCACAATCACGCTCCAGTCCACCGCCTCGTACACCTCGGTGGGCCGCACGCAGCCGGTGGCCACCATGGCCACAACTCCGCCCAGGGCCGAGACGAGAATCGGCATCACCTCCAGGGCCGCGAGCCCCACCACCCCCCCCACGATGCCCAGGGCGAGCGGCAGCTTCTCGCTCCGAAAGGACGTCTCCTCGTCGTCCTGCACGACCACGAAGGTCCGGTTCCGCTCGAACTGCTCCACCGCCGGGGCCGAGGCCTGCACGAGCAACGTATCGCCCCCCCGAAGCGGCATCGCGTCGATCTCATCGTAGAGGAGTTTGCCGTGGCGCCGAATGGCAAGGACCAGCGCGTCGTATCGCTGCGCAAACCGAACGGAGCGGAGCGTCTCTCCGATCAAGGGATTGTCGGACAGGAGCACGATCTCGGTCAGCACTTCCCGCTCCTCCTCGATCGTGAAGTCCTCCTGCGTGATCTTCGTGTGGATCACCGGCTCCAGGTTTTGGGTCTTCATCAACTCCACCAGCGCATCGCGGCTCGTCCGCAGCAGGAGCACGTCGCCGGGGCGGAACTGCTTGGGCCCGAGGGGGGCGGCAAACGCCTCGCCGTTGCGCCGCATCTGCACGACGTCGACGTCGAGCCCCAGCTGGGCCAGCCCCGGCCGCACCGTGGTTCCCACCAGGGGCGACGTCTCCGCGACCACCACCTCCGTCAGGTAGCCGCTCATCTCGAACTCATCGGTCAGGTCCTCCTCCGGCTTGATCCGCTCCGGGAGCAGCCGATGCCCCACCGCGAGCAGGTACACAATTCCCGTCGCTAGCACGATCGCGCCCAACGCCGTGAACTCGAACATTGAGAACGGATGGTCGAGCAGCCGCGCGCTCACGTCGCTCGCCAAAATGCTGGTGGAGGTCCCGATCAGCGTGAGCATGCCCCCCAGCATCGACGCGAACGAGATGGGCATCAGTAGCTTCGACGGCGACATCTTCGTCTTGCGCGCAATGTTGATGGCCATCGGAATCATCATGGCCACGACCGGGGTGTTGTTGATCACGCCCGCCGTGGTGCCCGAGAGGCCCACGAGCGCTCCGTACTGCTTGTAGAAGCTGCCCTTGGCCCAGTCGACGATCCAGTTGCCCACCCGCCGGAGCACCCCGGTGCGCCGCACCCCTTCGCTGAGGATGAACATGGCCAGTACCGTGACGGTGGCCGGACTCGCAAAGCCCGCCACGCCGTCCGTCGGCCCCACCCCGGTCCACGGCTCCAGCAGCACGACCGCCACGATGACCCCGAGGGCCGTCATGTCGATCGGGATGACTTCTGTGATGAACAGGACGAGCACGACGGCGATGACCCCCAACACCACGAACATGTCGAGGGTAAAGACGGGCGCCGCCTGGGCCAGAAGAAGCGAAGCCACGGGTGGAGAAGCTGGAGCGAGGCGAAGGATGAGAAGTGGGTACGCACATGGTGAAGAGCCGGCCTCAGAGACACAACCACCAGGACCGCACCACCCGAAATCCTTCCGATCTTATGAAAATGTCGGGGCGTGCGCTCGGCTGACTCGTGCTTGTCGCACGGTTGCCTCGCACACGCGATCCCTCCCGGTTGCCCACGGACACCTCTGCCCTTATTTTTGGATGGCGATTGCCAAGATTGCGCGTTGTTTTCGAGCGGTCGCCCCCTCGTCCTCTTCTTCCAACTCCTCAGCCGGACCATGGAGCCCTCCACGCCCAACGGGGACCCGACGCCGTGGTGGGGCACGGTCTCCCTCGACGTGCAGACCGGCGGCCGGTGGGCCGTCGGCCCGTCGACGCTCTGGCTCTACCGCACGGACCGCGAGTGGCGGATCGTTCATC
>P_A23_Sed_3_FmtDRAFT_1000040_pt1 | contig 9803 bp, 6 predicted proteins | sample PonA233FremontCA_2_FD_11280 | JGI IMG/M metagenome (IMG submission 11280) | reverse complement strand
ATTCGGGGGGGGACGTGCGGGGCGGAGAGAAGGGGGCGGCGGAACCGTCTGTTTCCGTTTCGGAGGCGTCCGGCCCCGCGGCGTCCGCCTCCGCACCGGCCTGAGGCGACAGGCCCAACTGGGCCGGCAACTCCGTTCCCGGCAGCTCCCCGGCGGTCACGTGCCGGTGCTCCTGCAGCGACGCCACGACGGCCCCAATCATCAGCACCACCCCGGAAAAGTACACCCAGAACACAAAGGCAACGATCAGCCCGAACGTGCTGCCCAATGCCTCGGTCCCGGTCCCGTACCCGACGTAGGTCGCGTAGAAGGTAAAGGCCTGCTTGGCCGTCTCCCAGAGCACCGCGGCGAGGAGGGCCCCCGCGAGGGCACTCCGCTTTCGGGGAGACGGCTGGGGCACCAGGTAGTAGAGCTGAAAAAACATGGTGGTCGTGAGCAGAAGCGGAAGCAGTAGGCCGGTAATCCAGATGGCCCGTCCCCACAGCCACCGTGCCCACTGCTCGGAGCCCAAAAACTGCCCAATGATCACCTCGTTCACAAACGACGGAAGCGACACCGAGAGCCCGACGGTCATGAGGAAGAGCCCCCCGACCTGAATGACCATCCGTACGTCGAACAGGTAGCCCCAGAGAAGAGAGCGCTCCTGGTGCCAGTCCTGCTCGAAGGCGTTGCTGACCGCGATTCGCAGCGTAATGAAGAGCGACATCGCCGACAGAAACAAGCCGATTCCCCCGATGCCCACGATCGTCGCACTGGCATCTTGAAGCTGGGTCAGGAAGTCGATCAGCTGCTGGCTCTGGCTGCCCGGAAGGAGCTCCCGGATAAACCGCGTGACGGCCGCAAAGGCATCCTTCCCCTGTAGCACGCGGCCCACGACGCCGGTGGCGAGGATCACGATGGGGACGATCGTGACCAGCACCTTGAAGGCAATGGCCTGGGCCCACAGGAAGACGTGCTTCTCCGAGAGCTCCAGGTACAGACCGACGGCGTAATACACCACGTCCGTCCAGAGGGACGATGCTGTCTCCCGTACGGACACCGGAAGGTCGGACCAGGCGGGCATACGGCCGAGAAGGGGCACAGGGGCTGCGAAGGCGCTTCAAAATGCCCGTTTATACCCGCTGGCCTGCGGTCGTGATTCCTCCTGCGCGTGCCGGGCGGTGCCGCTGCCGGCAGATCAGTTGAAGATCGGCCAGAATACGCCGAACCGGAATTGCTGAGGGGGAAGGGGGTAGACGGGCGTCACGAAGGTGCCCGGCTGCAGTTGGGTGCCGGCCTGCACGTTTTGGAATGTGAAAAAAAGCGTCGCGCTGCGAAACTGCACCTCGGCCCGCACGTCGACGGTTCCGCTCGGCCCGATGCGTCCCCCGGAGGTCGCGGGCAGGGCGGAGGTCCGGGGGGGCACGACGAGGCGCCCGGTCGGCGGATGAAACCACCGGCTGTTCATCACGCCCCACCCCCGCCCCTGCACGTAGAGGTCCGTCGTCAGGTCGTTGAACAGCACGAACCGCGCCCCCAGCCGCGCCCGCCCAAACGCCGTGGGCAGGGTCTGGGCGAGGCGGGCGTGGAGGGGGGACGCGTNGGCGTTCAGGGTTTGCAGAAGCGTGCCGTGGCCGGTGGCGTACAGGCCCCGCCGCGCGTCCTCGCGCCACCCGAGCGAGGCGGTCGCCCCCACCCGATGGACGGGGGACGACGTCTGGCGGGCGGCCGCCTGATTGGTGATCGTCGTCGCCACAGAGTCCCCCGACGCCACGGCGTACAGGTCGACGGCATTTCGAATGCGATGGGCAAACCCGGTCACCCCGAGGTTGAAGGGGCCGACCTGCGTGCGGGCCCCGACGGTGCCCTCCAGCATCCGGTCGGCGATCCCGCCGCGCCCCGCGGACAGGGGCTGGACGTGCGACGCAAACCCGTCGTCCTCGATCCAGGCGCTGCGCTGGCCGGTGGCCCTCACGGAGGCGGAGAGCTGGACGGGCCCGGCCGGGCGCCGGACCCGGGCCGTGACCGAGGGGTAGCGCTGCTGGGACGTGAGGTGGCCGCCCACGTTGAGCATCAGGTCGGACCGCCCCAGGCGAAGGGAGTCTTGAAGAAGAACGTGGGCGGCGCCCCGGCGTCCGTCGAGGGCCGGCAGGTTGGTGTCGCCGACCCGCCACAGGGACCCGCGGAGGTGTGCCGTCAGGTGGTGGGGCCCGGCCCGNAGCGACTGCCGGGCCCGGACGTGCCCGCCGGTCACCGGGACGGCCCAGGTCGTGTCGGCCTCGCCCCCGGTGGAGCGGAAATCGAAGGTGTGGGAGGTCCAGCGGGCCGCCACGCTCGTCGGGCGGGACAGCCCCGGCACCAGCGGCCCCTGCAGGCGGGCCGTCAGGTCATTGCGTGTCGTCTTGCGCCGATCGTCCGGCCGGCGGACGTTGGCGGCCGCGAGGGGGAGGGCGTAGATCGAGAGCCCGGAGCGCGGGGTGGCGCCGCCGTGGGCGCCGATGCGGTAGCGCGTCGCCCGGTCCGACAGCTCGACGGTCCAGTCGTTTGTGAGGTAGCGCAGGCGCCCCCAGATGCGCCGCTCGGTCCGCAGGGCGCTGCCGTTGTAGATCCCGTCGGCCTTCCGGCCGCCATACCCGAACGTCAGGTGGAGCACCCCAGGCCGCCCGAAGAGGTCAAGGCGACGCTTCTGGGAGTGGCCGACCTCGATCGCGTGCAGCCCGTCCCGGTCGAACCGGTACCGCAGCTCGGTGACCGGCCGTTTGGGGGCGTAGTTCCGCCATGNGGTGTGCACGCCGACGGCGCCGCCCCCCGGATCGAGGCCCGTGCGGGGCGGGCCCAAAAAGGAGGGCGGCAGCAGCTCAAACCGAGCGCGGCCCGTGAGGGGGTCGTCAAGCGGAAAGCCGTCCGACCAGAGGTGGACGCGGTGGGGGGGCAGGCCGCGCGGGCTCCAGCCGTGGGGCCACCCGTACTCCCCGAGGTCGTAGAGAAAGGATCCCGGCTGCTCGGCGAGCATCATCTCCACGCTCACGTGCGGGCGCCGGCTCCCCGAGGTCGTAGAGAAAGGATCCCGGCTGCTCGGCGAGCATCATCTCCACGCTCACGTGCGGGCGCCGGCCCGGCAGAGAGTCGGAGCGCACGCGGCCGTACAGCGGCGGCGGGGCCGGCAGGGGGCGCAGCGATTCCGGGCGGGCCCCGGTCGTGTCGGACGGGCGGCGGGTGGCGGCGGTGTCGGCGAGCGGACGCCGAAGCGTGTCCGGGGGGGCGGCGTCGGTCGTGTCCGCCTGTGCCCGTGCGCCCCGGACCGGACCCAGCGCGGCCCCCAGCGCCACGCCCACGACGAGAACGGGGCCGAACGGCAGGCGCAAAACCAGGCGGAGGGCGGAGGGCATGGCCGCTACAGGTCAGGATCGAAGCCGAGGGGGCCGGGCGCCGGTTATTCGTCCGGGAACAGGCCGAAGAGCCGGCTCTCGATCTGGTTCAGCACCATCCGTCGGTCCTCCTCCTCCCCCACGAAGTCCAGCTCGTCCACGTCGATGATGAGCTTGGGGCCGCGCTCGTAGTTCGCGATCCACTCCTCGTAGTGCCCCTGCAGGCGCTCCAGGTAGTCGATGCGGATCGTCGACTCGAACTCCCGGCCGCGCTGTTGAATGTGATCGACCAGGGTGGGCACCGACGCCCGCAGGTAGATGAGCAGCGACGGCGGCTGGAGGTAGGACGTCATGATGGTGAACAGGTCCGTGTAATTGTCGTAGTCCCGGGCACTCATGTGCCCCATTTCGTAGAGGTTCCGGGCAAAAATGTGCGCGTCCTCGTAGATGGAGCGATCCTGCACGACGGACGTCTCCCCCTCCTCGATCCGCTGCAGCTGCTCGAACCGCTTGGACAGGAAAAAGACCTGCAGGTTGAAGGACCACCGGCGCATGTCGTTGTAGAAGTCGGTGAGGTACGGGTTGTCGTCGACCTGCTCGAACACCGTTTCCCACCCGTAGTATTCCCCGAGCACTTTGGTGAGGGCCGTCTTTCCGGCGCCGATGTTGCCGGAGATGGCCACATGCTTCGGGGATTCGGGGGCGTCTGCGGGCGTGTCGTCCATGGAAGGGAAAGTCGTGCCTCAGTCAATCGAACCGCGTAGCAACCTAGGGGGACCGAGGCAAAATCGACACGGCGCCCCGATCTTTTTTGTGCAAAGACACGGGACGGCCTCCCCCGAAGCCCCGCCCCTGAAAATACGTCCCGTCGGGCCGGACGAGTGGGGGATGTCGGGTTCGTCGGGGACCGGAAAGGGGTTAGGCCGAAGGGGCAAGGCCGGCCCGGATCCAGGCCACCTCCAGCCGAAACGGGCCGGCCTGCTCGTCGGCAATCAAGAACCCCATTGTCCGGACCTGGGCGGGGGCGAACGAGGGCGCGTCCGGGACCTCGNTGCCGCGACGGTACGGGGTCAGGGTGTCGAACGGCACCTCCAGGGTGGTCCACTCCGTTGTTGGGGCGAGGGAGGTTCGGTAGCTGACCGAACGGCCCGCCTCGGTGTACGCCGTGAACCAGTAGTGCTTCCCATCGCCCCGGAGGCGGAGGTGGAGGCCCGCGTGGTCGCTCAGGTCGTAGGTGCGCTCCGGCGCGCGCACGGAGGCAAAGCCCCCGCCGCGGTCCAGCGACACCGTCCCGGTGAACACGGCGTGGTCCTCGCCCGCCACGAACTTGCTTTCGGAGACGCCCCCCATCACCGGGTCGTCGACGCTGCGCCAGTCGTCCGGGGCGTCGGGCGCCGGAGACGAGAAGTCGAACAGGGGGGGTGCGGTCATGCTAGAACCCATTGCAACCCGTTTTGTGATGCCAAGGCCACGTGCACTCGCCTCCAGGCGCTAGAACCGGCCGCCATCGGCGCCGTGTCAAGCNCGGGCCGACGGGGCCCACGCGGAGCGCCTTCCGTCTGCCCGAGCCGCGTACTAACGAATCTGCTTCTCGCCCCACAGGCCGGCCTGCGTGTACGGACTGCCCTCCATGGTCCAGGCGGCGCCGGCGAGGTAGCGATACTTCGGGTCGAGGTTGTCGATGGTCGCGAGCTCGTCGGCCGACAGGTTGAGGTCGGCGGCGGCCAGGTTGTCTTTGATGTGGGCCGGGGTCGTCGACTTCGGGATGACCACTGTGCCCCGCGCCACGCCCCACTGGAGGAGCACCTGAGCGGGCGACACGCCGTGGCGGTCCGCAATGTCGTTGATCGTGGGGTTCGCCATGAGTGTCGGCTCGTCGTCGGCCTTCATGGCGTCGGGACGGTCGCCGGAGCCGAGGGGGGAGTAGGCGGTGATGGGGATGTTGTGGTCCTCGGCGAACGACACCAGCTCGGGCTGGGGCAGGTAGGGGTGCATCTCCACCTGGTTCATCTCCGGCCGGACCTCGCCCGCNTCCAAGATCATCTGCAGGTTCGGCACGCTGAAGTTCGAGACGCCGATGTGGCGGACGAGCCCGTCTTTCTTGAGGGCCTCCATCGCGGCCCAGGTCTCCGTCAGGGGCGCCGCCTCCGGCGACACGAAGTCGTCGGGCGACTCCGGAAAGTCCACCTCCGGCTGCAGGGCCACCGGCCAGTGGATGAGGTACAGGTCGAGGGCATCGAGCTGGAGGTCCGCAAGGGTCTGTTCGAGGGCGGGCCGGACGTCGTCCGGGTCGTGGGCGTTGTTCCAGAGCTTCGAGGTGACCCATACGTCGTCCCGCCGGGTCACACCCGCGTCGAACGAGTCGCTCAGGGCCGCGCCGACCTCAGTCTCATTCTTGTAGATGGGAGCGCAGTCGACGTGGCGGTAGCCGGCCTCCAGGGCCGTCGTCACGGCCTCGTAGACCTCCCCCGGCGGCGACTTCCAGGTGCCGAGGCCGATCATGGGCATTTCGTCGCCGTTTTCGAACGAGATGGACTGCATCGGGGGCGTCGCGGGTTGTGTGCGGGGAGCGTCGAGAAATGAGACTACACGTATGAAGCACACGCCCCCCTAAATGATTCTTGCGACGCGAAGGCCTCGGGCAGTCTCTTGGGGTCTTCAAGGGACGCCCCGCGGGCGGCTGGGTCTCCGTCAGGACGAAAGAACCGAACGGAGGGCGGTCACAAAGCGGTCAATCTCGGCCTCCGTGTTGTAGTAGTGGACCGACGCCCGGACGAGCTCCGGGAGCGACCGCGCCTCGGCGTCGAGCCGGGTGGAGCTGGGCGGGGAGACCGAGGTGTTGATGTCCCGTGTGCGGAGGGCGGCCTGGATTGTTGAGGCGTCTTTCTGCTCCGCGCTAAACGTGGTGATGCCGCACCGGACGCTGCCCTGGGCGTGGACCGCAACCCCGGGCACGTCGGCCAGGCGGGTGCGGAGGGTGTGGGCGAGCTGCTGATTGCGGTCGAAGATGGCGCCCAGCCCCCGGTCGAGGGCGTAGTCGACGGCCGCCCCGAGGGCCACCTGCCCGGCGACGTGGCTCTCCCAGTTCTCAAATCGACGGGCGTCCGGGTGAATCTCGTACGCGTCGGGGGCGGTCCACGTGGCGGCGTGGAGGTCGAGGAGGGGCGGCTCGATGCGCTCGATCCAGTCCTCCCGCACGTACAGGAAGCCGGTGCCCCGCGGCCCCCGCAGGTACTTGCGCCCCGTGGCCGAGAGCATGGTGCACCCGAGCTCGTCGACCGGCAGCGGCATCTGCCCGGCGGACTGGCACGCGTCGAGCAGAAAGGGGACGCCGGCGTCGGCCGCCACCGCGCCCACCTCCGGGGCCGGGTTTACGAGCCCGCCGTTGGTGGGGACGTGGGTGAGCGCGATCAACGCCACGTCGTCGTCCATCGCTGAGCGGAGCGCGTCCACGTCCACCTGGCCCTGCTCGTCGTGCGGGAGCACCTCAATGGCGGCGCCCGTCCGCTCCGCCACCTGCAGGCAGGCGATGTGGTTGCTCGCGTAGGCGGAGGGGGAGGTCAGAATGCGGTCGCCGGGGGCGAACGACAGGCCGTAAAAGGCCATGTCCCAGGCGCGGGTGGCATTCTCCAGGAGGGCCACCTCGTCGGGGGCGCACCCCAGCATTTGGGCGATGGCCTCGTACGTGTGGTGGAGGCGCTCCTCCGCCTCGGCCGCCGCCTCGTACCCGCCGATGGTGGCCTCCCGCTCCAGGTGCGTGACCTGCGCGTCGAGGACGGGCTGCGGCGGCAGGGCGGCCCCGGCGTTGTTGAAGTGCAGAACGTGGTCGGTGCCGGGCGTCTCGGCGCGGAGACGATCGAGGTCCATGCGGGGGCGAAGGAAGAAGAGAAAAGACGCTTGACGTCGGGCCGTACGCGTGCCCCGCCGCCCCGTTCGCCCGGGTCCGGTTTTCCCTGGCGGGCGGCGTGCGGACGCGGCCAATGTGGAGGTTCTGGAAAATGGGGGGAATGGAGGTAACAATCCTGAGGCCGCCCGTACACCTTATAGTCTTTAGTTGTCCAGCAACCAACCATCCCTACGTCCATGGCGACGGCAAGCAATCTCGGCTATCCCCGAATCGGCGCGCACCGCGAGCTCAAGCGGGCCGTGGAAGGATACTGGAAGGGGGACCTCACGAAAGACGAGCTCCGCGATTCGGCCCAGGCCCTCCGCGAATCGCACTGGGCGACCCAGCAGGAGCTGGGGCTCGACGTCGTGCCCTCCAACGACTTCTCCTACTACGACCAGGTGCTCGACGCCTGCGCGATGGTCGGCGCCGTGCCCGAGCGCTTCCCGTGGGACGGCACCGAGGTGGACCTNGACACCTACTTCGCCATGGCGCGCGGCCTGCAGGAGAAGGACCTGGAGGGCGAGGAGTCGGGCGTGCAGGCGATGGAGATGACGAAGTGGTTCGACACGAACTACCACTACATCGTCCCCGAGTTTTCCCACGACACGACGTTCTCGCTGTCGTCGACGAAGGTGATCGACGAGTACGAGGAGGCGAAGGCCCAGGGCGTGGACACGCGGCCCGTCGTGATCGGGCCGGTGTCGTTCCTGCTGCTCGGCAAGACGCAGGCGGACGACCTCGACGCGCTCGACCTGCTCGACGACCTGCTGCCGGTCTACGCGGAGGTGCTGCAGGAGCTGGCCGACGCCGGCTGCGAGGCCGTGCAGCTCGACGAGCCGAACCTCGTGCTCGACCTCAGCGACGCGGAGCGCGCCGCCCTTGACCAGGCCTACGAGGCGCTGGCCGACGCCGCCGACATTGAGCTCCACGTCGCCACGTACTTCGGCGGCCTGGAGGACAACCTGCCCACGGCGCTGGGCCTGCCGATCGACGTGCTGCACCTCGACCTCACGCGGGGCGAAGAGCAGCTGGACGAGGCCCTCGACCACGGCGTCCCGGACGACCTGGCGCTGTCGCTCGGCGTCATCGACGGCCGCAACGTGTGGCGGGCCGACCTCGACGCCCTGCTCGGCACCGTGGAGACGGCCACCCGTGCCCTCGGCACCGACCGCGTGCTGGTGGGGCCGTCCTGCTCGCTGCTCCACGTGCCGGTCGACCTCGACACGGAGCCGGGCCTGAGCGACGAGATGAAGACCTGGTTCGCCTTCGCCACGCAGAAGATCGANGAGATCGTGGCGCTGGCCGAGCGGGCCGACGGNCACGAGGACGCCACGGAGGCCCTCTTCGANAANAGCCGNCGGGCGCACGCGGCCCGNGCCGAGTCGGACTGGATCAACGACGCCGCGGTGCAGGATCGCGTTGCGGGCATCGACGCCGCCATGACCGAGCGCGACTCCCCCCACGCCAGCCGCAGTCCCCTCCAGCGCGAGGCCCTCGACCTGCCGACGCTGCCGACGACCACGATCGGGTCCTTCCCGCAGACCGACGACATGCGCCGGATGCGCGCCCAGTACAAGAAGGACGACATCTCGAAGGACGAGTACGAGGCCTTCATCGAGGAGCAGATTGCCGACACCATCGCCGCCCAGGAGGAGATTGGGCTCGACGTGCTCGTCCACGGGGAGCCCGAGCGGGGCGACATGGTCGAGCACTTCGGCCGCCAGCTCGACGGCTTCCTCTTCACCGAGAACGGCTGGGTGCAGAGCTACGGCACCCGCTGTGTGCGGCCCCCGATCATCGCCGGCGACGTGAGCCGCCCGGAGCCGATGACCACCCGCTGGCTCTCCTACGCCAACGAGCAGACGGACACGCCGGTGAAGGGCATGCTGACCGGCCCGGTGACGATGCTGCAGTGGTCGTTCGTGCGCGACGACCAGTCGCGCGCCGAGACGTGCCGCCAGATCGCGCTCGCCATCCGCGACGAGGTGCTCGACCTCGAAGACGTGGGCATCCAGGCCATCCAGATCGACGAGCCCGCCTTCCGCGAGGGGCTGCCCCTCCGCGAGCACCAGTGGGACGACTATCTCGACTGGGCCGTCGAATGCTTCCGCCTCGCCTCCAGTGGGGTCCGCGACGAGACGCAGATCCACACCCACATGTGCTACTCGGAGTTCAACGACATCATCGAGGCGATCGCCGACATGGACGCCGACGTGATCTCCGTGGAGGCGTCCCGCTCGAAGATGGAGCTGCTCGACTCGTTCGACGCGTTCGACTACCCGAACGAGATTGGGCCGGGCGTCTACGACATCCACTCCCCCCGCGTGCCGTCGGTGGAGGAGATGGAGGAGCTCATCCGGACGGCGCTCGACGCGCTGGAGCCGTCGCAGATGTGGGTCAACCCCGACTGCGGCCTCAAGACGCGCCGCTGGGTCGAGGTGCAGCCCGCGCTCGAAAACATGGTCCAGGCCGCCGAGAACGTCCGCGAGCGGGCGACGGCGTAACGCCGAACAAGAGTTCGCAATTGTCTCCGAGCAGAGGGCGGGCGCGCCGCGTTGCGGCGTTGG
>P_A23_Sed_3_FmtDRAFT_1000039_pt1 | contig 9833 bp, 7 predicted proteins | sample PonA233FremontCA_2_FD_11280 | JGI IMG/M metagenome (IMG submission 11280) | reverse complement strand
GATCGAACGGCTCTCGGGCCCGGATCGCCGCCACGGCGTCCTCGGTCGGCACACCGCCCACCGCCGGGGTGGGATGCAGCGCCTCCAACACGTCCGTCGTCCCCGTGTCGGGGCGGAGCGTACCGGTGATGCGGGCGTGAAGATGGCGTCCGCGGGCCAACGCCAACTCTCCCCTTTTCTTCGGAATGCGGACCTCGCGGCAGACCCGGTTCAGGTCGTCCCGGATGGCGTCCCGCACGAACGCGTGTTCGCGGCGCTCCTTCGGGCTCTGCAGGAGCTCTTGCCGGAGCCGCGCGTCCGCCGCCGCCGTCTCCCCCCGGGGCCGCGTGCCGGCCACCGCTTCGCTGACGACGGTCCGGCCCGCCCGTCGAAAGAGGCGCTCCGGGGAGGCCCCGACGAACGCCGCCCCCCGTGACGGACGCACCGCAAAGTGGTAGCACCCCGGCGTCGCGGGCTCCAGGTGACTCAGCACGAGGAGGGGGTCCATCGGCGCGCCGAGCGAGAGGGCCACGCGTCGGGCCAGCACCACCTTGTCGAGGGACCCGCCGTCTATCGCGTCGAGTGCCCAGCGCACCATGTCGGTCCACTCGCCGTGGCCCGGCACGTCTTGTCGCTGGTGGGGGCGGGGCAGGGCCGTGTGTTCGCTGGGGACCGGAAGCGCCACCGCGCCAAGCGCGTCCACAATCTCGTCCACGCGCTCCGCATCGCGGGGAAGCACCAAGGCACACACGAGGCGCAGCGTGCCGTCCGCCTCCACCAACTCAAACCGAGGCAGGACGAAGCGATACGTGCCAAACGGCGCCCAGCGACCGTCGGGTCGGTTCGGGGCGGTCGGCTGCCCGGCGTCGAACCGCATCCCCCCGTAGTATCGGACCCCAGAATCGGCGCCGTCCAGGCGCTCGTCCAGGACGCGGCCGAGGGCCTGGTAGTCGACGGGCGCCGCACTGCCCGACACCACGTCCGCCGTGCCGCACGCCGCGACCGTGCGGTCTTCGTCCCGCCCCGACCAGTATACCGCCTCGGCGGACGACCGGGCCCGCACCCAGTCGATGGGGCGCATGCGCCCCGGCACCGGCACGCTCACGCGAACCGTCCGGGCGGCCGACGACCGGGTCGCATCACGGATCCGGTCCGCCAGGGCCGCACGGACGTCGTCGGCCCCCTCGATGTCACGAATGACGGTGGGATCGAGATCGAGCATGGAGGTGTGCGTGAGAAAAACGGGTCGTGGGTGAAGGGGAGGAGCGGGCGGGGGAGGCCGCTCGCACCGTCTGCCATGAGGCGTGGCGGATCGGCTAGGCAGGGGCCGAGGCACAGCCCCCTGAGAGGTGGGCCGTGCAGTTGAGCCGCTCGGCCCGTGCCTGCCCCCGCTCGTAGACCACCTGATTGACGCAGGTGTTGGAGTGGTCGAGTTCGGGCATGTGCTCCAGTTCGTACGCGTCGAGGAGGGTCGCGAGCAACACGCGCAGGTACCGGCCATGCGTCACGACGAGGGCCGTTCCCCCGGCCTCTCGTGCAAGGATGTGCCGGAGCGCCTGTCGCGCCCGGCCCTGCACCTCCCGGATGGACTCGCCCCCCTTCGGCCCCCGATCGTATGCCCCCTCACGCCAGGCTGATTTGAGGGCGTCGACCGACGCGTCCCGCTCCGGGGATGGAGCCTCCCCCTCGTAGACGCCCCAATCCATTTCGTTCAGGGCTCGAAGATGGGTACGCGGGAGCAGATTGTGGGTCGTCGCGAGAATGTCGGCGGTCTGCGTGGCCCGCCGAAGCGTACTGGCGTACAGCGCATCGATGTCCGCCGACGCGAACCGGCGGGCCAGTGCCCGGGCCTGCTCGCGGCCGGTCGCGTTCAGGGTGCTGTCGATGCCCCCGCCCTGCATGATGCCCCGTCGGTTGTACTCGGTCTCGCCGTGCCGAACCAGGTACAGGGTGGTCGGTGCCTCCGCAGCACGAGGTCGCAAGCCGTCACTCATACAAACCACTGTGGGGACCGTGCACGAAAAGACAGAGTCTGCGAACGCCTGGACGCCCGTCTACGCGTCGTCCGGGTCTGTCCCCTGGCGATCATGCAGATTATCGAGGATGTCCTTGGTGATGTCGTCGACCTGCGGCAGGGACAGGCGATGCTTGAGTGCCACCCGGACGATCAACCCCCGGAGCACCTGGTCGGCCACCGGCAAGGGATAGAGCGCTCGGCGCAATGGACGGACCACATACCCGGCTGCCCACCCCAGCACCCCCCACCGCAGGAGCACGAATCCCAAAAGGCCGGCCCCAAGCGCCGCGTACATCTCCGCGGCGGCAACGGCGCTCATCGCCACCACGTAGTACAGCGCCTGCGCGAGCACGTGGTCGAGCGCGGACACGGCCCGCACCGCCAGCAGGCTCGGCAGAGACGGGCTCAACAGGGCCCACGCGACAAACAGCGTGAGCACTCCTCCCACGGCCCATCCCACGGGAAGCCCCCAGAGCATCAACGGCAACGCCCAGACCGTGACGGTCCGGGCGGAGTCGACCCATGTGTCCGCCCAGCGGAGCAGCTGTGCCAGCGGCACGTGGTTGAGCACCGCCCCGGCATACTCTTCCACGTCGCTCTCCGTGACGTGGTACCACCGTCCGCCCTCCGTGAGGAGGCCGTACGGGGTGTCGACGTATGGTGTGGCGGACCCCTCCATCCGGAGCGTACTGGGTCAGGATTTACATGTCACGAAACCACGGCCGACTCTTCCACGATTGAGCCGCCGAAGACCCCGTACAGGGGCTGGGGGGCGCGGTTTCAATTCAAACTGAAAGTTGAAGGACTTTCCCGCCTACCGGGCCCCTTCCGTCGGTGTCTCAAAATCACGCCCCGCCCCGAACGCGTGGTGCGTGCACGGACTGCGCCTATCCGCCCTTCGGTTGGAGGACGAGTTCGTCGCCGACCCGGATCCGAAACTGGGGCGCCTCCACCCCGGCGGCCTCCAGGGCCGGCCGAAGCATTTTCTTTAGGGCCCGTGCGGTGTTGACGCGCGGCTGGGTGGCGGCCCCAAGGCGACGCGCCGCCTGCTCCCGGAAGGCTGCCTTGACGGCCCCCAGCGCCTCTCGTCGGACGGCCGCCGGCATGTCGGACGGCAGGACCCGCATCCAGCCGCGTGTCCGCGAGCGCACCTCCAGTCGGCCAAGGTCCGGTTCCACGCCGTAGACGGCGAGCGAGGGCAGGGCCACGCCCACCCGTCCCCGGTCGTCCACCGCAATCATCGACGCGTCGAGCGTCTGCACGTCGAAGCCATAGGACACCGTCCCGGGCACCCGCACCTGCGTTTCCGACCCGCCCCGCAGGAGGGGCAGGGCGCTCGGCTGGGTCTGTCGCAGCAGGTACGTCAGCCACGAGGGCGTGAGGTACTGCGCCGAGTCCACCCGCACCGTTGCCCGCATGTCCAGGGTGCCCGTGACGAGGAAGGACGCCGGGGCCTCGTCTTGAATCGTCGTGAGGACCGTCTTCCGTACCGTCGCGTCCGACGGGCCCGGGTCCCAAAGCAGCCCCCCTACCACCAGAAGAAGCCCTGCGATCACACCGCCCCCGATGGCGGCACGCACGTGGGGGGTCATGGTCGGCAACGACGGACGATGGCGGCGAGACGGTGAGCAGGCGGCGCATCACAGCCCGAGCAGCACGAGGGCGGCGCAGCCCAGGCCGAGGCCGATGCGATTGGGGCGGGAGAGCTGCTCCCCCCAAACGACCACCCCGAGGAGGGCCGCGAGGACCATGATGGCGATGTTGTTCGCCGGAAAGACGAACGTGCCGGGGAGCCCCTCGATGGCGCGGAGCAGAAACTCAAGGGAGGCNTAGTTCGCAAGGCCGAGCAGGACGCCCCACCCAACGGTTTGGGGCGTCGGCCACGCCCCGTCCCGGAGCCCCCGACGCACGACGATGACGGCGCCCACGAGGAAGGCGACCCCGAACGCCAGAAGCAGAAACAGGACCCGGCTGTTCTCGGCCCCGAAGCCTTCTTCAAATGTCTTCATCAGCACATCGATGGCGCCCCCCGCACAGAACGTGAGGGCCAGTACGCCCGCGGCGAACCAATCGACGTGGGACCAGACCGGCGAACGAGAAGGGGCCGTCGGCTCGGTCGTGGCAGCCCCCCCTGCAGGGACGGGATCGGGGGCCGATCGCTGATGCGCCAGCAAGAAAAACGCCCCCATGGCCAACACCATCCCCACGCCCTGTGCCGGGCTGGGCACCTCCCCCCACACGCCCCACGACGCCAGAAAGGGAACGACGACAGACACCCGCATGACCCCGATCGCGAGCGACATGCCCGCCACCTCCGTGGCCCACGCCAGCACGAAAAACCCTGCAATCAGCACGGCCCCTGTCCCCGCCCCAAGCGCCACCAGCGGCCCCGACAGGGCGAGGCCCTGATCGATTTCCCGCCCCCCCACGCCGAGCACCCCCACCGCTACGGCCACGGCCGCGGCGTAATTCACGGTCAGGAGGGCCGTCCGGTCCAGCTGCTGCCGACTGGCGTGCTTGAATATCATGCCGATGGTGACGCTGCTCGCCACGGCGAAGACCAAGAAAATCATCGACCAGACACAGGGGATGTGTTCAGGGTTCACGGCCGCCCGCCGCGACGGCGCTCTCACCAGTTCGGGCCCCGCCGTCCACTAGCTCTCGGAGACGAAGGTGTAGTAGCGCAGCCGCGACGGAACGGGGGCCGCGTCTCGGATGTGGAGGTCGGGCGGGACGTGTACCCTCGGCGTCACGTACCCGGTCGTGTCGGAGCGAATTTGATCGTACGAAACGGTGGCGAAGAACTCCGAGGCGCGGCGCGCCTTGAACAGATCGCGGAACAGGACCCGATACCGAATGCGAATCGTGGACGGCTGAAGCGACACGAGGTCTTGCCCGGACGGCACGCCGGTCACCCCCACTTCCACCGCCCGCGTCTCCTCCACGAACCGCCCCGCCCGTGCCGTCACCTGAACCGACCGGGGATGCACGTCTACGAGCCGGCGAAGCGTATCGGCCAGGGGCATCTCCACCTCAACGGTGTCCTGAAGATCCTCAATCGTGCTCGCAGTGGTGGGCCACGCATCCATCCCCTCGACCACGGACGCCGCCCCCTCTATCTTCACCGAGTCGGGCGCAAGGTGCGGGTCGTCGATCAGCTCGTAGTCGGACGCGGGAACGACCTCCACACGGCTCCGGACCGGCACCGTTCGGGCCCGACGAGGCTCCAGGGCCATTTCGAAGGACGCAGGGGTGACCGCCTCAATTTGCAACGACGTGCCCTGCGGCAGGGTCACCTCGTCGGCCACGTCGACCCGGCTCGTGGTCGCACTGACCTCGACAACGGGGGGGCTGTAGAGCAGTCGGAGCAGGTCGAGCCCCCGCCCCTCCACCCGTACCTGCACGTGGGTCGGGGGCACCTCGGCGAGGGCCTGCCCCGCCGGGGCCTCCACCACCTCAACCGGCAGCCGGACGGTCTGCGTGCGCTGCTCACCGAGGGTCAGCGACAGCCAGAGGATGCAGGAAAGCAGGACGCAGACCGTGAGGGCCATGCCGCGCTGAGGATCTCCGTCCCGTCGGGGCTCGTCGTCTGCGGCAAAGAGGGGACGCAGCCAGTCCCAGAACACGGCCCCTTGAGAATCGGAGTTGGTGGCCACAAGGCTTGGTCGAGGTTCGTCTGGAATGGGAGACCACGGCTGCTTTCACGGCAGGGACTTGGCTTCGTTTCGCCTTCCGTCCCCCGAAGGCGGGCGGGAGCACGTCGGGGCTCCCCGCCCCCTCGCGGCGGGACCCGGGAACGCCCGCGCGGGTCGCTCAGCGGGGGGGCGGCCCGGGCCGTTTTCTCATTCCTCAACCCATACGGTCTTGGCGTTCACGAACGCCCGGATCCCGTGGCGGGACAGCTCACGGCCGTAGCCGCTGTCCTTGATGCCCCCGAACGGAACGCGGGGGTCGCTCTTTGTCATCTCGTTCACGAAGACACAGCCGACCTCCAAGGAACGGGCCATTCGCTCTCCCTTTTCGAGGTCTTCGGTAAAGATGCTCCCCCCGAGCCCAAACCGCGTGTCGTTGGCGAGGGCCACGGCGTGCTCGGCGTCGTCGGCCGCAATGACGGACGCCACCGGCCCAAAAATCTCCTCGTCGAAGGCCACAGTGCCGGGATCCACGTCGGCGAGGACGGTCGGGGCGTAGAAAAACCCGTCGCGCTCGAGGGTGTGCCCCCCGGCGACGGCCACGGCACCCGCCCCAATGGCCCGCTCCACCTGGTCGTGCACCGTGTCGCGCAGATCCGCCCGCGCCATCGGCCCTACGTCCGTCTCCCGATCCGTGGGGGGGCCGACCGTAAGGGCCTCCACGGTTTCCACCAGCCGCTCCTGGAAGTCGTCGAGCACGGCCCGCTCGACAATGAAGCGTTTTGCGGCGATGCAGCTTTGGCCATTGTTTTGCATGCGTGCCGTGCACCCCACGGACGCGGCCTTCTCCAGGTCGGCGTCGGCACAGACGATGAACGGATCGGAGCCGCCAAGCTCCAACACCGTGGGCTTGATCTGGGCCGCCGCCTGCCGGGCAACCGCCGCCCCGGCCGGCACGCTTCCGGTGAGCGTAGCGCCCCGAACCCGTTGATCGTCCAGAACGGTCCCGACCGTCTCCTCGTCGACGCGCAGCACCTGCAGCTCGTGGTCCGCAAATCCGGCCTCCCGCAGGAGGTCCGCGATCGCCTCGGCACAGCCGGTGACGTTCGGCGCGTGCTTCAGGAGGACCACGTTGCCGGCCATCAGGGTCGGCGCGCCGAACCGGAACGCCTGCCAGAACGGGAAATTCCACGGCATGACCGCCAAGATGGGCCCGAGCGGCTCGTGGGCCACATAGCTCTTCCGGGCGGACGTCTCCACCGGCTCGTCGGCCAGGAAATCGGCGCCGTGCTCCGCGTAGTACCGGCAGGCCCACGCACACTTCTCGGCTTCAGCCTGTGCCTGGGGGAGGGGCTTCCCCATCTCCTCGGTCATGAGGGCCCCGAGCGCGGGGGCNTTGNCTTCGAGGAGGTCGGCGGCCCGCTCCAGGCGCGCGGCCCGCTCGTCGAACGAGCGGCTCCGGTTCACCTCGAAGGCCGACGCGGCGCGTTCGAGGCGTCGCTCGACCTCTCGGCCCGTGTGCGTCGAATATCGTTCGATCTCTTGTTCGGTCGTGGGGTTTACGGAGACGAGGGGCATGGCCGGAGAGATGCAATGCGACAAGACGAGACACCGGGTTTCACGACCGTCCGTCGAACGGTGATCCCGGCGGCCGCTCGTTGCTTCCTCGCCAATTCCGGGCCGTCTTCGTCGAGTCACTAGATCCCAGCGGGGGGGCCTGCGTAAACTCAACCCTCGTCATTCCCCGCAATCGTTGTCTCGACGGCGCATGAGCGACTCTCTTCCCCCCGGCGTACAGGTCGACCCGGCCGCGGTCGAGCAGCTCGTGGGGCGTCCGGTCGACGATCTGTCCCACTACCGGCGGGCCCTCACGCACCGATCGCTGCTCCGCGTCTACCCGGCGCGCACGTTCCGGTCGAACGAGCGGCTTGAGTTTCTGGGGGACGCCCTCCTCGACGTCTTTGTGGGGGAGGTGCTCTACGACCGCTTTCCGGAGAAGGACGAGGGCGCGCTCACCCGACTCCGGGCCCGGCTCGTGAGCGAGCGCCCCCTGGCCACCTACGCCCGTGGCCTCGGCCTNGGCCCCCACCTCCTGATGAGCGAAAACGCGGCCGAGGGCGACGGGCGCGACAACCCCAGCATCCTCGCCGACGCGTTCGAGGCCTTCGTGGGGGCGGTCTACCTAGATCTGGGCCACGAGGCGGCGCGGGGGTTCGTCCAGGACCGCGTGCTCGCCCGCGTCGACCTGGAGGACGTGGCAACCCGGGACGACAACTACAAGAGCCAATTGCTCGAATACCTTCAGGCCCTGGGGCGCCCTCAGCCCACCTATCACGTCGTCGAGGAGAAGGGCCCGAGCCACGACAAAACCTTCACGGTGGAGGTGCGGGTTGGGGACGCAGCCCACGAACGGGGCACCGCCGGAAGCAAACAGGACGCCGAGCAACAGGCCGCCCGCCGGACACTTGACGAGATGGCCTCGGACCCGTCCCCCTCGTGATCCCTTCGGACTCGGCGGGCCCCACAACTCACTTTTCCACAACGCAACGCCGTTCTGATGTCCGCCCTTTCTTCCGACCTCGACCTGGCCCTCGACCTGGCCCACATCGCCGAAGACGAAATCCTTCCCCGCTTCCGCACGGTCAGCGTCACCCACAAGCCGGACGGCACGGAGGTCACGGAGGCCGACCGTGAAGCCGAGCGGGTCATGCGCGAGCACCTGGCCGACGAGCGCCCCGACCATGCCGTACTCGGGGAGGAGTTCGGCGCGAGCGGCCCCGACGACGCCCAGTACCGGTGGGTGCTCGACCCCGTGGACGGGACCGCCGGGTTCACGATTGGGGTGCCCCTCTTCGGCACACTCGTGGGGCTTCTGGAAAACGGCACGCCGGTCGCGGGGGTGATCCACTTCCCTGCGCTCGGCGAGACCGTATACGCCGCCCGGGGGGAAGGCTGCTGGTTTCGAACAGGCGAGGCCGAGCACGCGGTGAGCGCAGACCCGGTCGAGTCGCTCGATGCCGCCACCGTCACGACCACGGCCCTCCACAGCTCCGACGTCACGGCNGAGGCCGACCAGACGCCCTACCGTCTCACCGATCTGGTCCGGCGGGCCGGCAAGTTTCGGTTCGTCACCGACTGCATTCAGCACGCCCTCGTGGCCCGGGGGCGGACCCACGCGGCCGTGGACACCCTCATGCGCCCGTGGGACGTGGCCGCCCTGGTGCCCTGCGTGCGGGAGGCCGGCGGTGTTGCCCAACCGCTCGCCCCCGAGGCCGACGACGTCGTGTTTGGCGGCAGTCTGGTCACGGCCGGCAGCGAGTCGTTGCTCCACAAGGTGCGCAGCCTGCTTCAACCGAGCGCCGATGGGGCAGAGCCTCCCCGCTGACTGGGGGAAGGAACGTACGTCTCAATTCGTTCGCTGCCCCTCAACGGCCCCTCTATGGCCGCGCGAGATCGCCGCCCTCGTTTCATTTCTTCCGTCCCGCCATGCTGGACCGACTCGACACGCTCGACCTCCACTTCCAGGACCAACGGCGCATCATCGCAGCCTACCTCTACCCCCACGCCGACGGGGTGGCCCTCATCGAAACGGGCCCTGGCTCCACCGTTCCCCATGTTGCAGGCCCGGTTGGCCGCCCGGGGCCTTACTCCGGCGGACATCTCGGAGGTTTTTCTGACGCACATCCACCTCGACCACGCCGGGGCCGCGGGCCATCTCGCCCGGCACGGCGCCACGATCTACGCCCATCACGTCGGGCTCCCGCACTTGTCCGACCCGGCCCGCCTACTGGCAAGTGCGCGGCGCATCTACGGGGACGACATGGATGCCCTCTGGGGGGAGATGCCCCCGGTCCCCGACGACCAACTCGTCGCTTTGAACGACGGGGACACCGTGCCCCTGGGCGGGGAGCCGCTGACTGCGCTCGACACGCCAGGCCACGCCTCCCACCACATGAGCTATGTGCTCGGGGACGTCTGCTTCACCGGCGACGTGGGGGGCGTCCGCATGCCCGAGGAGCGCCACGTGGAGCTTCCCCTCGCGCCCCCCGAAATCGACCTCGACGCCTGGCGCGAGAGCCTGGCCGCCCTCCGGGCCGCGGCCGACCGGCATGGCCTTCACCATCTCGCCCCCACGCACTTCGGGCTCTACGACGACCTTCCTGCCCACTTCGACCGGCTGGAGACCGCCATCGAGACCGCCGACA
>P_A23_Sed_3_FmtDRAFT_1000037_pt1 | contig 9856 bp, 7 predicted proteins | sample PonA233FremontCA_2_FD_11280 | JGI IMG/M metagenome (IMG submission 11280) | reverse complement strand
CGAACACCAGACGGGCGGCGGCGTCTTTCGGCTCCGCCGAGGCCTCCCGTTCGGTCTCCCGGTCCCGTCGGCGGGATGCACCATGCGCAGCGTGCACGTTCAGGCCTCACCCTACCGGCAGTACGAGGTAGTGCATCGTCCCGTCGCGGAGCACATGGGCCAGCACGCGCCCGTCCGTCTCGTCCGACCGGAGCAGCGCGCGAAGGTCTTCGGGCCCGCTTACCCGCTTGCCCTCGACGGTATAGATCACGTCGCCCGGGCGGAGCTGGTCGCCCCAGGGGGCGGCCGGCCGGTTGCTGGCCGCCACGACCACGCCGGACGGCACCCGCAGGGTGGGGATGTGTTGGGCCACCTCATCCGTGAGGGGGAGGCCCAGGATGCCGAGGCGCCCCACGAGGTGGTCCTCGGCGTCGGCCATTTCGTTGAAGCGCGCCGACGGGTTCTCGCGCCGGACCACGCGCACCCGCTGCTCGAAGGTAGAGTCCCCGCGCACGACGCCCAGCGTCACGGTCGCCCCCACCTTGGGGTACAGGTTTACGTCCAGCTCGCGGCCGTTGTGCATCCGCTCGCCGTCCAGATGGGTCACGATGTCGCCGGGGCGGAGGCCGGCCCGTTCCGCGGGGCTGCGCGGAGACACGTCGCCCAGAACGACCCGGTAGCCCTGGCTAACCTTCAACTCCTGAGCCATCTCCGGCGTGATTGTCTGCGCGTTCACCCCGATGGTGCCCCGTCGCACGTGTCCGTGCGCCCGGATCTGCCGGTACACCGCCTCCACGATGTTGCTGGGCCCGGCGAACCCGAGGCCCTGGCTTCCGCCGGACTTCGAGACGTTGAATGTGTTGAGGCCCACCACTTCCCCCGCCGTATTGACCAGCGGCCCGCCGCTGCTCCCCGGGTTGATGGAGGCGTCGGTCTGCACGTAGACCATCGGGTCGCCGGGGCGCATCTGCCGGGCCGTGGCGCTGACGATCCCCATCGTCATGGAGTTCTCCAGGCCCATGGGGCCGCCGAAGGCAAAGACCGTCTGTCCCCGTCGCAGCCGGTCGGAGTTGCCGAACGGCAACGTGGGATAGCCCGTCCCGGACACATCGAGCACGGCGACGTCGGTCTCGGGGTCGACGCCCACCACCTCCGCCTTCAGCAGCGAGCCACGGGGACGGAGGAGGGACGCCTCTCCCGGCGGCGGGGGCGGCGGCGCTGCGCGCTGGACCCACACCTCCGTCGCCTCCGCCACGACGTGTGCGTTCGTGACGACAAGCCCCGCCGAGTCCACGAAGAATCCCGAGCCGGTCCCGGAAACCTCGGACCACCGCGCCGATCCCTCTCCGGAGCCCTGAAGGCCCGGTCCCCGTCGCACTTTCACCTGCACGACGGCCCGGCGCACCTGACGGGCCAGCGCCTGGGCCTCGTTGCTCAGTTGCGCAAGCGACCCGGGAGCGGGGGCCTCGGCCGATGCGGGCTGGCCGTGGGCCGGAGGGACAAGCGCCAGTGCGAAAAGCAGGGGCAGGACGAATCGCATAGGGGGACAAGGCGATGCCGCAGCGCAGCGCCTCACTCGGTGTCCCGGCCTGAATGGGCGTTACGATGGGCCGCACTTCCCGCCTGCGAGCGGGCGGGCCCGTCCGCCAGGCTTCAGCACCGCCACCGGGGGGCAACTCGACCGCGTCGGGCCCGGTGCGCGCTGCTTCGCGTAACGGACGGGGGCCCGAAAGAACGTAGAGCAGCAGTGTCTTCAAGCAGGTGCTGAACTCCCCGTGACAGCCCCCTTCGCAAGCCTTTTTCTTGCCGGACTCTGGACCGCGTTCAAAGACTGGTTCTTCAGTCTGGGGGCGCAGTACGGGGTCGACCCGATCATCTTCGGAAGCATCTCGGTCGGGGCGATCCCCTTCTTCTGGCTGTCGGTGGCGTGGCTCGTGCGGAATCTGCGCCAGGGCCGCTCCCCCTTCTTGCCGGTGGTGGCCACCGGGCTCTGTGTCCTGTCGGCGTACGTCTACCTGTTCATTGCCGGCGAGAACCTGCCGCTCTGGGTGTACGCCCTCGTGGTCGTGCTCATCGGGTACAGCGCCTATTCGACCGTCCAGACGGTGCGAGCGAAGACCGCCGCGCCCCCCGCACCCGATGCCCCTGAAGACCCGTAGCCTTCGTGCAGGAGGACGCGTGTTGTGGCGCAGGGCATGGGGCAACTCCGGAAATGACCTGTCATTCTTCGCCCATCCTTTCGCCGCGCCGACCCGGGCACGAGGCTTGCCCAGCGCGCCCCGAATTTCTCGTCTTGCGGCTGGATGGGCGCCAGGGCACCGCCCGTGCACGACGCCCCTCGGCGTCTGGAGGTCGGCGCACGTATTTTGAACGACACCGCAACGCGTCCGCAGGGGCGTTTCCGTCCGTCTCGTCAGCAAAGTCTCGAGTTGTACGATGAGCGTCGAATTCTGGTACATGCTTCCCATCGGCATTGCCATCGCCACCGTCGCGATGGCCTCGGGCGTCGGGGGCGCCACCTTCTTCTCCCCGCTTTTTATTTTGGGGCTCGGGTTGTCGCCGGAGCTGGCCGTGGGGGCGGGCCTCGTGGTTGAGGTGTTCGGCTTCGGCAGCGGCGTCTACGCCTACGTGCGGCGACAGCTCATCGACTACCGGGTGGGCGGCATGTTGCTCGCGGCCACTGTGCCGGCCGCCGTCGCCGGGGTCGTGATCGCCCACTTTGCGGACGCCGACATCCTGAAGGTCATCCTCGGGATGGGGCTCTTCGCCGTTGCGGTGAGCTTCCTGCGGGCCCCGGACGACGAGATGGAGGCGACGCTCGAGAACATGGCGCACGAGGATCCGGACGAGGCGGAGACGTGCCTCGTGACGGCCGAAGACGAAGAGATCTGCTATACCGTGTGCAACACGACCGAAGGCCGCCTCATCTCCGGCATCGGGGGGCTGTTCGTCGGCATGGTGTCGTCCGGCCTCGGCGAACTCAATGGCTATTTCCTTCTCCAGCGGTGCCGCGTGCCCAGTAGCGTGGCGGTGGCCACGAGCGTCTTCGTCGTCGCGATTACGGCGCTTATCGCCTCCGTCGGGCACATTTTTCAGGTGGCCCAAGGCGGGCTCACCGGCCTTGCCACCATGGGCCGCCTCCTGCTTTTTACGGTGCCAGGGGTCGTCATCGGGGCCCAACTCGGGCCCGAGCTGGCCAGGCGCGTGCCGGATCGGGTGATGGAGATTGGGCTCGGGGGCCTGTTCACCATCACAGCGGGCCTGCTGCTCTTCGAGGCCGGGCTGCACTGACCGGCGGCCGCGTGTCCCAGGATCCGGTCCGTTGCCCTCCACGCGACGAATCGGGGACGACCGCCCTACGGCCGGTGCACCTCGGGGTCGATGCCCAGCCGGTCCATCCGGGAGAGGAGCGTGGTCCGCTTCACGTCCAGAAGCCGAGCGGCGCCCTCGTCCCCGCCGACGACCCCATCGGTTACCTCAAGCGCCCGCTCGATATGACGGCGCTGCGCCTCCTCCAGGGTCTCGAAGGAGGCGGGGCCCGGCGCGTCGGTGTCCGCCTCGATCGACAGGTGCTCGGCCCGAATTTTTTGGTCTCGGGTGAGGATGACGGCCCGCTCGACGATGTTGGCCAGCTCCCGCACGTTGCCGGGCCAGTCGTACCCCTGCAGTGCAGCCATCGCGTCCGGGTGGAAGCCGTCGATGTCTTTGCCCGTGCGGGCGGCGTACATCTCGCAGAAGTGCTCTGCCAGCAGCGGAATGTCGCCCGTGCGGTTGCGGAGCGGGGGGAGCTTGATGGGGAAAATGTTGAGGCGGTAGTAGAGGTCCGACCGGAAATTCCCCGCCTCCACCGCCGCCTCCAGGTCGCGGTTGGTGGCCGCGAGGATGCGGGTGTCCACCTCGATGGTCTCGCTTCCCCCGACGCGCTCGAAGGTCTGGTGCTGCAGGACGCGGAGCAGTTTCGCCTGGGTCTCGAGCGGCAGCTCACCGATCTCGTCGAGGAGGATGGTGCCCCCGTCGGCCAACTCGAAGCGGCCCTCGCGCCGTTCGGTGGCGCCGGTAAAGGCCCCCTGTTCGTGGCCGAACAGCTCGCTCTCGATGAGGTCGGTGGAGAGGGCCGCGCAGTTCATTTTTACGAACACCTGATCGGCCCGGCGGCTGCGCTCGTGGAGGGCCCGGGCCACGAGCTCCTTGCCCGTGCCGGTTTCGCCGGTGACGAGGACGGTGGTCTCGGTGTTGGCCACCTGGTCGATGGCGTCGAATACGGACTGCATCGGCGCGGAGGTGCCGACGATCTCGTCGAAGTTGTACTCGCTTTTGAGCTCCTCCTGCAAGTAGGAGCGTTCGGACTCGAGCTGGGCGACCTCTTCTTCGGCCTGCTTCAGCTCGTCCACGTCGCGGAGAATAATGAGGTAGCGGTCCTCTGCCGGGAGCCGGACGGGGCACAGCGTGGCCTCGACCGGAAACGTCGTGCCGTCGGCCCGGCGCGCCTGCAGGCCGTCCGGTGCCGTCAGGTAACGCCCCGCCGCCTCCGGGGCGGTCCCGTCGCCGGCCTGAACCTCCTGGTGGGCGTCGATGTGGCGGTGCACGAGCGCCTCGAACGGGTCGGCGAGGAAGGCGGCGAGCGACTCCCCCTCCATGGCCTCGGCGGAGCACTGAAAAATCTCCTCGGCGGCCGCGTTGAACAGGTGCACCTCCAGTGACGCGTCGATGCTGATGATGGCATCGATCGCCGAATCGATGATGCGGGTCAGGCGCTCGCGGCTCTTGCGCAGGGCCCGCTCGGCGCGTGTGCGCTCCTCGATTTCTTCTTTCAGGGCATCGTTTGCGTCCCGCAGCTCCGCGGTGCGGGCCGCCACCTTCTGCTCCAGCTCGTCGTGGGCCCGGCGGAGGGCGGCCTCGGCCTCGCGGCGCGCCCGCCGCTCTTCGGCCTCGCGGAGGGCCCGGCGCACGGCAGGCCCCAGCCGGGAGAGCTTGTCTTTCAGCACGTAGTCCGTGGCCCCCTGCTTGAGCGTCTCGATGGCCCGCTCCTCGCCAATGGCGCCGGAGACGAACACGACCGGGACGTGCGGCCGCTCTGCCCGGGCCACCTCCAGGGCCGACAGGCCGTCGTAGCGGGGGAGCGAGTAGTCGGCCAGAATGATATCGGGGGCAAACGCATCGAGCGCCTGCGTGAAGCCCTGCTCGGTGGTCACCCGCTCCGCCTCGAAGTCAAACCCCTCTTGCTCCAGCTCGCGCCGCACGAGCTCGGCGTCGGTGGCCACGTCCTCCAGCATCAAAACGTGAAGCGGGTCGTCGGTCGACATGTGGCACGATGGGATCGGCGAAGAACGGCGAGCCCCCCCTCCAGGCATCACGCCCCACACGTCTCATTCATTTGGAGCCAGTAGGTGCCGATGCGCTGCACAGTGTTCGTGAACGCGTCGAAGTCGACCGGTTTCACGACGTAGCTGTTGGCCCCGAGGGCGTAGCACCGCTCCACGTCGCTGCGCTCCCCCGACGAGGACAGCACGACGACGGGGATGTGTCGGGTGCGCTCGTCGGACTTGAGGGCCCGGAGCACCTCGTGACCGCTCACCTTTGGCAGCTTCAGGTCCAGCAGGATGAGGCCCGGCGCGTCCGCCACGCTCCGGTCGGCGTGGGCCGCGCGTCCGAAGAGGAAGTCGAGGGCCTGCGCCCCGTCCCCGATCCGGTGAAAGCGCTTTGCAAGATCGAGGTCGCGGAGCGCGCGCAGGGTGAGCTCGGCGTCGGACGGCTGGTCCTCCACCAGCAAAAGGTCAATGTGCTCGGTCACGACGGGGCTGTTCATGCAGGTCGGTGGGGCGTGGCAGCGAGAAATATACGGTGGTTCCGTCCCCCTCCGTGCTCTCGGCCCATACCCGGCCGTCGTGGCGGCGCACGGCGCGATCGACGATGGCCAGGCCCACCCCAGTGCCCTCGAACGCCGTCTCCTCGTGGAGGCGCTCAAAGACGCCGAAGAGCTTGTCGGTGTACGCCATGTCGAACCCCACGCCGTTGTCGTGCACGGAGAAGACGACCTCCTCGTCGGCCTCGGTGCCGCGCACCTCCACCCGGGGGGCGGGCTCGCGGCGGGAAAACTTGACGGCGTTGGACAGCACGTTCAGAACGGCCTGACGCACCATCGACGGGTCGCCGGCGGCGGGAGGGAGGGGCTGCACGTCAAATTCCACGCCGCTGGTGGCCGCCTCCGTCCGCCGCAGGTCGTTGATGGCATCCTGAACGAGACTGTTCATGTCGAGGGGACGAAACGTCATCTCACAGTGTCCGACGCGCGAGAGCGCGAGCAGGTCGTCGATGAGGGTGCCCATCGTCCGGGTGTTGTCCCGGACGGCCGTCAGGAGGCGCCGGCCTTCCTCGTTGAGCTGGGGGGCGTGGTTTTGTTTGAGGAGCTGCGTGTAGCCGTCGATGGCGCGGAGGGGGACCCGCAGGTCGTGGGACACCGAGTAGGCAAACGATTCGAGCTCTTCGGTCCGTTCCCGCACCCGCTCNTCGAGCGTGCCGGTCAGGCTGCGGAGCCGTTCGGACAGGTCCCGTTCCCGGGTAACGAAGCGGAGCAACAGCACGGTGGCGGCGCTTGCCAGGAGGTTTGCCGTCGTCTCGGGGTACTCCCCGAAGCCCGACAGCGCGGCCTCCGTGCCGCGTTCGGCACACACGAGCAGCTCGTTTCCCTGGTGGATGGCCATGAGCACGAGGACCCCGACGAAGAGCGCGGGCCGCCAGTCCCGAAGCCGGTAGGCGGCCACGACCGTGTAGCCGGCACTTCCGAGAAGTGCGACGAACGGAAGGGCGGAAAAGGCGAGTAGGTTGAGCATCGGCATCGGCCATGGGCCCGAGTTCTGAAGGGCGAACTCCTTCGTGGGGCCACTGGCGCACTCCTGCGAGTTCGGGGAACGGGGAATATTACAGTTGACGAGCCCCCTACGGCGTTTCAGTGTCCGGAGAGGGCAGGGCAAAAAAGAAGGAGGCCCCCTCGCCCTCCTTGCCCTCGGCCCACACCCGCCCATCGTGGCGACGCACGATTCGGTCCACGATGGCCAGCCCCACGCCCGTGCCCTCGAAGTCGTCTGCTTCGTGGGCCCGCTCGAACACCCCGAAGAGCGCTTCCGCCCGGTCCGGGTCAAACCCCACGCCGTTGTCGCGCACGACGAACACCCGCTCGCCGTCTTGGGCCTCCCCGCGCACTTCAATGCGGGGATCCGATTCGGTTTGCGTAAACTTGACGGCGTTGGCCAGCAGGTTGGAAAAGACGTGCCGGATCATGGACCGGTCGCCCGCCGCGGCGGGGAGGGCGGCGAGGTCGAACGTCACCGCTTCGGTGGCGTGGGCCCGGCGCACCTCGTCGATCGTCTCCTGTGCGAGGGCCTCCATGTCGATCGTCACGCGGTTCATCTCGTGGCGCCCCAGGCGCGAGAGCGTGAGCAGGTCGTCGATGAGGGTCCCCATCGTCTGCGTGCTCTCGTGCACCACGTTGAGCAGGCGCCGGCCCTCTTCGTCAAGCTGATCGGCGTGGTCCTCCTTCAGGATGCGCGTATAGCCGTCGATGGCGCGGAGCGGGGTGCGCAGGTCGTGGGACACCGAGTAGGTAAACGACTCCAGCTCCTCGGTGCGCTCCTGCACCCGTTCTTCGAGCCGCTCGCGCTGGGCCTGCACCTCTTCCAAGAGCTGGCTCTGCCGGAGGGCGATGGCCATGTGGTCGGCCAGCTCGCGCCCAACCCGTCGGTCCTCATCCGCGAAGGCCGTAGGCTGGGTACGGCCCACGTGCACGACGCCGATCACCTGCTCCTCGACGACCATCGGGACGCAGAGGATGGACTGGAGCCCCATCTCCTGCATGCGGGCCTCCGCCTCCGGAACGGACGCGTAGGCCTCAACGGACAGCACCTCGGTGTCACCGGCCCGCAGGGTGTCGCTGAGGTAGACCTCGTCGAGCGGAAGGGTGGAGGGGGCGGCCAGCACGTTGTCCGCGGCGGCCAGCACGTGGGCCGTTCCGGCCTCCCAGTCCGTGACCGTCACGGTGGCGCTCTCGTACGGCAGGATGGCCCGCACGCGGCGGATCGCCTCCGTGGCGATCTCCTCGGGCGACTCGGCGGCCAGGACGGCCTGGTCGATCTCGCGGAGGGTCTGCAGGCGCTGCGTCTGGTGGGCCAGGCGGTCGTTGGCCTGTTCGAGCGCGGTGGTGCGCGTCTCGACCCGCTGCCGCAGGTGGGCCTGGCGGAGCGCGATGGCGAGGTGGTCGGCCAGCTCCGTGCCCACGCGCCGGTCCTCGTCCGTGAAGGCTTGGGGGCGCGTGCGCCCGATCTGAAGAAGGCCGAGGAGCTCCTCGTCGTCCATCATCGGGAGGCAGAGGACGGACCGGACGCCGAGGTCCTTCACCGTCTCGGCGACCCCTGAGGACGGCTGGGCCGCAAGGTCGTCGATCGTGTCCGCCTCGCCCGCCCGCAGGGCATCGGTCAGAAAAAAGGCGTCGAGGGGAATTGTGGTCCCCCCCGCCAGGGTCTCGTCCTTTTGACGAGTGGCGAGCACCTGTGCACGCTCCGCCTCCCAGTCGACGACCGACACGCTGGCCCGATGGAAGGGCATAATCTCGCGGGCGCGCCGGAGCGTCGCCGTAGCGATCTCCTCGGGCGACTCGGCGGCCAGGATGGCCTGGTCGATGTCGCGGAGCGCCTGGAGGCGGCGCGTGCGCTGTTCGAGGTGCTCGTTGGCCTGTTCCAGCGCCGCCGTCCGCTCCTGCACACGACGCTCCAACTCATTTCTAGCCTCGCGCAGGGCTGATTCCATCCGGCGCCGCTCGGTCACGTCGACCATCATGATGAGGCGATCGCTGGCCCGGTCGCCCGCCTCGATGGGCCGCATCGTGAGGCGCACCCAGACGCGTCCCCCGTCGGGGAGGCACAGCTGCACCTCGTCGTCGCGCACCGGCGCCCCGCTCCGGAGGCACTCCGCCAGGCGCCGGGCGGCCTCCTGGCCCTCGGGCGTCTCCGTACAGAAAGCGGGGATCGAGCGCCCCGTGAGGGCGTCCTCGGAGGCTGCAAACAGCTCGGTCGCCCGCCGATTGGCCATGCGGATCTCGCCCTCGGCGGTGGCCGAGAGGTAGGCCACGGGGGCGTTCTCGTACAGCTCGCGGTAGCGCGCCTCGCTCTCGCGGAGGGCCTCCTGCTGGGATTCCTGCTCCCGATGCAGCGCGATTCGATGCAGCGCCATCGACGCCTGCGCGGCCATCATCTGCAGCGACGACAGCTGCAGCGACGTATGGGTGTCGTCCGCGCGTAGGCCCGCCACCACCCTGCCGAACTCCTGGTCGAGGGTGCCCAGTCGAACCGTAGCGAGGTGATCGATGCCCTGGTCGGCGAGGGCGCTCTCCTGGGGCACCTCCACCCGGTGGTGCGACGGCGTGCCGNGNGCGTCGGCCGTGTCGGGGAAGGGCGCGCCCCGACGCAGCTCGTCGACGACCGGCTCCGGCAGCGGGCGGGTTCCGAGACTCCCGAAGACGCGCGGCCCGGCGTCGGCGTCCGGGTCCAACACCACAGCCTGCAGGTCCGCGAGGCCCATTGACCGCAGGGCTCCTGTGAGGAGACGGGCCACCTCCTCGGTCGAGTCGAGCATGGCCAGGGCCGACCCGAAACCGAGGACCGACGAGGGGTCGAGGTCCGACGTGTAGTGGGAAGCCTCCATGCTACGGGGTGGGGGTCGGTCGCGATGAGTGCTGAGAGGGCGGCGGAATCCTGGGCGGTCGGTGCAGAGGGCGGGGGGCGGCACGCTTACTCGCGGTGGCGATCGGCCAGCTCCTGCCGCACCGTTTCCGGGGACTCGTGGAACGGATTCGGCACCACGACCTCCCCCATCACGCAGTACGGAT
>P_A23_Sed_3_FmtDRAFT_1000034_pt1 | contig 9957 bp, 7 predicted proteins | sample PonA233FremontCA_2_FD_11280 | JGI IMG/M metagenome (IMG submission 11280) | reverse complement strand
CCGTCCACATTCGAGACAGGCTCGCGTCGCTCCGGGTCGTCGCGGCTTCGGGCGAACGCCGCGAACGCGGTGTCGCCGCGGGTAAGCGTTACGCTAAGATCGTGTTCGGGGAACGCCGAGGCACTGTCCTCGACGGGCACCGCGTAGACGCCCCGCCACGTTCGCTGTCCGTGTTGGGTCCGAAACTGATCTTCGCGCCGCACATCCACCGGTTCCAGGAAGAAATTGACGACGCGGGACGTGGACTCGGTGGTGTCGGGACGGAGCTGCGGCCGCACCCATGGGTCGTGTCTGCCCCCGCCGGGATCGATCCGGCCGGCCACTCCAACGATACGTCCACCGGGTAGAGGTATCCTCGCTCTGCGGGAATGTCGAGCGAGTCGCGGCGCAGCGAATCGACGCGGACGGCCTGCACCGGAGAGTCCGGCACGTCGACACACACCTCCCCCAGGTCGATGGACGGCGGGACCCGGCCCTCCGCCCGTGCGACCTCGCCCCGCCACCGCACCGTGAGAGCCCATGGCACACCCGCCCGTGCCGTCTCAGAGGCCCCTCTGGGGACATACCGGCCCGGGCGCGAGTCGCGTTCGTCGTAGACCACAGTCTGCCCGTCCAGATCGAGCTCGACGGCCGCCCCCTGTGCTGCATTCTCGGCCCGACTGCCCGGCGCGTCGAGCGGGCGCGTCCGCCGGAGGGTGATCGGCGGAAGCGCACGGTCAGTGGTTAGAAACGCCTCCACCACGAGCGACCGCGGCTCCGTAGGCTCCGCCAGGTCGCATCGTCCCAGCACCAGGACAAGCCCGGCCATCAGGAGCACGCCCCCGAAGGCCCGCAGCATGTGTCGCGTTGTCTCTCGATTCATCCGGTGTCGTGTCGGCAAGCGAACCTCCTGTTCTATTCTCGGCCGTCTGGAGTCCCCGGCGCCCTACAGCTCCATCTCCAGCTCCAGGAGAGGAAGAATCGGCAGTCCCCGCTGACGATTGACCTTGATGCCGTCCTCAGTGGGCTGGTACGTCTGGTCCAGAATGTTGTCACGGTTGATGACATTGAACACGTCCGCCGTGGCGGTCCAATCTGCGGAGAGCAATTGGAACTGGTAGCCCAGGGTCAAGTCCACCCGGACGTACGGCGGAAGCCGTCCGTTGTGAACCTGTGGGCGATGCAGGTAGGTCGTCGGCTCGGTCGCCGTGGGGTCGCCCAACTGGTAGCGGGCCTCCGGAACCGTAATGGGGTAGCCACTGCGCAGCTCCGCGGCCACCGTGGCCTGCCAGTGCTCCCCCTCCCACCCGAGCGTGCTGCGGACCGATACGGGCACGTCGAGCCCCGACGGACGCCAGCGAAGGCCCGATCGGGCCGGGGCCTGAATGAACGTTCGGCCCGTGCTCATAGCGAGCCGCGCCCGCCACGGGCCCTGCTCGTAAAGTGTGTTGAGCTCAAGGCCAAAGGCCCGCTCGGCCCCAGTAACGTACTGCCCGAGCAGTGCTCCGATTTCAATGCCGGGCCCGTCAATGCCTTCTTTTTCCTGAAACACGTCGGCCGGAACAAGGATGTGTCGGGTTTCTCGGGCATACGCGTCAAGCTCCAGGCTCCACCCGGGCCGCAGCTGCGTATAGGTCCCCACGCCCACCTGCCCCCCCGTCGCCGGCCGGACCCGGTCACTCGCCGGAATCCACCGGCTCGACACCAGGTCGTACGCCAGCGAATACCGATCGCGGAGGCGCTGCAGGTACTGCACATGGAGCCCCGCACTGCCCTCCACGACGAGCCACCGCGGATGCACCACGTGCTGCGCGCTGAGCCGAGGGGCGAGGTGCACGTAATTGCCCCCACTGAAGTAGCTCGCCCGCACGCCCGATTCCACCGTCCACTGGGGCGTGGGGGTCCACGTGTCTTGCACGTATCCGGCCACCTTCGCGGCAGAGACGCGACTGTCCTGCACACGCCGGGTGGACGTCCCACTCGACCGCTGCAGGTCGCTGTTGAGCGTGCTCTCAAATTGGAGCGTGGAGACCTCCAGCCCTCCCGTCAGTTCGTGGCTCACCGAGTGGTGATAGTTCGCCTGCACGTTCACCCCCGCATCGGAGAGCTGGACGCGGTAGTCGGACGTGAGCGACGCGGTCGTGGTGGGCTGCACGAACGATGCTTCCTGGGCCCGATACCCAGAATAGTACCCCGTCGTGGTGACGAACACGTCATCGCCGACCAGATAGCGGTGCTGACCGCTAACGACCCGATTGTCCCAGTTCTGGGCCATCTCAAACAGCAGATCCGCCGGGCGAAGCCACGAGGAAAAATCCAGCGACAGGTCAAACGGAAGGCGGAGGTCCAGGTCGTCGCGTCCGTGGTAGTAGCTGAGAGAGAGCCGGTGGTTGGGCCCGAAGCGGTGGGTGACCTTCGCGCTGGTGTCGAAGAAATAGTACCCCGTGCGGAGGGTGTCGCGCCGCCCATTTTCTCCCGTGACCGGATGCTGCCGCCCGATCAGCTTGTCGAGGTACGAGCGCCGCCCCGAAACCATGAACGAGGTCGACTCCGTGAGGGGGGATTCGACCCGAAACCGACCGCTGAGCACGCTGAGCCCCGCCACCGCCTTCGGGGCGCGTCGGCTTCCGTCCTTCATCTGGGCGTCGAGCACGGCCGACAGGCGCCCCCCGTACTCCACGGGAAAGGTCCCGCGATAGAGATCCGTGGAGCGGAGCGTCTGGGTCTGAAACGTCGAGATCAGGCTAAAGGCGTGCCACGGATGGTACACCGGAGCCCCGTCGAGCAGGTAGAGGTTTTGATCGGGGTTGCCCCCCCGCACGCTGAGGCCCCCGCTCGTCACGCCCGTTTTTCGGATGCCCGGCGTCCATTGGAGCGCACGAAAAAGATCCGGCTCCCCGAACGAGGGCAGCCGGTCGAGCCGGTCCAGGGCAACCGACCGCATGCCTGGGAGGCGCTCGCTCTCGTCGAGGCTGGGGGACCCGGCCTCCACGACGACCCCTTCCGACTGGATGGACGTGCCGGCCAGCGCAAGGCGAACGGGCCCGCCCCCGGCCGTGAGCAAGGTGTCTACGGACCGGTACCCAAGGTACGAGATGCGCACCGCATAGTCTTCTGGAGGAAGGCCGGACAGCACAAAATAGCCGTCCTGGTTCGTCGTCGTGCCGGCCTTCAGTTGTGTGAGATACACGTGCGCGCCCGGCAGCCGCTCGCCCGTCTCTGCGTCCAGCACATACCCTTTGAGCGAGGTGCGCGGGGCGGCCTCTGTGCGGCCCTTCTCGTCGGGATTGGACACGAGCACGTACTGCCCCCGGCGCACCCGCTCGGCCTGGACGTCCGTGCCCTCCAACACACACGCCAGGGCCGCTTCCCGATCGGCCCCCGTATACGTGCAACTCGTCGTGTGGCCCCGTACGAGCCGCTCGGCATAGACGAGATCGAGGGCCGTCTGGGCGCGCACCTCTTCGAGAGCCGTCGCCAGGGGCGCATCGTTGATGCGAAGGGTGATGGGCGCCTGTGCCCAGGCACCTGCCCCACCCACAGCTCCCCATGCCAGCAGGGCAACGACGACGGAGAGGAAGCGCGGCACGGTTCTCGTTGAGGTGGACCCGGAGAGTAGACGACTGCAGTCTAACTCTCGACACAGGTCCTCGTTCAACGAACACCCGCCCCCTTGTGGGAGGGCGCCCCCATCCGTCCTCCACCAATTGGCATTCAGGACGCCGGGGCAAGTTGGTAGGCGTCCCCCTCTTTCTGCACGTCTGCCCCCAGCGTGCGGGCAATTGTGCTAAGCACCTGCTCGACCGACTGATCTCGCTCGAAGGTTCCCGTCACGGGTTCGTCGGCGAGGGCCGGCGCGACGGAGATGGACACGCCGTAGTGATCGCGCAGTCGCTCCACAATGGCACGCGTGGGCACGGCCCGGAAGACGAAAAGTCCGGTCCAGTCCAGCGTTGCGGTGAGGTCCACAGGAGCAGGAGGCGTGGGCGCGTTTCCCTTCCGAACCATACTGCGCTCGCCGGGGGCCAGCACCACCGGCTCGGCCTCATCGTTCTCGTCCGGCCCCACGCGCACCCGCCCATCCACGAGGACAACCTCCGTGGTGTCGTTGCCGGCCGCAACTCCAAATTGCGTTCCGAGCACCTCCGTGCGGGCAGCGGGCGTGGTCACCACGAAGGGGGCCTCCTCCCGCGACGCCACATCGAAGTAGGCACGCCCGCGTGCCAGCGTGGCGCGCCGCTCCTCGGCCGTGTTCATTCCGGGGGTGTAGGACAGGGTCGACGCCCCCACGAGCCGGACCGTCGAGCCGTCTTCAAACTCCACTTGTCGCTGCTCGCCCGCCTTGGCCGTCACGGTCATCCGATCCGACCCCTGCGGCCCATAGAAGACGGCCAGAACTGCGGCGCCCAGCAGGAGGGACGCGACGGTGAGGCGCCACGCCCACTGGCGCCCGGATGCCTTCCCCTGCGCGCTCGCAGAGGGTCGTGGGGACCGCTCGTTCCGATCCGACGGCGAACGACGATTGGTCTTTTCCTCCGCGGCACGGATCTCCTCCCGATGCTGCGCCCATACCGTTTCAAAATCGGCTCGTTCGTCTTGGACCCGTTCCACCACCTGCTGGAGGGCCGGAACAGCATCGATGGCCGCGGCAAGGTCGCGGCGCGCCGCGTCGAGGGCCTCAGTCTCCTCGGGAGTGAGCAGGTCGTCCCGGCCCTCCTCGGCCAGGGCGTACAAGACGAGAAGGCGTCGGTCGGGAAGGTGCGTTTGCAGGCGCGCACGCAGCCGAGCACGCACCTGTCGCCAGCGCGCCCAGCCGTCGGCCAGCGCCGGATCCTCGTCGAGCCGTTCCCGCAGCCGTGCCTGCTGTTCGGGGGAAAGGTCGTCCTCAAACAGAAGAGGACCGTACGCGTCGTCCATGGTCCGAATAATCGTGTCCGTCAGGAAAAGAACCGACTCCGAGGCCAGGGGGCTCAAGTGGCGTTCTACGCCCCCGAATTGATCCGGCCAGAAAGTCAGCCGCCCCCAATGCTGGGAAAGTAACAGTTCCGGCAATTCGCCTACATCCCAAAAAACCACACGAGAAGGAGCAGGGCCGTCAGGGCGTCTTTCATGGTTTCGAAGGCGCGCTTCACCTGCATCTTGACCGCGGCCTCCGTCGTGTCGAGCATCTGGGCAATCTCGCGGTAGAGGTACCCGTACTCGCGCAACTCCATGATGCGCTGTGCCTTTGGCGTGAGGGCATCGAGGGCTTTCTCCAGGTCCACCTGGGCACTCCGGTCCTCCGGATCCGTCGACTCTCCCATCGGAAGGTCCGGATCGCGCAGGTGCTCCTTCATGTCGTAGCGCCCACGGTAGTAGTCCTGCAACTCGAACAAGGCCGCCTTCATGGCAAACGACTTCAGGCTGCCCGGCTTCTCAAGGTCGTTGAGGCTCTCGTGGATGCGCACCAGCGTGTTCTGCACCAAATCATCAACGTCGGTCTCCGCCCCGATGCGCTTGATGAAGTATCCCCGCAGAATGGGCTCTAGGCGACGGAGGAGCCCATTCCGGGCCTGCTTGTCCCCGTTCTGGGCCTCCCGAACACGATCCGGATCGAACGCGGACTCAGGCATAACCAACAGACGACACGGCGGACGGGCGGAGACGACGGCAGAGTGCCCCCCTTTTTCCGGGCAGAACGGGACCGAAGCCGTCTCGGCGAACCGATGGGCTTCCGCGTCGTATAAGCGACGGTTCTATCGGGGTCACAGACGTCTTCATTCCGAAGGGGATGCCTCGACGTTTGCGCAATGCGGATTGCCCGGCCGTACCCTCCATTTCACTCTCGTCTGGAGCCCCCTCACGCCCGGGCGGCGCAACGCGTCTGTATTGCCTGTCTCCGCATCGCCTGCCTCGCATACGCTGTCTCCCACCTAAACTCTCTGCACGACCATGAGCCTGTACGACCTGCATGACGCAACACTTAACGACATGGAAGGGGAGGGGTTCGCCTACTCGGAGAAGACCGTCTACGGCAAGGCCTACAAGGGCGTCTTCTTCGGAGAGAACGAAGAACAAATTGAGGACCTCGCCGACGAGGAAGACGAGGCCACCTTTGAGGGCATCCTCTACGACCGAAGTCGAGAGCGCGAGAAGAGCTTTTCGGTCGAGGTTACGGACGTGGTGAGCACTCCGTCTGGCGAGCGGGCCGACTTTGTGGCTACGGAGAAGCCGTAGTCCCCTGCCGCGTTCAGCCGCCGTGCTGCATTCATGAGAGGAGGTCGCGCCTGTTCATCGGGTCGACCTCCTTTTCTGTTGTTTTTGGGCTTTTTTGCCAATCGGTCGCCGTTCTCGTCAGGCGAACGCTACCACCCTGCGGTTGACGATTCCGGTCGTGACGGATTCCGCCCTGACGGCTCGGCGGTGGCGGAGTCGGCGGGCATGGAGGCCGTGCCGGCCGGGTACGAGACGATCTCCAGCCGCACCTCTGCCAGCCCGTCGCGGATCATGTCCAGGCGCCCGGCCGCCGTCTTCGAAAGGTCGATGATGCGCCCGTCTTTGAACGGCCCCCGGTCGTTGATGCGCACGACGACGGACGGCTGGGAGGGCACGTCGGTGCGGGTGGCACGAACCCGCGTCCCGAACGGAAGGCTGCGGTGGGCAGCCGTGAGCCCTTCGTGGTCGTAAATCTCTCCGTTGGCCGTCGTCCGGCCCACGAACTTGTCTGCGTAGTAGCTGGCCACTCCCTCCGCGTCGGGAAGCCCCCGCTCTCCCACGTGCTGCGTCGAACTGCACCCCACCAGCATCCCACATAGCAGAAGCAAGGCCCAGCGGGACCCAGGCCAAGTGCCTTTCACGGCCGGATGCGATCGGATCCCCATGGACTGTGCGCAGGGCGGAATTCCGAAAACAGTTGTCGCCCGTCGAAAAGCAGTGCCGAACCCAAGGTTCCCCACCACGCCCGGCCTCCACCCGGCCCAAGGCGCCCCGGGTTCGCCACAACGGGTGTTTGTCGACGCCCCCACTGTCGACGCCGCGCCCTCGTTCGTTGAAACGTTTGCTACTAATTTGAAGTGCGCCGTCAGACGCCGTCTTGAGCGGAACCGAGCCCGGCGCCGCATTTTCAAGAATCTCCGCCTCTTGACCTGGTTATTTATCCCTCCACATGCTCGGCACGATCGGCGAGTTTCTTCTTCTGAGCGCTTTCGTGGCGTGTGGCGCCTCGGCCGTCGCCTTCTTCTGGGCCGCCCGCGCCGACGAGGGCACGCGCACGGCCAGCACCTGGAAGCGGACAGGCCGCTGGGCCTGGGGCGCCATGAGCACGGCTGTCGGCGCCGCATCCGGGGTGCTCTGGTACATGATTCTGACGCACCAGTACCAGTACGCCTACGTCTACCAGCAATCGTCGAATGACCTCCCGGGGCACTACCTCTTCTCCACGTTCTGGGCCGGGCAGGAAGGCTCGTTTCTCTTCTGGGGCCTCATGATGTGCGTCGTGGGGGGGCTTCTCATTGCCTATGTCCAGCGGGAGTACGAGACGCCGGTGATGGCCGTCGTGAGCCTCTCTCAGCTGTTCCTGCTGTCGATGATCGTGGGACTGCAGGTTGGCCCCCTTGAGATCGGCTCCTCCCCGTTCATGACGCTGCCGGAGAAGTTTGCCGACGCGCCCATCTTCCAGCAAAACCCGGGCTTTGTGCCGGCGGATGGGCAGGGGCTCAACGACCTGCTCCAGAACCCCTGGATGACAATCCACCCGCCGATCCTCTTCCTGGGCTTCTCGGCGATGGTGGTGCCCTTTGCCTTTGCCCTCGCGGCGCTGTGGAAGAAGCGCTACACGCAGTGGGTCCGGCCGGCCCTGCCGTGGACGCTCTTTGCCGTCATGGCACTGGGGGTGGCCATCGCGATGGGCGGGTACTGGGCGTACGTCACCCTCTCGTTCGGTGGGTACTGGGCGTGGGACCCGGTGGAAAATTCGTCGCTCGTCCCCTGGCTCCTGGGCGTGGCCGCCTTTCACACGATGCTGGTGCAGAAAAAGAGCGGATCGAGCCAAAAGGCCTCGCTCCTCCTCTCCATCGCGGCGTACCTGTTCATCATCTACTCTACGTTCCTCACGCGAAGCGGGATTCTGGGGGACATATCGGTGCACTCGTTCGTGAGCCTCGGCCTCTACAATCAGCTACTGCTCTGGATCGTCACCCTGGGCGTTGCGGGCATCGGGCTGTTCACGTACCGGTACGGCGAGCTGCCCGTGCCCGACGAGGAGCCACGCACCCTCTCCCGCGAGTTCATGATCCTCTGTGGGGCGGTCCTCCTCACCGCCACGGCCGCCGTCATCATCCTCGGCACCAGCGCCCCCATCTTCGGCCAGATCTTCCGGGACAACCCGTCGGCCGTGCCGCAGTCGTTTTACAACCAGTGGACCCTGCCCCTGGCGCTCGGCTTCGTGTTTCTCGCCGGGCTCGGCCAGCTCTTCTGGTGGAAGAAGATGGACGTGGCGACGGTGAACCGGGTTCTGCTGAAGCCGCTCGCCCTGGCCACCGCGAGCACCATCGCCGTGCTCATTCTGACGCCGTTTGCGGAGCAGGCCCTCGTCATCCCGGCAGGAACCGGGGGCGCCCCCCAGACGGCCTCGGCCAGCCTCACGGGAAGCCTGGCCGACTTCTGGGCAGCGTACGGGCAGGCCCTGCAGATGCTGCTCCTGCTCTTCGTGGGCTTCTTTTCGCTGTTTGGCAACGGGGCCGTGCTCTGGCGAATTCTTCGGGGCAACCCCCGGATGGCCGGCGGGGCGCTCTCGCACGTTGGCTTCGCCCTCATCATCCTCGGCATCATCGCGTCCAACGGCTTTGACCAGGCCCTCCCCCGCATCGGCGAGCCCACGGCGGCGGACGAGGACAAGATGCCGCGTGAGAACTTCGTGGTGGCCAAGGGCCAGACGCGCATCGTGAACGGGTATCAGGTCACCTACGAGGGCAAGACGACGACCGACCGGGGCCGCGGCCAGTACATCCTGGACGTGCGCGATCCGCAGGGCCGAACCCATACGTTCACCCCTGTGGCCTATCAGGGCAGCAACGACCAGTGGTTCAAGCACCCGGACGTGAAGGCCTTCTTGGAAAAGGACCTTTTCGTCGCCGTGACGCCGAAGGAGGCAACGGGCGTCGCCCAGGACGAGGGCCCACCCGGCGGCGAGTTTCAACTCGCGGACGGCGACTCGACCACCCTCGGAGACCGTGAGTACGCGGTCGCCTTCCACGGATTTGAGGTTCTGAAGGGCCCGGAGGGAGCCATGGAGGCGACGGCGACCGACGAGCGCGTGCCGGACGACGCACAGATGGCCGTGGGGGCCCGTCTTCGGGTCACCAACCTCGAGACCCAAGAAACCCGGTCGCTCATGCCCATCTACCTCGTGATGAACGACAACTCGCAGCAGTACATCGAAAACCGGATCGCGGACTGGGACCTCCGAATGAGCTTTACCGAAATGGACGCAAACAACGGCGAGGCAACCTTCGCCGTGGAGGGCGTCGACGTGATGCCCGAGAGCTGGGTGGTGGTGCAGGCCTACACGAAGCCCCTCATCAGCGTCCTCTGGGGCGGCATTATTATTCTCACGCTCGGCTTCGTTGTCTCCATCGGGCGCCGTGTGCAGGACATCCGGTTCCGGCGATGACCGGCTCCTGTCTGAGAACCATAGGCATGACGCATCGCTGGAGGCCGTCTATATCGATTTCGCAGTGTCGTGAGTCATGCGTCATGAGTCAAGTATCACGAGTACGCCTCCGTCGCATGGTCGGCAGTTCGGAAAGTATATACCGGACCAACTCATGACTCATCAACTCATGACTCGTCACCCATGACTCAATGCTAACCGTCCGCGAGCACATCGACCTCCCCATGCCGGTGGACCGGGTGTTTGACTTCATGGATGCCCCCGCCCGCCAGGCCCGGATCACCCCGAGCCTGTCGACCTCTGCGCTTCTCGAACGACTGCCAAACGGC
>P_A23_Sed_3_FmtDRAFT_1000030_pt1 | contig 10202 bp, 5 predicted proteins | sample PonA233FremontCA_2_FD_11280 | JGI IMG/M metagenome (IMG submission 11280) | reverse complement strand
GAACACCTCCATCAGCTCCGCCGCGTCGGCGGGCAGGTCCGCGTGGCGGCTCACCAGCGGACGCGGGTTCTGGAGCTCCCGCGACAGCACCTCCAGCTTTTCCTCTTCGGACAGGGCGCCGTAATCGTCTACCACGTCGCCCGCGTCCAGCAACGCGGACACCGTGTCCTCGTGGACCCCGCTGTGCTGGCGCACGTCGAGGGCGGCAAGGTGAAACCCGAACGTCTTAACCAGCGAGCGGAGGCGGTGGAGCTGCCCGCTCTGCGCCGCGTCCTCGAAGCCGTGCCCCTGGAGGCTTTCGGCGATGAGGTCGAGGTCGGCGAGCAGGTCGTCGGCGGTGTAGGCGCCGGCCATCGCCGCCACGTCGGTCGCGTCGATCCGGTCGAGCAGGCCGCGGAGGCGTTCCTCAATGTAGCAGAGCTTGAGGCGGTACGGCTCGCGCTGGTACTGGCCTCGCACGTCGTCGGGCAGGGCGATCTCGTCGGCGTCCGCCTCCAGGGAGGCCTCCAGGGCGTCCGAGACGGTGAGCTGGCGCGTGGAGATGCTCAGGTCGTCGCGCAGCTCGTCGATCTCGTCGAGGTAGTGCTCCAGCGTGGTGCGGCGCTGGCGGGCCACGGTCCAGCGCGTGACGTCGGCCGTCACGTTGGGGTTGCCGTCCCGGTCGCTGCCGATCCAGGAGCGGTACTGCAGGAAGGCCGGCAGCTCGGCCGTGGCGTCGTAGTGGCGGCGCAGGGCCTGCTGCACGTCGCGGTGGATCGCAGGAATGGTGTCCCAGATGGATCCGTGCAGGAAGTAGTGGCCCTGCTCCACCTCCTCCCGCACCGTGGGCCGCTCGGCCCGCACTTCGTCGGTGCCCAGGAGGAAGGCCACCTGGCTGTAGAGGCGGTCCAGCGTCTCGGCCCGCTCGTCGGGCGTGGCGTCCGGGCGGCGCAGGGTCGAGAGCAGGTCGGCGATGTGCTGCTCCTTGCGCAGCACCGAACGGCGGCGCGCCTCCGTGGGGTGGGCCGTGAGGGTGGGCTGAATGTCGAGCTGCCGGAAGAAGGCCACCACCTCGTCGGCCGTGTGGCCCTCCGCCTTCAGGTCCGCCACCGCCGCGTCGATCGACTGTGGGCGCGGCTCCGCGTCGGACGAGCCGTTCTCGTCCCCCGGCCCCAGCGGCCACGCCGACGGGCCGGACTGGCGGGCGCGCTCGCGGTTGATGCGGATGATCTCCTGCTGCTCCGCCTGGTTGACGAGGTGGAAGAAGGTCGTGTAGACGTGCAGCAGCCGCTCCAGGGTGTCCTGGTCGAGCGTTGCGATCCGCTCCGCGGCCTCCTCCCGCTTCTCCGGGGCGTCCTCCCGCTCCGCCGCCTTGCAGAGCGCGCGCAGCCCCTCGACGTGCTCGAAAAGGGCCGTCCCGCCCTGCTCCTCCGCGATGTGCCCGAGCATGCTGCCCACCAGGTTCACCTGGCGGCTCAGGGGCGTAGAGATGCCGGTGCCCTCCGTCTCAAGGTCAAGGTCGTCCCAGCGGGGCATGATGAATCGGGGAATGTGAACAGACTGTGAGGACGTGCCCAAGGTACAGGGCGACCGCGACGGCTCCAAGTTTTCAGCCGCGTGCGGGGGCCTCTTCAGTCAATCGTAACACCCGCCGGACGCCCGTCTAAGATGGAAGCGCTCCCGCAGTCGTTATTTCCAGAGCGGGTCGTCCCACGACAGAAAATACCCGAGGGTAGCCGTCGGGCTTGCGGGGAGACGGTCCGAGCGGGTCGACTGGCCGTGGACCGGGAGGCGGGCCCCAAGCTGCACGGCCCCCGGCCCCACGCTCCACCCCACTGTCGGGATCACCTGCACCAGCTCGCGGGCGGCAAACTCGAACCCCGTGCGGGTGTCGATGGAGGGCCGTCCGAACAGCCCGTCGACGGCCACCTTCCACTCGAAGCGGCCGAGGGATCCGCCCACGGCCGTGTTGAACACCCATTCGGGTCCGGGGTCGCGCGCGATCTCTTCGTTCTCCTCGCGCCACCGGTGCCCCGCCCACCCCGATACGTATATCGGCACCGGATGGAGGCTCGTCCCCGCCTCCAGCAGTAGACTCCAGTCGCGCTGCCCCTGCGAGAGGGAGATCGTCTCGGCGTCGTTCTCGAAGGCGCCCGTCGTCAACTTTACGCCCCCACGGAGCGCGACGGCAACCGGCAATTCGGAAATGCCCAGCAGGGAGGGCCCGGCCCGAAGAAAGACGCGCGGATCCCCCAGCCCCGTGGTCAGCAGGTCCGCCCCCGAGTCGTTGAATGCCTGGCGGTGGAGGGGCAGGTCGACCCACGCATCGAGCCCGCGAAAGAGCCCGAGCGCCCCCGTAAGGCGGGCCGTCGTGGTGATGGACTCGGCGTCCGGGTCGAGTTCGTCCAGGGGCACGACCTCCCCGTCCTTGCTGAAGCCCTCCTGCGTGCGCTGATGCGCAACCTGAAGCTGGACCCAGCCCGTGCCCGGGGCCTCGACCCACTGGCCGTGACTCGGGACGGGAGACAAGGCCCCGAGGAGAACCGCAAGACCGATGGTGGCGATCGAACGGAGCATGCCGCTATGCCTTGTCGGTCCAAATGGTCGTGTCCGGCTGGAAGACGGGCCAGGCGAACCAAAACGACACATATGCGGTCTGTACCGGCTCAAGTCGGGCAGACCCGTTCTGGGCCCGCCCGTCGAGCGTCCAGGTGCGCCCGCCTTCGTCCACGAAGCGGCCGTCCTCCACGGCGACCGAGAGCGACTGGCCGCTTTGCGTTCGGGGCTGGTAGGCCATCGCCCCCTCGGCGTCGGCCCGCCAGAGGACCACCATGTCCGTTCCGCCGACCGTTACCTCGACAGCCCGGGCCTCGGAGCCATCGTCGAGCTCGCCGAAGGGCACGGCCAGTCCCCCGTCGCCGTTCGGAATGCCGAGCACTCGTTCCTTGGGCGGCCGGCGGTCGTCAATCGGCATGTCGAAGAGCAGATTGTCGTTGTTCGGGCGCTCGTACGACGACCCCGGATCGGGATCGCCGTACGGATACCCCGACGTCGTGTAGTTGCGGGAGAATCCCGTCTCCGAGGAAATGACTTTCGTGTCCGGGTGGAGCTCCTTCCATTTCCCCCAGGTCATCTCCATGACGGGGAGCATCTCCAGGTCGGTGCCCACGCTGGCCCCGCAGTTCGCTTCTCGATTCATCTGGGGCCAGAGCGACTCGTCGTCGCGACGGTCGAACATCGTGAGGTTGTTGTTGAACAGGAGCCCGGAGACGCCGAACTCGGCCCCATCGATCACGCCCCGGTCGAACGCAAGACTGGTTCCTGTGAGGGGGCAGTACGTCACCGCAAAGGTCTGGCCGGCCCAATCGTCAACGTTCACGATCTCGTGGTGCCAGAGAATGTTGTGGGGCACAGCCAGCGCCTGATCCCCGAAGAGCAGCCCGATAATGCGGTTGTCGTCTTCGAGGTAGCCGGCACTACTCGCGTCTTTTTCGACGAGTCGATCGTCTCCGGACGTAAATTCGTCGAGGGAGGGAATTCCGTCTCGAGGAACGCCCCCGTCCACGAGCCGGTCGGTCGGAATGGTACAGCTGTCGAGGTTGAAGCCCGAGTTCCCATTCCCACTGTCACTAACGCTTCCCACGTCGCAGCCCGCGAGCACGAGGAAGCCGGCGAGCACTCCAATGGACAGCCAAGCTGTGGATCGAGGAGACATCATGGAAACGCGTCGATGATTGCAAAAGTCCGTGCGCGGGGATGGGGAGACACACGCCTACGAGCTTCCTCCGGCCCCATAGAGTGCAGCGTCGGGACGGAAGGCAAACCAGGCGAAGGCGAAGTAGTCGCCGTGCTGGACGCGGTCGAGCTGGGTCCCCTCCAGCGGGCCCTCCACCGCCCTGCCGGTCACCGTCCACGTGCTTCCGGTGTCCTCGTCCTCGAAGCGCCCATCGTCCACGTAGGAGAAGGTGAGCGTGCGCCCGTCCACGCGGCGGTCGAAGACGCCGGTGGAGCCGGTCTCTTTCGACTCCGCGATCTCGGCCGCGTCGAGCGCAGAGACGGCGCCAGGGGCGTGAAACACGGCCAGCGGCCGGCCGGCGACCGTGTCGTGAAGGACACGCTTCTTTTCGGTTTTCGAGTGCGGGTAGGCCTTGTAGCGGTCGCCGATGGTGACGGCCACGACCTTCGCCATCGGGGGCAGGCGGTCGTCCGTGGGGCCCCGGTAGGCGAAGGGCTTGTTGTCGATGTCGTCGTAGCCGGCGTACGGATTGCGGCCGTACGGTCGGTCGTGCCCCGTGTCGCGCGAGAGCACCGCTCCGTCCGGATGGGTGGTGCTGAACTGGCGGAAGGAGACGATCTGCGACGGAATCTGCGTCAGCGTCCGGCCCGCAAGGTCGCCGACGATCGCTTTCCCCGTGAGCTGCTGCCACAGCGTTTCGGTCTTGCGGTCGTACATCACGAGGTCCGAGTTGCGGAGCAGGCCGGAAACGCCAAGCTCGACCGGCGCGCCGTCGAGCGTGCGCTCGAACACGAGGGCGCTGTAGCAGAGCGGACAGAAGGTGACGGCCACCGGCGTGCCCGCAATCCGGTCGTTCACGATCTCGTGGTGCGTGAGGATCTGAAGCGGATAGGCCCGCGCCGTGCCCTTGTGTTCGAGTAGGATCACCGGCTCTTCCGGCGCCACCCACCTGCTCGCCTCCCGCACCGATACGAAGACGGGGGCGTCCACCGACGGGATGCCGTCCTTCGGCGGCCCGCCCGACACCAGCGTCGAGAGGTCGATATTGTGCTTCGAGTACGCCGTGTCGAACTGCTGGAGGGCCGGCGGCGCGTTCGGGGGGAGGGACGACTGCGCTCGCGCCCCCGGCGCAACGGAAACGACCCAGAGTCCCACCAGACCCAGTGCGAAAACCAATCGATGCTGCACGGACGGAGAATCGGTCATCGGAGAAGACGCGAGGTGAGCAGCCCTCTACGGCTGTGCTTAGGGCGCTTTTTTAGGGCAGCGTTACGCACCGGGCGGAGTTCACACCGGAAGCCCCCGAATCGGGGAGGGTCGCACGCCGAGTGTTCTCGCCCCTTCGGTGCCTCCGTCAACGGAATTCGTCCCCCGGTCGCCCGCGTGTGCCCCCTCGAACGGCCCCCGTCGGACCCAGGGCCGCATTGAAGGCACGCGCCCCGACCGCCGATAACCAGGGGCGAGCGGAACGGAGAGATGCCTCGTCGGCACCGGTCGGAGGGCCTCCAGAACACCGGAACGAGGCCGCGGTCGCCCGGCCGCCAACACCGCCCCCCTCGTTCGGTGTGCGGCCTCTCTTTCCGACCAGCACGCAGCGGGGCGCAGCCGGACGTGGCACGAATCGGTTGCGCCCCGGCCCCGCGTCGCCTAGACACGTTCCGCGTCGTTGCTTCTGTTGTCTTCTGCCACACGCACAAGAGCATGCGTCGGACATTCACCCCTAGCGGGCTGGTCATCGCACTTTTGGGGTTTGTGATGACCCGCTACACCATCACGTTCGCCCACGCGGAGGCGTCGACGGCGTTTGTGGTGGGGGGCATCGTCCCCCTCGTCCTCGGGCTGTCGTTGTCGGTGTGCGGTGTGGCCCTCGCCATCGGCTCGTTCGAGACGTGGTACGTGCGCACCATTGCGCAGTGGACGGTGCTCGGGGCCGGCGTGATCGGCCTGCTCATCGTGGCGACCGTCTACGGAGGCCCGTCCTCCTTCGCCGAAGACGTCCGGACGATCGGCATCTTCTCGAATGTGCTGATCGGGGGCAGCGTGGGCGGGGCCCTCACCGGCGTGTACGCCGCCCAAACCAAAGCCGCCCAGCGCAAACTCCTGAACCGTCAGAATCGGCTCGTCATCCTGAATCGCCTGCTACACGACCGGGTGATGAACGCCGTCACGGTAATCAAAGGCAGCGCCCCGCTCCTGCGGGACGGTGCGGACACGGGACTGGAGTCGGTGGACGCCATTCTGGAAAAGGCCGAGTCCATCGAGGCCGTCATGGGAAGCGTGCACGACCTCGCCGAGCCGGGCGCCGGGGCCGAGCGGCAGCCGGTGGACGTCCCGGAAGCCGTCGAGACGGCCCTCCAGCAGGCACGAGAGAGACACCCCGACGCGACATTCGTGGCCCAATCGCTTCCCTCCGACCTATCGGCGTACGCGAATCACCGGCTGGCGGACGTGGTGGGGCAGTTGCTCAAAAACGGGGCCGAGCACGCCGGCGTGGAGGCCCCCCGCGTGGCCGTCGCCCTCGACACGACCCCCGACACCGCGACGATCTCTGTGTCCGACGAGGGGCCCGGGCTGCCGGACAAGAACCGGGAAGCACTGGAGACCGGCACGACCATCTCGGAACAGGGGGCCCCCACGGCGGGGCTCGGGTTGTATCTCGTGCGGCTGTTCGTCCACACGGTTCGGGGATCCGTCCACACAGAGGTGACCGACGCGGGAACCACCGTGTCGATCGCCCTCGAACGCGTCCCCGAGTCCGCCGAAGGCGCGTCCGCCGCCCCGGCAGATTCGCCCCTCCTGGGCGTCGCGCCGGCCCGGCTCGGGGCCACCGCCCTGTCAGGGCTGATCGCGGGCGTGGTCATGGGGGTGTACATGCACGTCACCACCGGCGTCGTGCCGGTCATCGGCGCGCTCTACGGCACAAAGAGCCTCGTCGTCGGCGTCCTGACCCACGAGTTTCACAGTCTCGTCTTTGCCCTCATCTACGCCGGCCTCCTCACCCTTCTGCCGCGGCGGTGGCGGACAACCTGGATCGGGACGGCCGGTGTGGGGGCCGTGTGGGGGGCCGTGCTATGGCTCGTGGCGGCGGGACTCGTGATGCCGATCTGGCTTAACCTCGTCGGCATCGCGACCCCGGTCCCGAACCTCAATCCGAACAGCCTGCTGGCGCACCTTCTGTGGGGCACTGTGCTCGCGGTCGGCATCCAGGTGAGCCGGCGGTGGTTTGTCTCGTAGCGCCGCCCGCGCCCCGCGGTTCGTCCGGTTGGGCACAGGGACGCGAGCCGACGTCCTCGGTCTCTCCTGTTTTGACCTTCGGCCCCCATGGATGAGCCCCCTGTGGCGGCCCCCGAAACACGGCGTCGGGCGCGCATGGGCCTCACGGGCACTTCGCACAGACTTGTCCGTGTGTTTGCACACTGGGTCGGTCCCGTAACGCCGGCCGGTAGGCCCCGACCACATGTTTGGGGTCCACGTGCTTGGGGTCCACGGACGCTTCTCCCGCCTTGGCCTTCGCCCTACCGTTCTGTAGCTCCCATGCTCGACGCGCTCGCCCGCTACGCCAACTGGCTCCACCTGCAGTGGCCCGCCGGCACGCCCGAAAAACTTCCCAAGGTCGACGACCACTTTCGCACCAACGTCGACGGGGTGTACGTCGTGGGCGACCTGGCCGGGGTCCCCCTCCTCAAATTCTCGGTCGACGGCGGCGCGCGGGCCGTGCGGGACCTGCTCACGCGGGGCATCGACCCCGTGGAGCCGACGGGCGCGGACGGGCCGTACGACGTGGTCATCATCGGCGCGGGGGCCAGCGGCATGGCCGCCGCCCGGGAGGCCCGAACGAGCGGGCTCTCCTTCTGCGTCCTGGAGTCGCAGCGCCGGTTTGCGACGATCAAGGACTTTCAGGCCGGCAAGCCGATCTACACGTACCCGGAGGCAATGACGCCGGCGAGCGACCTCGAGGTGACCGCGCAGGTGAAAGAGGCGCTCGTTGACGAGTTGGAGGCCCAGACAAAGGACCTTCCGGTGCGGCACGCGACGGCCCACCGGATCGACCCGGCCCCCGAGGGCCACGCGGTGGTCACGACCGATGGGGATCGCATCCGGGGCCAGCGCGTGATCGTGGCCATCGGGCGGAGCGGCAACTTCCGAAGCCTGGACGTGCCCGGCGAGGACAAGGACCACGTGCAGCACCGCCTGCACGACCCCACGCGGTGCCGCGGCGATCGGGCCCTGGTCATCGGCGGGGGCGACTCGGCGGCGGAAGCGGCCACTGCGCTCACGGAGGCGGGGGCGGACGTCACCCTCTCGTACCGGCGCGACGAGTTCGTGCGGCCGAAGGAGACGAACGTGGAGCGCCTCTACGAGCGGGCCACGTACCACGAGGGCGAGGGCAGCCTCACCCTCAAGATGCCGACCGACGTGGAGGAGATCCGTGAGGCCGAGGTCGTCCTCTCCGACGAAAACGGCGATACGGAGACGGTCGACGCGGACCACGTCTTCGCGACGATCGGGCGGGAGGCGCCGCTCGACTTCTTCCGCCGCTCCGGCATCGAGCTGCGCAACGACTGGGGCGAGGTGCCCGACTCGCTGAACGAGGCGCTCTCGGGGCTCGCCTGGCTCAAAGACCTGCGCTGGGACCGCATCACGGCGTTTGCGGCCTTCTTTTTCTTCATGGTGGCCGTCTACAGCTGGAAGGACGGCGGCTGGGTGGGCCAGTGGGCGCAGGCCACCGGGTTCTTCCCGTTCGGCTGGTCCCCCGACACGAGCGGAACGGGCGCGCTCGACATTCTGCTGACGTCGATGCAGAAGCCGGGCTTCTACTACACGTTCGCCTACTCGGCGCTCGTGGTCGTCTTCGGGGTCAAACGCATCCGGCGGCGCAAAACGCCCTACATCAAGGTGCAGACCCTTACCCTGATGGGCATTCAGGTGCTGCCGCTCTTCNTCCTTCCGGAATTCGTCCTTCCCTACCTCGGGGCGAACGGCCTCCTGCCCACCGGCGTCCTCGACGCCCTCTTCCCCACCAGCGAGTACGCGGTCCACGGGCGCCAGTACTGGCGGGCCTACGGCTTTATCTTGGCCTGGCCCCTCTTCATCTGGAACGTGTTCACCACCGACCCGCTCTGGTGGTGGCTCGCCATCTGCTTCGTGCAGACCTTCGTGCTCATCCCCGGGATGATCTACTTCTGGGGGAAGGGGGCCTACTGCGGCTGGATCTGCACCTGCGGCGCCCTGGCCGAGACCCTCGGCGACCAGCACCGCGAGAAGATGCCGCACGGCCCCGGCTGGAACAAGCTCAACCTGGCGGGGCAGGTCATCATGGGCGTGGCGTTTGCGCTGCTGGTCCTGCGCATCGGCGGGTGGATCTGGCCGGGCAGCGGGGCGGCGGAGGCCTACCGGGCCGTCCTCTACGGCGGGAGCCTCGGCCTGGGCTACAGCTGGGTGGTGGACATTCTGCTGGCCGGCATGGTGGGCTTCGGGGTGTACTTCTGGCTCAGCGGGCGCTTCTGGTGCCGCTTTTTCTGTCCCCTGGCGGCGATTATGCACATCTACCACCGGTTCAGCCGCTTCCGCATCCTGGCGGACAAGAAGAAGTGCATCTCGTGCAACCAGTGCACGAGCGTCTGCCACCAGGGCATCGACGTGATGGCGTACGCCCAGACGGGCACGCCGATGGACGACCCGGAGTGCGTCCGGTGCTCGGCGTGCGTGGAGACGTGCCCGACCGGTGTGCTCGAATTTGGACAGGTGCAGCCCAACACCGGCGAGGTGATCCACCGCGACGCACTGGAGGCCTCGCTCACCCGCATCCAGGAGCACGAAAACGGCACCGCGGCGTAGTGTCGCCCCGGCCTGTTGCGGGCCGCCCGCCACGCCCCCGTTGCGTCCCGAACCTGGCACTAATCTTGCTGTTCTCTATACTTTGCCCAGGGCCTTCGCGCTGGCCGAATCGTTGGCCTGGGAGAGTCGTAGTAGGACACCAATACAAAACGAACGTGAAGCCCCAAAGTGAAGCGCTCGCTGACCGCCTGCCGGGCGGCGCGCTTCACGTCTCCCTGTTGCTCCAGCCCGCACCGCAATGCCCGCAAGCGAGACGCAGGGCGGCCCCCCGCCCGACGACCATACAGGCGCGGAGCCCCCCCCGCCTCTGCCCGAACAGTCCGACTTCGCGGACGCCGTGCTGGCGGCCATGCCCGATCCGGTGTTTGTGTTCGGCCCGCAGAACACACTCGCGTGGGGCAACCCCGCTCTTCAGCAGGCCGTTGGGCACTCGGCCGCTGCCCTCCGCGGAAAAAGCCTGCCGGAACTGTTCGGGAAGGGCGACGCCGCGGCCGTCGAACAGGCCCTCGATGCCGTGCGGGCGGGGCGCGACACCGCACCGGCGGAGGTTGCGCTTCTTCCTCGCGAAGGCCCCCCTCGCCCGTGTACGTTCACTGCGCGGCCGCTGTCCGGCGACGTGGGGCCGCCAAACTGCGTCGTGGGCATTGCG
>P_A23_Sed_3_FmtDRAFT_1000029_pt1 | contig 10264 bp, 8 predicted proteins | sample PonA233FremontCA_2_FD_11280 | JGI IMG/M metagenome (IMG submission 11280) | reverse complement strand
GGCCCAGGCCCGGCGGGCCGCCTCCGCCCGGGATTAACGTCTTTAGCAAATTGCACGCCAGACGTTGGGCGCCCGGGCCACTGTGCCCTGCTCCCGGAAGCCGCCGCCGGTCTCGTCTCGCAGGACGTGCCCTCGGCGGTGGCCGTTCGGTTCCGGCGCCTCAGACGGTGCCAACCTGGGAGGCACGAACGCACCCGCGAGTTCGAAGGCGGTATCGGTGCCTCCGTCGTGGGACAGGGGGCCCAGGCCCGCGATCCGGGACAGTCGTCTGGAGTAGGGGGCCTGGCGGACACCAGTGCGCCGTTGCCGGCAGGCAGGACGGCTACGGGCCGGCAATCGCCCGCAGGCCAGAGGCCGGCCTGCCACTGAGGACGCACTGCTCTCGATTCGCCCCGCCCCCTGGCTGCCACACCGCCGCTTGAGGCACAGGGCCCCTCCCCAGATCAGTGTTCCGCAGTCAGAAGGCATAGTTAACCCCCGCAAAGAAGATGCGGCCTGTTTCCGGAATGGGCGTTCCGGAGTATGGATTCTTTGCGTTCAGGTGATTGACGTAGTCGGCATCGGTAAGATTGGTTACGCCCCCCTCGACGGAAATGCCGCGTCCCACCGCAAGGCCGCCCCGGAGGTCAAGGGTGACGTATCCCTCGGTGGGGGTCTCGCCAAGTATCGACGCCACACGGTCTTGCTCCGTCACGCCCCCCAGTGTGCCCTCTATGTAGAAGCGGCCCTGGGGCGGTTCGTAGCGAACCCCGATGTCTCCGCTCAGGGGCGCAACGCCCAACGCNGGCTGATCGGTCTCTAGGTTTTTCCCCCAGAGGTAGCTCCCGCTCACGCTCGCGGTAAGCGATCGGAGCACCGCCACCGACGCCGACATCTCACCGCCGTAGAAGGTCGCCGTGCCGTTGGCGTAGCGGAACGGCCCTTCCGCGAAGATGGGCAGTGGCAGCATGGGCTCCACGTCCGGCGCATCCTGGAGGGTGATGTAGTTGGAGATTCGCCGCGCAAAGCCGCCCACCGCGAACGAGACGCGGTCGTAGCGGGCTTCCAGTTCGAGATCGGCCTGCCAGGACCGCTCGGGGTCCAGGCGCGGGTTGCCGATAAACTCGGCACTCGTTTGTGCCTTGTTCGACGGGAAGCGGTCCGCGTAGCGCTCCAGGGCACCGGCGGAGCGCACCGCCGTCCCGCCCCCGGCCGAGAGCGTCCAGGCCTGTGAGAGCGGCGCCGTGAGCATCAGTGCACCGCTCACGTTGAACTCCCGTCGGTCGAGCGCATCCGCATCCAGCGCCCCGTCGCCCGGCTTGGCAATGTCGAGATACACGTCGGTCACCTGCTCCTCGTCGGCCCCGGCCCAGACCATGTCCGCGCGGACGGCGCCAGTGGCCTCAACGGGTCCGAGCAGGCGCGTGGCCTGCGCAAAGACGCCCGCATCGGCGGTGACAACCCCGGGCCAGATTTGCTTGCTCTCGTAGAAGCCCGGCGTCGTCGGCTCGCCGTTCTTGACGACCTGGAAGGGACGCTCGGCATCGCGGTGGGCACGATAGCCGTCAGCGCCCACCTTGAGCCGCAGGTCCTGGGAGGGCGCCAGCTGCGTCACCACGCGTCCGCCGAGCGTCGTGATGTCGGCATTGACGGCGACGCGCAGCGGGGGCCCCGGAAAATTCTCCGAGGCGTAGGTCACCTTCCCCTCGTTGTTCATCGTGTGCAGGGTCTGGTAGCCATACGCCTTTGCCTCCACCGAACGCACCAGGCCGGTGCCTGAGGCGTACTCGTACCCGAGACGCGCGCGGCCGGTTTTGAAAAACTGGGCGTTGAGCAGGCGGCCGGGGTAGTCGACGTCATCCTGTCGCTGGTATCCGCCCCCGGCGGTCAGGCGCTGATTGTTCCCAAGTTTGTAGCCGACCTTCGCACGGAGCTCGCGGTTCAGAAAGTCTGCGGGCACCGACGTGCCGTCGCCGGTCTCGTAGTCGTTGCCCGTTCTGTAGGCCCCATCAACCCGGTAGGCGAACGCGTCGCTTCGCCCGCTGACCGTGCCCGTCACGTCGTAGGAGCCGAAGTTGCTGTCGTAGCCGGTCTGTAGCTGTCCGCTCAGACGCTCGCCACGGGCCACGTTGAAGAGGTCATTGGTCTCGACGCGAATGGCGCTAAGCTGGCCGCCCCCCCAGGTGAGCGCGTACGGGCCCTTGGCAACCTCGATGCTCTGCATGGTCGAGGGGCCGGTGTGGCTCAGCGGCGAGTCCATGCGCGCCGGGCCGGCCGGGAAGGTGCGCATTCCGTCTACGTAGACGCCCACCTGCCCGGAGCGCAGCCCCCGCACAACTGGATCGAGGCCGACCGGGCCCCGTCGCACCGCACTCACCCCCGACATCGTGCGCAGAAGCTCACCGCCGTCCCGCGGATTGGCCTCCTGAATGTCAGCCTTCCGGAGTTGCTCGGCGGTCTCGGAAACGGTGGGCGCGGCCGTTACCTCAACGGCGTCGAGGCCGACGGTCCGTGGAGCGAGAGCAAACCGGACCCGGGCGGATTCGGCGGCGGCCACCGCCACCTCACGCGAGCGGGACGCAAAGCCGACGAAGCGCGCCCGGACGACGTACATGCCAGGGGCGAGTCCGTCGACGGTAAAGCGCCCCTGTGGCCCGGTACTCGTGCCGCGCGGCTGGGCACCGTCATCGGTGCTCTCGACGATTACATTGACGCTGGGCAAGGGGCGACCCGTCTCCCCATTGGTAACGCGACCGGTCACGGCCCCCGACGGCTGGGCCGCGGCGGGCGGAATGAAAGCGAACGCAATGAAAAAGATGCATGCAAAANCGACGTAGCGATCCATAGAAGTCCTCCANGNTTNTNGGAATGCACGGACGACCTCATCCGTGCGGGCATCCGAACGACAGAAATACGGGGGCACGCCCGCCGGTCAACTCAGGCGTACAGGGGCGTCGTTCGGGGAGGACGAAAGATGTCGTCGCCAAGGCGCTCCGGCGGTGGGGACGGCGACAGGGCCAGAAGTGTCGTTTCGGATGTGAGCGGGCTCGGAACGGCAGCCGGAGCACTCGGGGACTGCCACCGGGGCACCGGCGTGGGCCCCAGAACCTCCGATCCGCTATGGCACGCCTGCATGATCGGGCCCTCAGGGCTGGTGTCGGAATCGGTATGGGCGCAGGTGCACGGCCCGTCGGGATTGCGCGGACACATGTCGTGCTGGGCATGCGCACACCGGTGGGTGCCCAGTGCTTCGTGGGCCGCCTGCAGGAGGCCCTGAACGGGTCCCTGCATCAGCAACGCCCCGACGACCAGGGCGGACAGAATCCGCCCCCACCGAGGAAGCCGGAATGTGCGCAATCCTGAACGCATGATGGACGGGATTCCCGGAAATGAGCAATAATCGTTACGTCCTTTCACGCTCGTGGATCAACCTACGCCTCCCGTTTCCGTGTCATTCAGCGCATTTTCGTGGAAGCAGGGGCACACCGAAACATTTTGGCCCCCAGTCCCCCATACCCTCCACACCGCCGTTGCACTCATCCCCCACGCCTCCATGGACCGCAAAACCTTTCTCAAGCATCTGGGGTGGGCCGCCGTGGCGCCCCTGGCGCTGACCGCGTGCACCCCGAGCCGGTCGACCCCGGCCTCCACTTCGGCCCCCGACACGCTCGGCGTACACACCCTCCCCGAGGATTTCCCCCCGCTGGACAAGTCTGAGGAGGAGTGGCGACGCCTCTTGACGAAAAGCGAGTACCAGATTCTTTTCGAAGAGGGCACCGAGCCGCGCAGGTCAAGCCCATTGCTCGACGAAACCCGGACCGGGACCTACATCTGCGCGGCCTGCCGCCTGCCGCTGTTTTCGTCGAAGACCAAGTACGAGAGCGGAACGGGCTGGCCAAGCTTCTGGGCTCCGCTCGACGGCCAGGTGGACACGAAGAAGGACACAAAGCTGGGCTACACCCGCACCGAATACCACTGCGCCCGCTGCGGCGGCCACCAGGGCCACATCTTCGAGGATGGCCCGGACCCCACTGGCCTCCGCTACTGCAACAACGGCCTCGCCCTCTCCTTCGTCCCGGCCGATGCCTCGCTGCCTGCCCTTCGCACCTGACGCACGCCGACTGGCCCGGCGTCNCGCGCTCACGCGTCCGGGGACGCATCGTCCGACGACGGCGCATCGACGGCGTGGGCCTTCAGCACCTCCAGGTCCACAGCCTTGAGCGCCGCCTCGCTGGTGGCCGCCAGGACGACGGGCGGGGCCACGCCGGCCTCCATCGCCTCCCGCCACCGCGCCGCACAGAGGCACCACCGGTCGCCAGGCTCCAGCCCCGGAAAGTCCATCTCTGGGCGCGGCGTCATCAGGTCGTTGCCCTGGCGCTTCGTGTACTCCAGGAACGCCTCCGTCATCTCGGCACACACCACGTGGCTGCCCGTGTCGCGCGGCCCGGTTCGGCAGTGGCCATCCCGGTAAAATCCGGTCTCGGGATCCATCGAACACGCGCGAAGAACCCCGCCGAGGACGTTTTGCGATTGCTGAACCTTCATGGGACGGGTTGATTTGGAAGCACGTTAGTGAGTCGTTCGGAACCATCCGGGCCGTTCCCAACGCGCTGGCGGAGGCGGAGTTTTTCGGGGGGCCGCAACGGGGAAACCCGCGTCCAGCCCCCTTCCAGACGCCATCGCGGGGACGAAAGCGCTTGCGTTCGGCCGAACGGACCCTTTTTTCGCATTCCCCCTGCACACTTTCGGGCCCCCACTCATAAGACCACTGACCAAAATCGGGATCGTGGCCCCGCGCCCGCTTCGGTTCTGCTCGCCAATCCCCGCGCCGTTCCATGCCCAGTGACTCTCTCCGCGTCGGCGTCCTGACCGGCGGGGGCGACTGCCCCGGCATCAACGCTGCGCTCCGTGCCGTAACCAAGAGCCTCACCCTCCAGCACGATGCGGAGGTGCTCGGCTTCCTGGACGGATTTCGCGGCGTCGTTGACCGCAACGTCGAGCCCCTCCACTACCGCGATGTGAGCGGCATCCTCACCCGGGGCGGCACCATCCTCGGGGCGAGCAACAAGGCCGACCCCTTCAACTACCTTCCCCGGGGCGGCGCCGACGTGTCGGCCCAGGTGATGAAGACCTACCGCACCCTCGACCTGGACGCCCTCGTGGCGATTGGCGGCGACGGCACCATGTCCATCGCCCACCGCCTCACCGACCTCGGCGTCGACATCGTGGGCGTGCCCAAGACCATCGACAACGACCTGGTGGGCACCGACCGGACGGTCGGCTTCGACACGGCCGTCAGCACCGCGACCGACGCGATCGACCGCATCCACACGACGGCACAGAGCCACCACCGGGTGATGATCGTCGAGACGATGGGCCGGTACTCGGGCTGGATTGCGCTCCACGCGGGGGTCGCCAGTGGCACCGACGTGATTCTTCTGCCCGAAATTGAGTACGAGGTGGAGACGGTTGCCGACGTGTGCCGCGACCGGGAGCGGAGTGGGCAGCGCTTCACGATCGTGGCGGTGGCGGAGGGGGCCCGGCGCAAGGAGGGCGACTACGTGGTCCAGGAGCGGGGCGACGAGTACACCGACTCCATCCGCCTCGGCGGCATCAGCCGCGTCCTCGCCGACCAACTGCGGGAGCACCTCGACACCAGCATCCGGACCACCGTCCTCGGCCACATGCAGCGGGGCGGGTCCCCCACGGCGTACGACCGCACCCTCGCCACGACCCTCGGCACCCGCGCAGCCGCCCTGGTCGCGGAGGGAACCACGGGCGTCATGGTTGCCGTCCAGAACGACGCATTCACGCAGGTCCCACTCAACGAGATCGCCGGCAAGACCCGCACCGTGCCCCTGGACGATCCGCTCATTGCCTCGGGGCTGGATGTGGGCACGTCGTTCGGGGTCGCCGTATCGGACATGTCGGAGGCGGCCTCCCACACCGAGCCTGCCTCCCCCATCCAGCCCTAGCGGCAACCGCACCGCCCTTCACTCCGAAACACTTTTCCCCTCGCCCATGCCCGACGCACCCGCCATCGATGACATCACGACCGCCCTCGAAGACTGGGCCCCGCCCGGGTCGGCGCAGGACTACGACAATGTCGGCCTGCAGGTGGGCGATGCGTCTCGATCCGTCACGTCCGCCGTGCTGGCCCTCGACGCCACGCCGGCGGTGCTGGCGGAGGCGAAGGCGCACGACGCCGAGCTCGTCGTGACCCACCACCCCCTCCTCTTCCGGCCGCTCGACGGCGTGACGGCCGACGGGTACGTGTCCAACCTGGCCCTCCAGTTCGCGGAGGCCGGCATTGGACTCTACAGCATTCACACCAACCTCGACGCCGCGCCGGAGGGCGTCTCGTTTGCGCTGGCCGAGCGCCTGGGCCTCACCGACGTCGGCTTTCTCGACGGCTTCGCGGACACGCTCTACAAGCTGGCCGTCTTCGTGCCGGAGGACGCGTTCGACGAGGTGCGGCGGGCCCTNGCCGACGCGGGCGCCGGCCGGATCGGCGACTACGAGGCCTGCGCGTTCGCGACGGCGGGCACCGGCTTCTTCAAGCCCGGGGCCGGCGCCGATCCGCACATCGGCACCGCGGGGGGCGAGGTGGAGTCGGCCCCGGAGCGCAAGCTGGAGGTGGAGGTCGCCCGCTGGAACTTGAGCTCCGTAATGGCCGCCCTGCAGGAGGCCCACCCGTACGAGGAGGTGGCCCACGACCTCTACCCGGTCAAGCAAAAGAACTCGCGGGCCGGGCTTGGCGCCCTGGGCCACCTGGAGGCCCCAATGCCACTGTCGGCATTTCTCGACCGCGTGGCGACGCGCCTCGACGCCGAAAGCCTGCGCTACGCGGGCGCCCCCGACGCGACCGTGGAGCGCGTGGCCGTCTGTGGCGGCGCCGGGAGCGACTTCATCGGCACGGCCCGGGGCGCCGGGGCCGACGCCTACGTCACCGCGGACGTCAAGTACCACGAGTTCTTCGAGACGCTCGGCCGCGACGGCACGCCCCAGATGGCCCTCGTCGACCCCGGCCACTACGAGACCGAGGCCCTCACCGAGGCCCTGCTCCGCGACCGGCTTCGGAAGGCGTTTCCGCAGGTCGACTGGCACCGGACCGACACCACCACCAGTCCCATGCGCACGTTCGTGCCCGAAGGGGATGCAGGAACCGTGTCTTCTTGAGCATCACCGCCAGCGTTGGCGGCACGTGCCGTCACAGAAGTGGCCGCATTGCGTGATGCGTATTGCATGAATGCCCTTTCCCATCCGAAGCTGCCCATCCCTCCCGCAGTACGAAGTACGCAATACGAGGCACGCAACACGAAATACTCGGGAACGCCAGTGTGCCCCCTCCCGCCGCCCGTTTCATGGCCGTTTGGCAACCGTCCCTGGTGTTTTTGCACGAAATGGAAGAAGTCCCATATGGAGGTACGAACCTCCGCCCAGTGTGAATGTACATGTTGGATGGTGTTCATCCGCGCTCAAATGATCAAAAACAGCTAGTCTATGCCGACTGCTCGAAAGAAAAAGACGGATGTGGAAGATCAGCTCCGTGCCCTGGTCCGGCTCCAACATATTGACAACCGGATTGACCAAATCCAAAAGCTCCGCGGCGACCTCCCCGCCGAGATTCGCGACCTGGAGGACGAGAAGGCGGGCCTCGAAACGCGCCTCGACAACTACGAGGAGGAGGTTCAGGAGCAGAAGGTGGCCAAGCGGCAGGCCGAGCTCGACATCAAGGAGGCTGAGGGCCTCATTGACAAGTACGAGGAGCAGCAGCTCGAAGTCCGCAACAACCGCGAGTTCGACGCGCTCACGAAAGAAATTGAAAGCCAGGAGGAGCGCATCGCCGAGGCCGAAGAGACCATCGAGGAGGCCGAGGAGACCATCGAATCGAACGAGGGGGCCATCGAGGAGACGCAGGAACGCCTCGACGAGCTCGAGAAGGTGCTCGACGAGAAGCAGGACGAGCTCGAAGAGGTCGTCGACGATACGGAGGACGAGGAGAAAACCCTCGAGGAGCTCCGTGACGAGGCGTCCGAGAAGGTGGACAGCCGCTACCTCAAGGCCTACTCGAAGCTCCGCGATCGCCTCCGCGACGGCCGGGCCGTCGTGCCGCTCAAGCGAGGCGCCGCCGCCGGCTTTGCCGTCCCGCCGCAGCGACAGGTCGAGATCCGGAAGCGAAAGACCGTCGTCGCCTGCGAACACACCGGACGCATCATCGTCGACCAGGACCTCTACAACGAGACGGTCGACGAGATGAAGGACACCCTCGACCTCTAGAAGCGCAGCCGCCCGCCGGGGCCGCTGCGCTTTTTTGCATGGGCCGCATCGTGAGGGGAGAGAGGGATACGCAGGACCTTCTTCCGGCCGACACGGTACATACGGGGGACGTGCGAATCGGGTCATCGCTCCGTCGCATCCCGTCCGTGTGTGGTCGGGACGGCGGTGAGGAAAGTCCGAACACCACAGGGCCCCGTACTTCCTAACGGGAAGGCGTGCCAGTCGCCACTGGCGCGACGGCCCGTGCAACAGAGAGCAGTCCCGCCCCGGCGGCCGTCGGGGTAAGGGGTGCAAGGGTGCGGTAAGAGCGCACCGGCGTTCCGGGCGACCGGAGCGGCCCGGCAAACCCTACGGGGTGCAAGGCCAAGCGGCACCGGCCCCGGTGACCACCGGGGCAGAAGGCTGCCCGCCTCATCGGTGCAGGTAGGCCGCTCGAGGCGACCGGCGACGGTCGTCCCAGATAGATGATGACCTCCTCGTCGTCCGGCGCGAAGCCGGGGCGAGCAGACCAAATTCGGCTTATAGATTTGCACGATCCGCCCGAACACGAGCGGCAGTCCCGAGTCGGGGCTGCCGCTTTTTATGTGTCCCCGTTCCGAAGAGAAAGGGCGAGATGCCCGAAGGACACCTCGCCGCGCCGTCCACGTGTTCCGACGTTGTCCGGCTCTACCGGCCGCCGCCGAATGCCCGAGGGCTAGTTCCCACCGCCCCCACTCTGGCCGCTTCCGCCCCCCGGACCGCCGCCCTGACCAGGAAGCGGTGCGGCGCCGCCTCCCTGGCTCGGGGGCGTCTGTCCCTGCTGAGACGGGGTGTCCTGGGCTCGCTGCTGGATGACGCTCTCCTGTTCGCCGGTGTCGATAAAGAAGTTGGTGATGACGCACAGGGAAATAAACACCGCCGCGAGGGTCCACGTCGCCTTCTCAAGCATGTCGGGGGCCTGTCGGGTGCCGAGCACCTGGCGGGTGGCCCCGCCGGAGGCGATGCCCGAGAGGCCCTGCCCCTGGCCGCTCTGCATGAGGATCACCAGGATGAGAACGGCCGCAATGAGGGCGATGAGGACGACCATGAATGAAAACATGTTGACCCGTCCGCTTTGTCAGAAAGAAATTGATGGCGGAAATGCTTGCGTGCCTCAACGGCGACGTACGCTACGGGGCCGCGGATGATTCGTTCAGGTGCGCCGCGGCGTAGACGAGCGCGGTAACCGTCTTCATGTCTTGGAGGTCCCCCTGGCGGGCCCGCGCAAGTGCCGTCTCGACGTCCATCTCGACGACCTCTACAAACTCCCCATCCGCGAGGGCCTGCGTCCCACGGTCCAGGTCGTGCGCGGTGAACACGTGGATCTGCTCGTTGCTGTAGCCGATGCACGGGTAGGCCGTCCCCACGTGCTCGAACCGACCGGCCCGCCACCCCGTCTCCTCCTCCAGTTCCCGCGCCGCCACGTCCACAGGGGCCTCCCCCGGCTCGTCAATCTTGCCGGCCGGCACCTCCAGGAAGGCACGCCGGGGCGGGTAGCGGAACTGGCGCACCAACAGCGTCCGTCCATCCTCGAACACCGGGACGATGGCCGACGCGCCCGGGTGATCGATCCACTCGCGGACCGACGTCTGGCCGTTGGGCAGACGCACCTCGTCGCGAAACGCCCTCAACAGGACCCCGTCGACGAGTTGCTCGGAAGAGAGGGACGTTTCGGTAAGGTCGGCCATTGGACGTGCGGCGTGTGGGGGCTGGGGGTGTGGGCGCTGAAGCGGGGGGAGTGATGCGTGACAGGTGATGCATGAAGAATAATGCGACTTATTTGCTTCTGCGCGCATCACGTTCTGCGGGCTTTATGCTCAGGCCTCATGCCCGTACGGGCTACGAATCCGTGGGGGCCGCGCTCCGCGTCGTCTCGGTTTTCATCCATTTTGCCCGTGCCCCCCCAGCGCCCCGTCCACGTCGTTCGGGGGTGCTCCCACGACAGAGTGCAGCACTGCGAGGGCCGCCGTCTCGGCCCGCAGCCGAC
>P_A23_Sed_3_FmtDRAFT_1000023_pt1 | contig 10922 bp, 8 predicted proteins | sample PonA233FremontCA_2_FD_11280 | JGI IMG/M metagenome (IMG submission 11280) | reverse complement strand
GAAGGTGGGCAGGCCGGACTCGTTGAGGATGTTCTCGCCGGAGGCCACCGCGTCGCCCCCCATCCAGCTGGCCAGGATGGGCTTGTCGTTGTCGCGGGCGTAGGGCCGGAGGTGCTCGGCCGTCTTCGTGGGCTCGGTCATGGCCTGGGGCGTCAGGACGACCAGCAGCCCATCGCTGTTTTCGTCGTTGGCCGCCACCTCCAGGGACTCCGCGTAGCGCTCCGGGTCGGCGTCCCCCAGAATGTCGACGGGGTTGCCGTGGCTCCACGCCCCCGGCAGGATGTCGTCGAACGCGTCCGTCGCGTCTTCGGAGATCGGCGTCAGCTCACCGCCGCCCCCAATCAGGGCGTCGGTGGCCAGCACGCCAGGCCCGCCCGCGTTGGTAAGGATGGTGAGGTTGCGCCCCTCCGGACGGGGCTGCTTGCTGAGCACCTCGGCCATGTAGAAGAGGTCGTTGATGTCGTCGACCCGCAGCACGCCACTGCGGCGGAAGGCCGCGTTCAGCACGGCGTCGCTGCCGGTGAGCGTGCCGGTGTGGGAGGCCGCCGCCTCCGCCGCCGCGTCGGTGCGCCCCGCCTTGATGACGATGATGGGCTTGCTCTGGGCCACGTCCCGCGCCGCCGAGAGAAACGACCGCGCGTTGCCGATGGACTCCATGTAGAGCACAATGCTCTCGGTCTTCGGGTCGTCGCCCAGGTATTCGATCATGTCGCCCCAGTCCACGTCAAGCATCGAGCCGATGGAGACGAACGAACTGAAGCCCACGTTCTCGCGGAAGCTCCAGTCGAGAATTGACGTAAGGAGCGCACCACTTTGGCTGACGAACGCCACGTCGCCCTCGTTGGCCATCGACCCGGCAAAGGTGGCGTTGAGGCCGTTGGGCGGCCGCATAATGCCCAGGCAGTTCGGCCCCACGATGCGGATGCCGTGCGTCCGCGCAATGTCCTTGATGTCCCGCTCAAGTGCCGCCCCCTCCTCGCCCACCTCGCGGAAGCCGGCGGACACGATGACGAGCCCCTCCACGCCCGCCTCGCCGCACTGCTCTACAATTCCGGGCACCGTCGGTGCAGGGGTAGCGATCACGGCCAGATCGACGTCCGCCTCCACGGCCCCGATGCCCTCGTACGCCTCGATGCCGAGCACGCTGTCCCGCTTCGGGTTCACCGGAAAGACGGTGCCCCCAAACGGGTTGCTCACAAGATTCCAAAGCAGGGTCCGCCCCACGCTGCCGGGCGACTCGCTCGCCCCAATCACCGCCACGTTTTTCGGTTCAAAGATGGCGTCGAGCGGCTGACGGCGGGAGCCGACCAGGTCGTACGACGGGTCGCTCGTGGGGGTGGTGTCGGGGGAGACGCTAGACGAGTCGGGCATCGGACGGGGGACATCGTTGGAAGAGACGTTCTCCCGCGCTGGGGAGAGTGGCCCTACAGAACGGACGAGCACGACCCGGTCGTTTCAAATCAAAATGTGCCCCGCCTCGATTTTGCCCAAACTCCGCATCCTGCCACGAGGCTCATCGCCCCTTCCGGGCGTCTCGTTTCCCCTCAAATTTCTGGCACGCCGCTTGCTCTGAACTAATTACAGAATGAGTTTTTCGCAAAACGCCACTCCCGGTGCCCTTTCGTTCCGTCTGACCTGTCCCTTCTCCTGCCATGAACGACCGCCTGCCGTCCCTGCCCATCGAGGCCCGAGAGCAACACCCGTACCGCAGCCTCTACGCCGCCCTGCTGCTACAGAACGTTCAGGATGCAATCAGCGACGCCCTCCCCGACGACGATTCCCACGATTCCGGGGACGGCGGGGCGTCTCCCCATCCCACCTCTCGTCCCGCCAGCACATCGTTTTCTTCGGTGACGCGGGCCTAGGCCGGCCCGGCACCGGTTCGGATCCGGAGACGTCTGCCGCGGGCCCCTCCCGACGCGCTGCACGTAGCACGGGGCTCGCCGCCCGGCCCGGCGAGGGTTAGTAGAACAGGTCTTCCATTTCTGCATCCGGGTCGGCCTCCCCGTCGACGCTGCTCGCTGCGGGGTGGCTGCGGAGCGCGTCGTAGAAGTCCTGGTCGTAGGTTCGCGTCTTGACGACGATCGGCATGGGCACCGCGTGCCCCAGCAGGAGGGCCTGCTGTTTCGCGTCGAGGGAGGCGAGAATTTCGCGGAGGGACGACGCGTCGCTCGTGCCCACGAGGGCGGCCCCGATGTCTTTGTCGTCGCTNAGNTTGGCNACCATCTTGGTGCCGATCTGGCTGAGCACCTCCTCGTCGATCGCGCTCGGGCGCTGGTCCACCACCAGCAGGCTCACGAAGAACTTCCGCATCTCGCGCGCAATCTTGCCGAACGGCGTCTCGTGCGCAATGTCCGGCGACAGGAATTTGTGTGCCTCCTCGATCGTGATCATGAGGGGCTGCGGCTTGTCCCCCTCGTTCTGGGTCTGGCGGTAGCGGTTCGTCTTCGCCTCGTAGGCCCGCCGGATGCGGCGCGTGAGGGCGTTGGCCACCAGCAGATAGACGCGCAGGTCGTCGTACTGCCCGAACTCCAACACCACCGACTTGCCACCGTCCAAGTTTTCGAGCAGGGCGTCGAGGACGTCGTAGTCGTCGGGCGAGGGCTGGGTGGTAAAAAAGTCGTACTCCTGAAACGGGGCCAGCTTGCGCCGCAGCGCCTCGATCGAGTTCTTGTGGGCGCCGGTCTCGTCGGCCAGCCGCTCGAAGTCGTCCCCGCTCTGCGCCTCCAGGAGGGTCGTGAGCCACCGGTCGCCGTACTGGTTTTTGAGGAGGTAGCTGCTCTCGGCGGCGGTGGCGTTGAGGTTGAGCGTGTCGCGCAGCGGCAGGATGTCGGCCGGCTGAATCTGGTCGGCGTGCAGGTGCACCTCGTGGTCCGGCGTGTGCCCGCGCTGGCGGGTGGTGGAGGGGTCGAGCGAGAAGAGGCTCACCCGGCTCGGAAACAGGTCGCGCAGCCCTTTCACGAACTGCGCCTGCCCGTCCGCCCCCTCCGCCTGGCTGCCGTAGCCGTACTCGGAGTGCATGTCGAACACGAGGTTGACGGCGCGCCCCGTCACGATCGTCCCCGCCAGCAGCAGCCGCGTGAGGAAGGTTTTGCCGGTCCCCGTCTTGCCGAAGATGGCGTTCGAGCGCTCGGCAAACTTCGCGAGGTCGATGCACACCGGGCTCTCCTCCATCCCGATGGGGTGGCCCACATGGAAGTACGTCCGCCCGTCGTCCCACGTCTCGTCGCCAAAGACGCGGGCCACGTCGTCGGCCTCCGCGGGCGCGACCGGCGAGAAGTGCGCGGGGATGGTCTTCACCGACGCCGGCTCCTCGTCCGTCAGCTCCGGGTGGTCGGCGTTCGGCATCATGAGCATCGGCTTCAGCTGGACGGTCACGTAGGTGCCAGACCCCTGCATCACCTCGCGCAGCAGGTCGTCGGACGGGTCGGGCGGGTTGAGCAGGATCTGCTCGTTGGCCGCCTCGATCTCGATGTCCGTGATCATGCAGAAGAAGTCGTGCTTCTCCCCCTGAATCACGACGAACGTCCCGGCCACCACGTCCTCCACGGACTCCGCCGAATCGAGCTTCATCTCGATGCCCTCGTTCAGCGACCCGTGCGTAATGACACCGAGGTGCTCGGATCGGAAGCCTGTCTCTTCAAACATGACAGCGTTGGATCAGGCGGGAGAGGACGAGAATCCGGAGATACGGCTTCTTTCGAACCGCGTCATGAGCGCATGAGTCACGAGGTGGGATCTCCGTTGCGCGGGGCACGTCCCCTTGTTTGTCTTTTCCGATCGCTCTTTGCTGCGGGCGCGGTGTTCCTGGAGCGGGGACGCTCGGTGGCGCGGCGCGTCAGGAAGAGGCCGAGGGCCACGAGGAGAATCTCCCCGATGAGGCCGAACAGGAAGCGGCGCGTCATGCTCTTCAGCACGCGCGGCAGGAGCCGGACGGCGGCGTAGACCCCGAGGAGGCCGAGCAGCCCCTGAACGAGGCGGCTGAGCCAGTCGGGGGCGTCGGAGAACGGATGGGCCATAATCGAATCAAGGACGGGGATGAGCGAAATGGATGCTGGGACGGCGGCCAAGCCACGAAGCGCGCGTCTGTCGTCAGGGNAGGCAGTGGTCCCCCAGAAGCGACCCGCGTTCNCNCCTACGCGTCCTCCCCTTCGTTGGCGAGCTGCCCGCAGGCCGCGTCGATGTCCTGCCCGCGGCTGCGCCGCACCGTCACGGTCACGCCCTCCTGCACGAGCACCTGCACAAACCGGTCGAGCTGGGCCTCCGACGTCCGTTCGAAGTTGAGGCCCTCGACCGGGTTGTACATGAGCAGATTCACTTTGCTCGGGGCCCAGCGTGTGATTTCGGCCAGGTTGCGGGCGTCCGCTTCGCTGTCGTTCACGCCCTTGAAGAGGCAGTACTCGTACGTAATCTGGCGGCCGGTCTTGTCGAAGTAGTACTGGAGCGCCTCTTTCAGCGCGGGGAGGCTCGTCTTCTCCGCCTCGTTCACCGGCATGATGCGGCTGCGCGTCTCGTTGTCCGGCGCGTGCAGGGAGACGGCCAGGTTGGTACGCAGCTGGTCGTCGGCCAGGTCCTTGATGCGGCGGGCGAGGCCGACGGTGGAGACGGTGATCTTCTGGGCCGAGAGGTTGAGGCTGTCCTCGTCGGTCAGAATGGAAATGCTGTCGAGCACCGCGTCGTAGTTGAGGAGCGGCTCCCCCATTCCCATGAACACGATGTTGGTCACGGGCCGCCCGAAGTGCTCCTGGGCGACCTCGTTCATGTGCCACACCTGGTCGAAGATGGCCCCGGGCGTGAGGTTTTCGCGGAAGCCCATGCGGCCGGTGGCGCAGAACTCACACCCCATCGCGCAGCCGACTTCACTCGACACGCACACCGTCAGGCGACGCGCCTCCCCCCGCTCGTCGATGGCGGGGATGAGCACCGTCTCGGCCTCCCGCCCCGAGGGCAGTTCAAAGAGTGCCTTCACGGTCCGGTCGGCGGCCTGCTGCTGCTCCACGATCTCGATGTCCTCGACCGTCGCGTCGCGCTGCAGGCCACGGCGCATCCGCCTGGGGAGATTCGACATCCGATCGAAGTCGGAGACCCCTTTCCCGTAGACCCAGTTGAACAGCTGGTCGCCGCGGTAGCGGGGCGCGCCGTGCTCGGCCACGAAGGCCTTCAGGCCCGCACGGCCCATGGTCTTGAGGTCCACGCGGTCCTCGGCGGTGCCGACAGTGTGGGACGCAGTTTTGACATTAGGCATATCAGAATGGTGAACGCCGCGTGTGCGCCGGACGTTTCGGGACCGCCGGAATTCTGGCCTCCGTCCGGCGTTCGGGGCCACCGCGGGCGTTCCAACCTTTCAACGTCCGCCCCAAAACATTCCCCCGGCTCGAAAATAGATCTATTTGTCCTATCGAACTCATTTCGCGCATGCCCACTTCCATGATTCCCCTGATCACGCCCGACGACACCGCCCGCCTCGACGCCATTGTGAGCCGGGGCGGCACCTTCAGCGACGAGGTGGACGCCACCGTCGAGGGCATTCTGGCGCGGATTCGTGCGGAGGGCGACGAGGCCCTGATCGAGCTGACCGAGACGTACGACGGGGTGCGCCCCGACCCGGTCCAGGTGCCGGCCTCGGTGCTCGACGGCGCGGTCGACGCGCTCGACGCCGATCTGCAGGACGCCCTTGAGGAGGCCGCGGCCAACATCCGCCGCTTCCACGACAAGCAGGTGGACGAGTCCTGGTTCACCGACGACGGGGACGGGGTGATCCTGGGACAGCGCGTGGTGCCGATGGAGCGGGCCGGGCTGTACGTGCCGGGCGGCACGGCCTTCTACCCGTCGAGCCTGCTGATGAACGCAATTCCCGCGCAGGTCGCGGGCGTCGACGAGATTCACCTCGTCTCGCCTCCTCAAGACGACGGCCGCCCCCACCCGCTCGTCCTCGCCACCGCCGCCCTCTTGGGCCTGGACCACATCTACGCCGTCGGGGGCGCGCAGGCCGTCGGGGCGCTCGCCTACGGCACCGCGTCGGTGCCGGCGGTCGACACGATCGTGGGCCCGGGCAACGCGTACGTGGCCGCCGCGAAGAAGAAGGTATTCGGGCGCGTGGGGATCGACTCGGTGGCCGGCCCCAGCGAGATCGGCGTGCTGGCCGACGCCACGGCCGACCCCGAGTTCGTGGCCGCCGACCTGCTCTCGCAGGCCGAGCACGACGAGCGGGCCTCCGCGGTCCTCGTCACGCCCCACCGGCCCCTGGCCGAGGCCGTGCAGGAGCACGTGGAGGCGATGGTTCCCGCCCTCCCCCGCGCCGACGTGATCGAGCAGTCCCTCGCCGACTACGGGGCGTGCGTCGTGCCCGACACGATGGACGCGGCCATCGACCTCATGAACGACCTCGCCGTGGAGCACCTGGAGCTGCACGTGGACGATCCCTGGCAGACCATGACCCACATCCGCCACGCCGGGGCCATTTTTCTGGGCGCGTACTCGTCCGAGCCCGTGGGCGACTACTTTGCGGGCCCCAACCACGTGCTGCCCACCGGCGGCACGGCCCGCCACGCCTCCGCCCTTGGGGTCGACGACTTCGTGCGCACACAGTCCGTCCTCTCCTACACGAAGGACCGGCTGGACGAGACCGGGCCGAAGATTGCCACCATCGCCGAGGCGGAAGACCTGCAGGCCCACGCCGAGGCGATCCGGACACGGCTTGACCGCGACGACGGATCGGGTTCGAAAAAGCCGTGACCCCGGAGACATTGTGCCCGCCTGCTGGTACCTTTTGCATACCCCATTCGCTCTTCCCTCCCGAGACGCCCCGCCGGGCCCATGGCCGTTGCCCCCGACTCTCCGTCCCTCGACGACGTGCTCCAGCACATCCGGCCCGCCGTGCGGGACCGGAGCGAGTACATCGTGGACATGCCGGAGGGGATTGACGTAAAGCTCAACCAGAACGAAAGCCCTTTTGACCTGCCGGCGGGCCTCAAACAGGAGCTCCTCGACGCCCACGCGCAGGTGGAGATGAACCGGTATCCCTCCGAGCAGCCGGAGGCCCTGCGCCATGCGCTCGCCGAGTACGACGGCGTCGATCCCGACCAGATCCTCGTCGGCAACGGCTCCAACGAAATCACCTACACCTTCGGCCTCGCCTTCTTGGACCCGGGCGACCCGGTGGTCCTGCCCCGCCCGATGTTCTCCCTCTACGAGAAGGTGATGCGCCTGCAGGAGGCCGACCTCACCATCGTGCCGCCCCAGGACGACTTTGGGTTCGACGCGGATGCCCTCGCCACGGCCGCGGCGGAGACCGACGCCGTTCTGACCATCCTCACCACTCCGAACAACCCCACGGGGCTGGCCATGACGCTCGACGAGCTCGAGCAGGTCGTCACGGCGAGCTCCGGGTTCGTGGTGATCGACGAGGCGTACGTGGAGTTCAACCCGGAGGGCACCGCCATCGACCTGCTTGAGCGACACCCCAACGTGCTGATTCTCCGCACGCTCTCGAAGGGGTTCGGGCTGGCGGGCGCGCGGCTCGGGTACCTGCTCGCCCACCCCGCCGTGGTGACGGAGCTCATGAAGGCGCGCCTGCCCTTCATGGTGGACCGGTTCGCCGAGCAGACGGCCCTGGCGGTGCTGCGGCGCCCCGACCTGATTGAGGACCGCGTATCGCGCATCGAGGCCTCGATCACAACCCTTACCGAGGCCCTGCAGGCGATGGAGGGGGTCGAGGTGGTGCCCTCGCAGGCGAATTTCGTCGTCTTCACCACCCCACTGCCGGCCGATACGCTGCAGGACCGGCTGTCGGACCGCGGCGTTCTGGTCCGCAACATGGGCGGGTATCCGGAGCTGGAGGGGTATCTGCGCGTCAGTGCGGGGACCGAGGAGGAGAACAACGCGTTTCTGGACGCGTTGGACGTTTCGCTTGAAGAGGCGGGTGCAATCTCTGAGGTATAGCTCCGTTCCGCCGCTCGGCGAAACGGACCGGCGCGTTACTCTCGGGCACTGAGCACTTTCTCCGAATTCACTGAGCTCGCGATGGATTTTACTCGGGTAGATATCATTGGTCTCTCCACGAGCCCTTCCAGCGGAGGGGCCTACGCCCTTGTGCTCGGAGAGGTCGAAGGCAACCGCCGTCTGCCAATTATCATCGGAGCGTTTGAGGCCCAGGCGATTGCGCTGGAGCTGGAAAAGATTCAGCCCCCGCGCCCGATGACGCACGACCTGCTGCGCGACACGTTTGAGGCGGTGGAGGTGGACGTCGAAGAGGTCGTGATCGACGAGCTTCGGGAGGGCACCTTCTTCGCCAAGATCCGGTACCGCCACGACGGCGAAGAGCACCAGCTCGACTCCCGCCCCAGCGACGCCGTGGCACTCGCCGTTCGCGTGGACGCGCCCATCTTCGTCGCCCCCGCGGTGCTGGACGAGGCCGGCATCGTCGCCGAAGACGAGTCGGACATCTCCTCGCTCGCCGAGCAGGCCGAGGAGACGTCCCCCTCGGAGGAGGAAGAGGGCACCGAACTCGAACAGATGCAGAAACAGCTCGAGGAGGCCGTGGAGGCGGAAGACTACGAACGGGCCGCCGAGCTCCGCGACGAAATCCAGCGCCTGGAGCAGGAGCAGCAGCAGAACCAAAACTAGCGCCCCCGATCGGACCCTCGATCCTGGCGAAGCCCTGCGGGACTCGTGCCCGCGGCTTCGCCTTTTTTATTGTCCGTTGCCGTCTGTCCCGAGCCCCGCGCCTCGTCGCGACGGTCCCGCCCCAACTCCGTTACTCTGTCCACCACGCCCTCCGCCTGCATGCCGTCCCCCTCCGAGCGCACTGCACACCGCACCTCGCCCGGTGCCCTCGGCGCCTTCCCCGACCTGTTCGTCGACTACTGCACCGACTTCGACGCGGTGGCGGACTTTTATCCGGGCGACTGGCGGTCCCGCCCGGCGCGCCGGGCGGCGGCCACGGCGGCGGCCGAGCGCCCCGCCGACCGCGAGGGGCTCGCCGACACGCTGCTCGACCAGAACGAGCGCTGGGGCCTCGACGAACGCACCCGCTCGCACATTGAGGCCCTGCGGGCCCCGGACAGCATCGCCGTGGTGACGGGCCAGCAGGTGGGGCTGTTTACGGGGCCGCTCTACACCATCTACAAGACCATCACCACACTCCAGCTGGTCGAGGAGTGGGCGGACCAGACGGGCCGCCCCGTCGTCCCCGTCTTCTGGGTGGAGGGCGAAGACCACGACTTCGAAGAGATTGCCGCGGCGCACGTCCTCCAGCGCAACGAGGTCGTGCCCCTCTCCTACGAGCCCGGCGTGGACGACAATCCCGGGGCGGTCGGGCGACTCGCCCTGACCGACGGGATCCAGGACGTGGTCGACCGGCTCGACGAGGCCCTGCCCCCCTCCGACTTTAAGCCGGCAGTGATGGAAGAGGTGCGCGCCGCCTACCAGCCCGGCACCCGCCTCGAGGATGCCTTCGNNCGCCTGATGCGCTCCCTCTTCGAGGACGACGGGCTCGTGTTCATGAACCCCGACGATGCCCGCCTCAAGGCACTGACCCGCCCCCTCTTCCGGCGCGACATTGAGGACCCGCGGGCCTCCGTCGCCCCGGTGAACGCGGCCGGTCGGGCGCTCCGCGATCGGGGCTACCACGCACAGGTCAACGCCCGCCCGACCAACCTCTTCTGGCTCGGCGACGACGGCCGCTGGGCAATCGACCTGGAGGACGAAAACACCTTTCGGCTCCGCGGCACGGACCGGACGTTCTCCCGCTCCGATCTGCTCCATCGCCTAGACGAGACGCCCGAACGCTTCAGTCCCAACGTCGTCCTGCGTCCGCTGATGCAGGACCACCTCTTGCCGACCGCCGCGTACGTTGCGGGCCCCGGCGAGGTGTCCTACTTCGCCCAGTACGGGGGGGTCTACGACTGGGCCGACCTCGACATGCCCCTCATTCACCCACGGGCGAGTGTGTCCCTGGTGGAGGGCAAGGTACAGAAGGTGCTCGACAAGTACGGCCTGTCGGTTTCGGACTTTCGGGACGGCCTGGAGCCGCTCTTTCAGGACGTGGTCGTCGACACGATGGAGGTCGACGTGGACGCCCTCTTCTCGGAGGCCCTGCCGCAGCTCCACCAGACCCTCAATGCCCTGAAGCCCGAGGTGGAGGCCGTAGACCGGACGCTCGGCGCCTCCACCGAGGCGACGCGGTCGGCAATCATGGACGAGATGGCGTCCCTGAAGCAGAAGGTCGTCCGGGCCGAAAAACGGCAGCAGGACGAGGTCCGAGCGCAGCTTAAGAAGGCCCACACGAACCTGCGCCCGGACGGGACGCTCCAGGAACGCACGGTCAACGTGCTGTACTACCTCAACAAGTACAGCCCGGCCCTGCTCGACGACCTGCGGCACGCGCTCCGGACCGATACCTCTGCCCACCAGGTCGTGGACGTATAGCGGCCCGAGCGTCCGGCGCACACACTCGTCGACTGCCCCCCAACACCCGCTGAGCCCCATCATGGAGGACGGCCCACCCCCGGAGGGTCTCTTTAGCCCGCTCATTGAACACGCCATTGAGCTGTCGGCCCAGTGGCACGACGGCACCTACCGGAAGGGCGTCTGGCGCGACCCGGCGTTCGAGGTGCCCGAGGGCGAGGAGATCCAAATCCCGGTCATCGCCCACCTTGCCGCCGTGGCCTCCATCGTGCGCCGGGCGGGCTGGGGCGAAACGGCCGTGGCCGCCGCGTACCTGCACGACGCGATTGAGGACATGAACCAGCACGGCCAGCGGCTGCGCCGCAAGCAGCTCCGCGACGCCGTGGGGGCGGACGTGGCCCGGCTCGTGGTTCAGGTCTCCGAGCAGAAGCTGGACGACGACGGGCAGATGCGGCCCTGGCGGGCCCGCAAGGAGGACTACCTCGCGGGCATCCGCACGGGCCGACCGGACGCCG
>P_A23_Sed_3_FmtDRAFT_1000021_pt1 | contig 11243 bp, 6 predicted proteins | sample PonA233FremontCA_2_FD_11280 | JGI IMG/M metagenome (IMG submission 11280) | reverse complement strand
CCTCGACATCGACGAGCGCAAGCGGGCCGAAGACGAGCTCCAGCGCAGCCGCGAGCGCTACCGGTCGCTATTCGAAGACTCCTCCAGTGCCATCCTGGTCCACGACCTGGAGGGCCGGATCCAGGAGGCCAACCCGCAGGCCGAGTCGCTCTTCGACCGCAATGCAGGCGCGCTCGAGGGCGCTTCGGTGCACGACCTCCACCCGTCAGGAGAGAGCGAGGCCGCCACGGAAAAACTGGCCGCCCTCCGGAACGGAGCGGCGTACCAGGCCGTCGCCCGGTACGAACGGGCCGACGGATCGGCGTTTTGGGGCGAGGTCTCTGCCAGCGNGACCGAGATTGGGGGCCGGGCCGTGGCGCGCACCCTGATCCAGGACGTGACCGAGCGGGTACAGAGCCGCAGGGAGCTTGAGCACTACCGGGAATACACCGATCGCCTGCTCGACGCGATCGACGATCTGTTCCTCGTGTTCGACGAGAAGGCCACGCTTGTGCGCTGGAACGACCGCGTTGGGGCGGTCACCGGCTACGCCGACGAAGCCCTTGCGGGCATGGAGGCCCTCGGCTTCGTCCCCGACGAGGAGCGGGAGCGGGTTGCATCCCAGATTGCCGACGGGTTCATGACCGGCTACGCGCAGATGGACATCCCGCTCCGCCGCGCGGACGGGACCACGGTGCCGTACGAGATTGCGGGAAACCTGGTCGACCGCCCCGGGGAGGGGTTCCGGGTCGTGTGCATCGGCCGGGACATCACTGCGCGGAGGCGACGAAAGCAGCGCCTGGAGCGGCAAAATGACCTCTTTGAGCGGGCCCAAGAGATTGCCAATGTGGGCGCCTGGGAGTACGACGTGCGGACGGAGAAAAGCGTGCTGACGGACCAGGCATACCGCATCCACGGGCTCCCCCCGGATCGCGACCTGACCCCGGAGCAAAGCCTGGCGTTTTACCACCCGGACGACCGGGATGCGGTCGAAGCGGCGTTCCGGGGGGCCGTCGAGGAGGCGGAGCCCTACGACATTGAGGTTCGCCTAATTACTCAAGAAGGGGAGGAGCGGTGGGTCCGCACCCGCGGGGAGCCGCAGCTCGACCCCAGTGCGGCCGAGGTCGCGAATGGAGATGCCTCGACTGGGCCGGACAGCTCGCAGGGCGAGATCGTCCGGGTGCGGGGAACGGTCCAGGACATCACCGAGCGCAGGGAGCGCCGCCGGGAGCTGGAGCAGGCCGACACGATGTTTCGGGGCGCCCAGGATGCTCTGTTTCTGATTGACGTCGACCACGCCGGCGGTGAGCCGTCGTTCACGATTGAGAAGGTCAACCCCGCCTACGAGGAGGCCACGGGAATGTCCGAAGAGTCTATGCAGGGAAAGTCGCCGGCGGAAGCGATTGGGGATGAGGCCGGCCAGTTTGTAGAGGCACGGTATCAGAAATGCTTCGACCAGAAGACGCCCCTGGAGTATGAGGAAGAGGTGCTACTTGAGGGGAAAATGACCTACTGGGAGACCCGAATCACGCCGGTCCTGGTGGAGGGAACGGCCGAGAAAATCGTCGGCTCTACCCGCGAGGTGACCGGCCGCAAGCAGCGGGAGCAGTTTCGCCGCCAGCGGCGCCAGAAGGTCGAGGCCCTCTACGAGGCCACCAACCAGTTGCTTCGGGCCGAGGGCAAGGAGGCGGTGGGGGCGCTGCTCGTGGACCTCGTTGACGAAACGTTCGACTATGCGGGCACGGCCGTCCGCTTCGTAGAGGACGGGCGGCTGGTCCCCACCAACGTCTCCCCTGCGCTCCAGGCGCACGTGCCGGAGTGCCACTCCTGCGACCGTGACGGAGACGCGCCCGTGGCCGAGGCGTACCGGGCGGGCCAGACGCAAGTCCACGACGACCTCCGAGAGGTAGACAGCGCGGTGAACCGGGGGGATATTCGGGCGGCGGCCTACGTGCCGATGGGCCGCCACGGCACCCTCTCGGTGGGCAGTCTTCAGGTTGGGGAAATCGAATCCTTCGACCGCCACCTCATTGAAGTGATAACCGACTACGCCACCCTCGTGCTCGATCGCGTAGATCGGGAAGCGGTTCTCCGCGGGGCGAAAGAGGAGGCCGAACGGGCCCGCCGAAAGGCGGAGGCGGCAAGCCAGGCGAAGTCCGTCTTCCTGGCGAACATGAGCCACGAGATCCGCACGCCGCTGACCTCCATCCTCGGCTTTGCGGAGGCCATCGGGGAGGAGGTCGGCGGGGGCGACCAGACGGGGAAGACCGACCGGTCGGACGTGGACCTGCCGGCGCTCCGGCGGTTCGCCGCCCTGATTGAAAGCAGCGGAGAGCGCCTCATGAACACGCTCACCGGTGTGCTCAACCTTTCGAAGCTAGAGGCCGGAGAGATGACCCTTGCCCCCGAGGCGGTTGACCTGGCCGCGGAGGCCGAGAAGGCCGTTCAGGAGTTTGCCCCACAGGCGCGAGACGCCGGGGTTGACCTGACGGCGGAGGGATGCCAAGACGCCGTCTGGGCCCGGGCCGACGAGGGCGGTGTGCAGATCGTGCTCCGCAATCTCTTGAGCAATGCGGTTAAGTACACGGGGGAAGGGGGAGCGGTGCGAGTTTCTGCCCGGACGGACGGGAAACAGGACGCCGTGCTGGAGGTGATGGACACCGGCATCGGGATGGACCCGGCCCGGGTGGAGGACCTGTTCGAGCCGTTCCGTCAGGAGTCCGAGGGCCTGGCCCGCGAGTACGAGGGCACTGGGCTGGGCCTGGCGGTCACCTGGAAGGCCCTCCAGCAGATGGAGGGGAGCGTTGAGGTAGAGACCGAGAAAGAGGAGGGCTCCTGCTTCACTGTTCGGCTTCCGGCAGGACAGGCAGAGGGCAGTCCGGATGAGTCTTGAGGTTGTCCGCTTCAAGTCCTCCGGCCTGTAAACTTTCCGGGCCCAAACTTCTCGCCTCCGAAGAATAGGGTACGTTTATGTTTAGGGCGCGCTTTCCGCGTTGAGGTCGCCCTCAGTCCGCTTCAGGTCTTTTCGCCCTTCCCCGGGCCCTCCGATTTCGAGTGCCAGNGGCTGATTCTGTGAGGCATTTGACCTGAGGCAGCGTGAGGCAAGTAGTCTGTCAACTCACAGCCGAGCAGTCCTGTCGGTAAACGCGGCCAGTGAAGGGGAGATTAGCGGAAGAATGCTCACAGATAGACAGATGGAGAAACAGTTACAGAGAGACGTTCACAGGGAAACGTTCACAGAGAGACCCTTCCCAACCCGTGACCGTCGCCTCGATGATCCTGAGAGTCTGGCTTGTGAGACCCTTTCTGAGATAATCCGTTCTGAGATGAGTTGCCTTCCACCCCGAGGTTGAACTGCTGGATGCCCTGTCGGAGCTCCTCGGTGAGCTTGTTGAGTTCATCGGCAGAGCCGGATACCTGGGTGACGCCTGCCGCCGACTCTTGGGCCGCCGTTGAAATCGACTGGATACTCCGGGCGATCTCCTCGCTGGTGGTGGACTGCTGCTCGGAGGCCGCCGCGATTTCTTCGGCTCGCTCTTCGACCTCCTCGATCGAATCGATGATCGTGTCGAGGGTCTCTCCGGCTTGTCCCGTGAGCTCGAGTCCCTCATCGACCCGCTTGGTGCCCTGTTGCACCCGCTCGACGGCCTCTTGGGCTTCGGATTGGACCTGCTCGATCATGCCGGCGACCTCGTCGGTGGCCGCGTTTGCCTCGTCCGCCAGCTCGCGGACTTCCTCGGCCACGACGGCAAAACCCTTTCCTTCTTCTCCAGCCCGGGATGCCTCGATGGCTGCGTTGAGGGCGAGCAGATTGGTCTGATCCGCAATCTCGTCGATCCGGTCGACCACCTGCCCGATCTTCCCACTGGAGTTGCCGAGCCTCTCGATTGTGCGGGCCGCCCGGTCGACGACCTCGGCAATTTCTTCCATCTTTTCGGCCGTCTTGTCGAATACCTCCTCTCCGCGGCGGGCCTCCTGCCCACCTGTCTCGGCAGCCTCGGCGGTCCGCTGAACACTTTTCGCGTTTTCGTTGATCGTCTGATTGAGCTCCTCAACCGCCGCGGCCACCTCCTCGGCCTGCGCGGACTGCTCTTCGGTGGAGGCGGCCATCTGATCCGATGACGAGCTGATCTGACTCGCGGAGGCGGAGGTCGAGGCGGCGGCCTCCTGGACCTGCTCAACCATCTGCCGGAGGCTGTCGACCGTTCCTCGGAGCCGGTCCCAGACCCGGGCAATGTCTTCATCCTCGCTGTCTTGAGGGATGTCGACCGATAGGTCTCCGTCGGCCAGTCGATCAAGAACGGAGGCGATTGCCTCCGTCTCGTGGCGCAGTCGCTGGCGCACACGCTGGTTCTCTATGCGAAACTCCTTTTCGTTGATGAGGACGGCCGCCGCCTCCGACGCGCTCTCGACAAACTGGACATCGGCATCACTGAACGTGATCACGTCCTCCTTGTCCGACAGATAGAGGTTGCCGAGCGGCCTGCCCTGGTAGGTGATGGGTGCGGCCAGGAGCGACTGCATCGGAGGGTGCCCGTCTGGAAACCCGACCGACTCGCTGTGCTGGGTCATATCATCGAGGTGAAGCATCCCCTGTTGCTCGTGGATGTACCCGAGCAGTCCCTCTCCCTCCGGAAGCCCGCCGATCCGCTCTTTTTGTTCTTCTGTCAGCCCCAGGGTGAAGAACTCGGCGATGTCACCGTCGTCGTTAAAAATACTAAGGGCCGCGTACTTCGCTTCCGTGACCTCGCGCACTTCTCGAAGAAATGTCCGGAAGGCCGCTTCGAGATCGTCTTCCGCGCTCGTGTGGCTCATAAGCTGAGTCAAGGCCTGCATGCGCTCGCCTTCCTCTCGGACGTGGGCCTTCCCGGAGTGCTCCTCCTGGTGATGAACCCCGGGCTGTCCTTCAGTCCGGGCCACATGTGCCGAGAGGACTGCCGCGAGGGCCCCGCCGACCAACAGGCTTCCCCCGGCGGCCCAGACCGACCCTGCCAAGCAGGCTCCTGTGACGGCCGCAGCGGACAGGAGGGCCGTGGCGCCAAACGTCAAAAGCAGTCGGGTGGCGAGTCTCGTTCCANCCTTCTCCCCGCCGGGCCCGTCGCCAGCGGAACGGGAAAGCGCGTGACCTGCAGGGCGTGTCGTCTGCTGGTCGGGGGCAGACTCCTGGTCGAATGGGCACATGGCACCGGGAAAGAAATAGGAAAGAGGACAAAGCCTATAACATTTGAGTAACAAAAACTGCTCCACAGCCCGCAGCGTGCGGTAGAAAACGTCGAACGCCACCTTTTAACCCAGACCTTGGCCCTACGCCGACGTCTTCCCGGCCCGTGTCGGTGGTCTTGGACCCCTTCGAGCAGGCCAGTACGTTCACTTCAAAAAGGCCAGTGCTTTCGTCAAAAAATGCCACATCGGAGCGCGGAATGCGGACGGATTGTAGATCTTTGCTCCGAGAACGGGAGATATGAAGGCCGGCCTCACTTTTTCACTGCACGCACCTTCCTCGCGCGTGCAGGCTGACAGCGGCTTTGAGGAGCCACCGACGAAGTGTTGCCGGAAGGCAGGCGGAGTTGGTGCTGCCGAACGCCACAGCGAAACCTGCGTGTGGCCCGTTGCGGAAGGCCGTCCAGAGGGAGTGGCAAGGGAGACACGCCCATCGGCGATATCCGGAACGTCGTTCGTCCCCGATTAGGCCTTCCGACCCGCCTCCAGGTCCCAACGGGGCAGGCCCGGGCCTCGGGGGCCACCCTGAACCCGTCTCTCCGGATGCCGTGCCTGCAAACTGAGGTGGGGGTTGAGAGTAGAACACACCGTCCCGTTTCTCCTCTTCTTTGTGCACCGACGCCATGACCATTGCACTGATTGTTGTCTTGGGAGGGATTGTGGCCGTCCTCTTCTTCCTGGTGATGATTGCCCGGCTCAGTACCGAGGAGGAAAGGAGAGCGCCTCGGAAACGCGACGAGGGGATTCTGCGGGAGGTGCTCACCGGATTTGTCGTTGGCATAGCGCTGCCCGCAATTGTCTTCCTCTCCTTTTTCCTGTTTTTCGCCGGGTGATTTTCAATGATCGGGCCGGCGACAGGGGCTCACGTAGGGGGCGGGGCCTCCAGCGGCGCGGTCGCCGACGCCGTGCTGCTAGCGCGGGGCCGGACGGAGGCGCCGGGCAATCCATCGTCGCAGGCGCACCGCCCGGCCGAAGCGTACCGGGCGGGAGCGCNGCGCCCGAGGGGGGCTTGATTACGCAGTGCGGGGCCCCGTCACCGCACCGACGAGAAGCCCCGCGGCGGCAAGGCCGTAGCCGACGAGCGTGCCCGGCGGGGCGTGCGCGACGCCCCCAAAATCGAGCGCGGCCTGCCGGCTGGCGAGCCCCACGTACCAGAGCACGAGGTAGNCGATTTCGAAGAGGCGGGGCGTGCCGGACAGGCGCCCGGCGGCGAGGCCGAGCGCGGGGACAAACAAGACCCCCACCAGCGCCCGCCAGTGGCCGCCCAGCAAAAGCGGGCCGGCCAGTAGCGCCAGGGGCACCGCGGCCCCCACCGCCCACGCCGCCACGCGCTGGGCATGGGGATGGGGCGAGGAGGCCACCAGCGGCTCTACGCGTGTGGTGGCCTCGCGCGCCCCGAGGTCCGACCAGAGCGGCAGGGGCCAGAGCCACGCGACGACGAGGAGGCCGGTGCGTCCCGGAACCCACAGCCCCGCCCCGAGCAGAACCAGGGCGCCCACCTGCCAGGCCCCGGACCGCCGCCGCAGGGCCCGCCGGCACTCCGCCGCGAAGAGGCCGAACGGCCGGAGGGCAACAGGGGCCGAGAGGGACCCAAGCGGGGACCAAGGGGCCGCCTCCGCGGGGGCCGGTGCATCGGGGCGCCCCTCAGGCCCCGAAGAATGTCCTGTGGTCGGAGGCCCGGCCGCGGCAGGGGGCTCGGTCGAGGCCGCTTCGGTCGTCGGCGTGGACGTGTTGGGGCCGGGCAGTGCTGTTTTCAAGGTGACCTGCCAGCCCGGGCTCGGGTCGAAGCGGTCAAACGGGAGCGCGGCCCCTGCAGCCAGCGCTCCGCCGGCCAGGACGAGCCCGACGCGGCGCGCAAGGAGCCCCGTGGTAACGGCGACGCCGTCCCACTGAAAGGTCTTCAGCTGCTCGGCGGGATCCCGGTAGTATCCGAAACCAAACATTGCCCCCGGGTCGGCCTCCGGATACTGCGCAAGCACGGCCCGGCTCATGCTGTCGTGAATCACGCCCATGCCCAGCAGGTCCACCGGTGCGGCGCCGAGGACCGGTGCGACGGTCGCCGCCACGGCGCCGAAGAAGTAGAGAAGGCCGCCCACGGTCCCCCCAAGACCGGGCAGGCACTCAAAGGCGAGCGCAACGGCCGTCACGACGGCTGCCGTGGGCACCACGAACAGGAGGAACGGCGTTAGGAGGGGGACCGGGGCGGGGAGGCCGTCCCCGCGCAGCACGAACAGGACCGCCAGGCTCACGGCCATGCTGCCGGCCAGGACCAGGAGAAACAGCGTGCCGCTCGTCCATTTGCCGAGCAGATACGTCACCGAGCGAACGGGAGACGCGGCCACGAGCGGCGCCGTGCGCCCCTGCCGCTCGCGGGCGAGGGCGCCGCGGACGAGGTAGAAGCCGAAGAGAGTGAGNAGNAAGGCNGCCGTAAGCGACAAGACCGTGCCCATCCAGGCGGCATTCGCGGCCCCTCGGTACGAGCGATCCACGAGGGTGAGCTCGATCCGGCCGGCCAGGACCAGGTGGCCGAGATAAACGCAGGCCGCCACCATCATCAGAAGACGGCGGTCCCGGAGGCGCGTCCGCAGGTCGGACAGGGCGGTGTGGAACCAGGCACGAAGGGCACGACTCATCAAGGCGAGGTGGGGCCGCTCAAAAGCGAGAGATAAGCGTCTTCGAGGGTCGGCTCGGCGGGGGTGGCCTCCGCGCTCGGGGGCTGCTCGGCCACCGCGTGGACGCGGACGCCGTCCGGGCCGCGGGTCGCCTTCGTCACCCGGTATGCGTCGCGAACACGGCCCAACTCATCGTGCCCGACGACCCACTCCCAGACGCGGCTGCGCACCCGGTCGATGAGCGCCTCCGGGGCGGCGGTGGCGGCGAGGCGGCCGTCGTGCATGATGGCAAGGCGGCTGGCCGTCGCTTCCACGTCCGACACGATGTGGGTGGAGAGGAGGACCACGCGCTCCTCGGCCAGGTCGGCCAGCAGGGCGCGGAAGCGGGCCCGTTCCTCCGGATCGAGGCCGACCGTCGGCTCGTCGGCCACCAGCAGGTCGGGGTCGTTCAGCAGGGCGCAGGCAATGCCCACCCGCTGGATCATGCCGCCCGAGAACTCGCCCAGCCGGCGGCCTCGGGCCTCCTCCAACCTGGCGGTCTCCAGAAGCGTGTCGATTCGGGGGCGTGCGGCGCCGCCCGGCACGCCCTTCAGGGCAGCCATGTAGCGCAGAAACTCCTCGGCGGTCAGCTCGGGGTAGACCCCAAAATCCTGGGGCAGGTAGCCCAGCGTCCGCCGCACGGCGACGGGCCGGTCCACGATGTCGGTGCCGTTCCAGCGGAGGGTGCCCGCCGTGGGCGTCGTGATCGTCGCGATGAGCCGCATGAGCGTCGACTTGCCGGCCCCGTTGGGGCCCAGCAGCCCGATGAGGCCCTCCGACACCGTGAGGGAGACGTCCCGGACGGCCTCGGTGCCGTCGCCGTAGGTCTTCGACACGTCGTCGATCTGGAGCTCCATGTGGAACGGGGGCTGAGAAAGGAAGGGAAATCAGGGCCCCCCGGGTCGCGCACCCAACCGGCGGCACCGCGCAGAGGGGCACGCGCGGTCCGCCGGAGCGTTCGGAGGGCGTCGGCGAACCGGTTGCACTGTGCGACGAGTGGGGCCGAGGGGGACCCTCCGGGTACGGCTCCCGAACGAAGGGGGGCTTCGGCCTAGAGATGAAACGCGCCGGGCTGCTTGAGATCGAGACCGAAGGGGAACCCGTCCCCTCTGAGTGCCTGCGGTCGCCATTCAAGGCCGAACGACTCTCTGTCCCTCGGCATATGGGACACGAGGGCCAACAAAAGAGCCCGCCCCGGCGGGTTGAGGGCCGACCGGGCGTCCCAGTGCCCCTGATGCGCCGGGCACGTCTGCGGGCGTGTCCGCACCCGTCGGTCCATCGACGCCCGTCTACCGGCGTCTGCCCGATCCGCCGGCACCCGTTTACTGGAGCCCATCGACATCGGAATAAATCCACGCTTGCATGAACGAGCAGGAGACGACCCTTCGGCGCGCCTGGTTTTGGGCCTCACGAGTCGGGGGCGCGGCCCTGATGCTCTTTCTGATTGGGGTCCTGGCCTGGGTGTTTGCTCCTCCGGGCGGAGGGTGGCTTCCGGCCGGCGGAGCGGCGATCGGCGGGCTTATCGGATGGAAAAGCCCCATGTCCGGATCAGACGTCACGTCCGGCCCCGGCAGGATCGACGCTGGGCTCACCTACGCCGTGCGGGGGGCCGCGCTGGGCCTGCTTGTCCTGTTTCTCTACCAGAGCGTGCGCATGTCTCCCCCGAAGGCGCCGGACGGGCAGGAGCCGGAGCGGGAGACCCTCGCCCCGGCCCGGCCGCTGTCCCCCTCCGAGAACGCCTGGCCTCCGGAGTCCGATTGGGGCCCCCCCGAGACCGACAGTGTGGGGCCGGGATCCAGCCTGAAGGGAATTCGGGTTGGAAGGGCCTCAGATTAGAGGAAGCCGACCTCGCCAAATCACGCCCTCTATTCCGCCGCCCGGCGGGCATCCGCTGCGCCGTTGACCATGGTGCGCAGGTGAGCGATGTGGCCCGGCCCCACCTCGCAGCACCCGCCCACGATGTCGGCGCCGGCACGCAGCCAGTCTTCGACGTGCTCGCCATAGGCTTTGGGGGAAAGGTCCTCGCGCCGGTCGGGCCTGGCGTCCGGGTCCAGCGCGTCCGCGCGCTCGTCGAAGCCGTCCGGGATGTGGGTGAACGCGTTGGCGTAGGCGCCGACGGGCCGGTCGGTCAGCCCGCGGAGGACCGGCACGGCCGCCGAGATGCTCTCGGGGTGGGAGCAGTTTAGCAGCACGCCCTCCACCGGAAGCCCCGACAGCGCGTCGACCGCCTCCTCAAGAGACTGGCCGTTGCGGAGGCGCGGCTCGGCGTCCTCCGGCGACGACGGGTCCGCAATGGTGTACGAGACCAGCACTGGACGGCCGGTGGGCGCAGCCCCCCGGGCCGCCGCCCGGGCCTCCTTCGGGGTCGACATGGTCTCACAGAGGAAGAGGTCGACGTGGGGGGCCAGGTAGCCGGCCTGCTCGCGGTACTGGGGCTCGATCTCGCCCGCCTCGCCGACCAGGTCGGGCCGGTAACTCCCCCGAATCGGGGGCAGCGATCCCGCAATGAGGGCGTCGCGGCCGACCGCCGCCCGTGCGCGCTCCGCCAGGCGGCCCGCCTCTCGGTTGAGCGCCTCCGCCCGGCCGTCTAGTCCAGCCTCCGAGAGGCGCTCCGGGGGCGTGGCGTAGGTGTTGGTGGTGATCACGTCGGCGCCGGCGCGCAGATACGCTTCGTGCACCTCCTGCACCAGGTCGGGGGCTTCGGTCAGGGCATTGGCGGACCAGAGCGAGGGCTCTGTGCCTGGCATGCCCCGGCGGATGAGCTCCTGGCCCAGGCCGCCGTCGAGCAGCACGGGGCCGCTGGAGAGTCGCGTCGAAAGATCGCGCATGACGAGAGACGGTCCGTATCGAACGATTGGTCACCCGGTGGTGGGGAAAAGGCCGTCCGGGCGGGCGCGCTCGGAGGGGCCGCGGTCCCTGAGGCCACCGCATCCTCCGGTTGATCGAACCTCGGGCGGCCCCGCGAAGGGCGGTCGCTCCGGCGCGATTTCCGCCGCGCAGCCTCTCTTCGTCTTGCGCCCAGGGCACTTGTTGCGATTTGCCTTGGAGCAGGCGAAGACTATCCTGTAGGTCCAATGTCGTTTATCCCCGTTGTGGCGCAGGGCGTGGAATTATGCTTCGGAAGTCCGGAAATGGATTCCTGAATTCTCGGGCACTGGTACTTTCCAAGGAAAGGCACTTGCAGTGGATACGGAAAGACGGATGCTCCTTCAGAGAACCGGCTTCTTCGCAATCCTTGTCTTCTATGTAAACACGCAGAAATACGTTTATTCGAGGGTCATTCTGAGCGACCGACGACCGGAGGGAGGAGCGAGTCGACGAATCTTACTGGGTCCAGCGCGAACGCTGATTTGGGCATATACCGGCCCGAAGGTCGCTTCTGCTGATCTTCGA
>P_A23_Sed_3_FmtDRAFT_1000020_pt1 | contig 11289 bp, 7 predicted proteins | sample PonA233FremontCA_2_FD_11280 | JGI IMG/M metagenome (IMG submission 11280) | reverse complement strand
CTGAACGCGCCCCCGCCGTGGGCCCCCTTGCCGCCGTAGGTGTCCACGATGATCTTGCGGCCCGTGACGCCCGTGTCCCCGTGCGGCCCGCCGGTGACGAACCGGCCCGTGGGGTTGACGTGGAGGATGAGGTCCTCGTCCAGAAGGTCCGTGGGGAGGGCGCGGGGGAGGAGAATGTCGCGCACATCCTTCCGAATCTTCTTCTGGGGCACCCCTTCGTCGTGCTGCGTAGACACGACAACGGTGTGCACCCGCCGCGGCGTCATGCGGTCCTCGTTGTACTCGATGGTGACCTGGCTCTTCGAGTCGGGCCGCAGGTAGGGCATCTTGTCCGTCTCCTTGCGGATGTGGGCGAGCTCCTGCACGAGCCGGTGCGAGAACGTGATGGGCATGGGCATCAGCTCGTCGGTCTCCCGGCACGCGTAGCCGAACATGAGGCCCTGGTCCCCGGCCCCCTGTTCCTCCCCGCCGTCGACGCCCTGGCTGATGTCGCCGCTCTGCTCGTGGAGGCTGCTGATGACCCCACATGATTCGGCGTCGAACCGGATGCGAGGGTCGGTGTACCCGATGTCCCGGATGACCTCGCGGGCAATCTCCCGCGGCTCCACACGGGCCTGAGACGTGATCTCGCCGCTGAGCACGACGAGCCCGGACGTCACGAGCGTCTCCGCGGCCACCCGGCTGTTTCGGTCTTCGGCCAGGTGGGCATCGAGGATGGCGTCCGAAATCTGATCGGCGATCTTGTCGGGGTGGCCCTCCGAGACCGACTCGGAGGTGAAGAGGTAAGCCATGAACAACAATCGGTCCGTGAGAAAAACGCGCCGCCTTAAAAACGGCTCCGCTCCGAAGAAGGGACAAACGACTACGCCCTAAGCGGAGGCGAAAGGAAAGTTTCGAAATCGACCGATAACATAAGACCCGGGGGCGTTATTGCCAACGTTGGATTGTAAAGACACGCCCAACACGGCCCACGGCCGGGTTCCGCGAGTGCGAAGCTTGCATCAAACGTTGCTTCTCCACGGGTCCCGTTGTACTTTAGCGTGGCTGAATACCCCTTGCCCCGGCAGGCCCGAGGCGATTTTGGGCTCGGGTCCTCCCGGCGGGAGGACGCGTCGTTCGGGGTGGTAAATCGCGTATTCACTCATCTGCCTACTTCTCATCAACGAAACTGCCAACCATGGCCAGCGACATCGAAGAGACGGTCAAGTCGATCATTGTCGACAAACTGGGCGTCGACGAAGACGACGTGACGTCGGACGCTTCCTTTACGAACGACCTGGGCGCGGACTCGCTCGACACCGTCGAGCTCATTATGGAGTTTGAGAAGGAGTTCGACCTGACGATCCCGGACGAGGAGGCCGAAGAGATCGCGACGGTCGGCGACGCCGTAGGGTACCTCGAGGAGAAGGCGTAGTCCCTCTGCTCCTGCGTTCCGGTGAGCGCCGTCCCGGAAGGGCCGGACGGCTCGCCGGGCGTTTGTGTTTTGGGGCACAGGGTCGGATTGGGCGCGGGCCGCGTACACTGTATAGGCAGTCGCAACCACACAAAGCATGGCAGGCACGTCACGTCGCGTCGTCGTTACGGGCATGGGGGCGCTTACCCCCCTCGGGCTCTCGGTGGAGGAGTACTGGCAGGGGCTCGTGGAGGGGGAGAGTGGCGCCGCCACCATCGGGTCCTTCGATCCGGAGGGCCTTCGGGTGACCTTTGCCTGCGAGCTCGACGGCTTCGACCCGGAGGACCACCTTCCTGCCAAGCAGGCCCGGCGCGTGGACCCGTTTAGCCAGTACGCCCTCGTCACCGCCGACCAGGCGGTGGCGGACGCCGGCCTCAACCCCGACGGGATGTCCCAGGACGAAAAGGACCGGATCGGGGTCGTCTACGGCACCGGCATTGGGGGCATCAAAACCTTTCGGGACCAGGCCGAAGAGTTCATCGAGGGCGGGGAGAAGCGCACGTCGCCCTTCTTCATCCCGACGTTGATTCCCGACATTGCGGCCGGCCAGATTGCCATGGCGCACGGCTTTCGGGGGCCAAACCACGCCATGGTCTCGGCCTGCGCCACGGGCAACCACAACATCGGGGACGCCTACCGCATGATCCAGCGGGGCGACATGGATGCCGCCCTCTGCGGCGGCACCGACGCCTGCGTGACGCGGCTCGGCATTGCGGGCTTTGCGAGCATGCGGGCCCTCTCGACGCGCAACGACGACCCGGCCCGGGCGTCGCGGCCGTTTGACGCTCACCGGGACGGCTTCGTGATGGGCGAGGGGGCCGGCGCGCTCTTCATCGAAGACCTGGAGCGGGCCAGGGCCCGGGGGGCCACCATCTACGCGGAAATCGAGGGCATTGGCATGTCCGCCGATGCCCACCACCTGACGGCCCCCGACCCGGAGGGGGGCGGCGTGTGCCTCGCGCTCAACCGCGTGCTCGACAACGCCGGCCTGGAGCCGACCGACGTCGACTACATCAACGCCCACGGCACGTCGACCCCCCTCGGCGACGAGGCCGAGACGAAGGCGCTCAAAAAGGTGTTCGACGACCACGCGTACGACCTAAACGTGTCCTCGACGAAGAGCATGACGGGCCACCTCCTCGGGGCCGCGGGCGCCATTGAGGCCATCGCCGCCATCCAGGCCCTCCGGCACGACGTGGTGCCGCCGACCATCAACTTCGAGGAGGCCGATCCGGCGTGCGACCTGGACTACACGTTCAACGAGGCCGAGGAGCGGCCCGTGAGCGTGGCCCTGTCCAACGCTTTTGGCTTCGGCGGGCACAACACCTCCCTCGCCCTCCGCGCCTACGACGAGTGACGACGGGGGCGGTCAGGCCCCTTACCGGAACACGATCTCGTCGACCAGTTCGGCCTCGAGCGCGCCGTTGAGGCGATCGCGCCACTTGCGCCGGTTCATGTGCAACTCTTGACGCCAGGCGGCCGAGGTGATCTTCACGTACAGCGTCGAGCCCTTCATCCAGGCCGACTCGGTCACGCTGTTGATCTTCTCCCCCGCGAGGCTCGCCCACGTCTCGACGACGCGGGCCTCATCGACCTCCTCCTGAACGCCGAGCTCGTCGATGACTTCCTTGAGAACCTCTCCGAGGGGACGGGGGCCGTCGGCGGGCATGGGGACGGCGAAATAATCAGGGGGGAGTGTGGGTTTGTGTCTCCTACGCCGGGCGTGTCATCGTGTGCCGGGGCCGCCGGGGCGTTACCTTCGTCCGGCAGTGGGCGGCCCTGTTGGCGTCACGGCTCGTCGCCTACACGATCGGTGTTCTCCCGTACGCAACCCTGGTCCCTCCGGAATGACCGTGTCCTCCTTTGCTCGTTTGCTCGGGGCCGTCGCCCTCGCCGGGCTCCTGTCCGGGGCCGGGCCCGCCGCTGCCCAGCCCGCCCCCCCCGCCCCCATGGACACCGTGGAGGGGGGCCTCACGGAAACGGTCGTCCGGGCCCTGGAGGAGAGCCCGGAGGTGGACCGGCGCCAGGCCCAGAAGCAGTTTGCCACGGCCCGGAGCGAGGAGGCCCGCGCCAACCGGTTCCTGACCGACGTCTCGCTGAGCACGGCCCACTCGTTCGCGCCGGGGCTGGACAACGTCCCCGACGGGGTTTCGGGGGACCGGCTGTACCTGCAGCCCGGCGTAACCAACGACTGGTCGCCCAGGGCCCTCCGCCCGTTCAGTCGGTTTGAGATTGCGGTCCAGCAGCCCCTCTGGACCTGGGGCGAGCTGTCGGGGTCCATCGAGGCGGCCCGGCGCGGGGTCGACGTGGAGGCCGCCCGCGTGGAGCAGAAGGCCCTGGAGGTGGCGGTCCGGGCCGGCGAAACCTACTACGGGCTGATTCTCACGGAGGCCCTCGACCGCCTCGCCGACCGGACCCAGGAGGTCATCGACCGGGCGAAGCGGGAGATCAACCGCCTGCTCGATGAGGGCGACGAGGGCGTGAGCCAGTCGGACCTCTTCCAGACGCGCCTGACCGAGGAGGAAACCAAGCGCCGCATCGTCGAGATCGAGCAGAATCAGAAGACGGCCCGCTCGGCCCTGCGGCGCCAGCTCTTCCTGTCGGATCGGATGTGGGTGGAGCCGGCTGCCGACGAGCTGCAGCCCCTCTCGTTCGCCATCCACCCCGACTCGCTCGACTACTACATCGGGCGGGCCCTGCAGAACCGCCCGGAGGTGGAGCAGGCCGAGGCGGGCGTGGAGGCGCGCCGGGCGCTCGTGGATGTGGCCCGGTCCGACTACTACCCCACGATCGGCCTGCAGGCCACCCTGTCCCAGAGCATCACCCTCCCGGAGCGACCGAACCCCGACAATGCCTTCGTGGGCGACTCGTTCATGGGGACGGGCACGCGCAGCGGCATCGGCATTCAGCAGAACCTCAACTTCGGACAGACGCGGGCCCGGGTGGAGCAGGCGGAGGCGGAGCTCGACGCGGTGCAGTACCAGCGCACCGCGGCCGAGCAGCTCGTGCGGTTCGAGGTGGAGGAGGCCTACCGGTCGCTCCTCACGGCCAAGGCGGCCGTCGAGTCCCGCGACCGTTCCACCACCATCGCCGGCGAGTGGCTCCGGACCGAGCAGGTCAACTTCGACCTCGACCTGGGGAACACCGAGGACCTGGTGAAGGCCGTGCGGGCCGACCTGCAGGCGCAGGCCGAGTACCTCCGGGCGGTGCGGCGGTACAACGTGGCCGTGCTCGATCTCCTGCGGGCCACCGGCACGCTCGCCGACCGGGCGCAGAGCGGTACGCTTCTTGAGACCAGAGACGAGCAGGAATAGCCGGGGCCGAAATTGGTGCACGAGACGCCCCGCGATCCACCGAGACAAACGCCGGCCCCTACACGAACGCATACAGGTTTTCGTCGCGCAGTTCTACCCATCATCGACGCTACGCCATGACACGTCTTTGCCGATCCCTCTCCGTCCTGTTTACCGCCCTTCTGCTCCTGAGCGGCGGCGCCCCGACCGCGTTCGGGCAGGGCGAAAGCGCCACAGCGGCCGAGATTCGGCAAATGCTGGAGCAACGCGACCAGGAAATCAAGTCCATCCTCGGCGAGACGGACGACTATACCGCCGAGCAGCGTGCCCAGCTGAAGGAGCTGGTCAACGGCGTCATCGACTTTCGGGTGATGGGCCAGCGGGCCCTCGGGCCGCACTGGGAGGACCTAGGGGAGGACCAGCGGGACGAGTTCGTCTCCGTCTTCCGCGAGGTGGTGCGCGCGCAGTCGATGAGCGACCTCGGCGTGTACAGTTCCGCGGTCACCTACGACCAGATTGACGTACAGCGCGACAGTGCCTTTGTGCGCACCCAAACGACGTATGAAGGCCGCACCACGTCCGTCGAGTACGTGCTGGAGCGCCGCGAGGACGAGTGGCGGGCGGAGGACATCATCATCGACGGGGTGAGCACCGTGGAGGGCTACGCCCGCTCGTTCCAGACGGTCGTTCGGAAGCGGGGCTTCGACTCCCTGATGAAAAGCCTCCGCAAGAAGCGGGACGAAGTTACCGACACCTCTGAGACCGGGCGCTAGCCCCAACGGCCCCGAGAGCCACGCCGGGCGCGGGGGCGACGGTCGGGGCGCGCCGGGCGTCGCCCTGTGTAGGGGCTATGCGCCGGCGTCCTCGCTTCCGTTGAGGGTCTGGTCGATCCGGGCGAGCACGTCCTGCAGGTGCATTTCGGTCGTCTCGTCGGTCGTGCGGCGGAGGCCCTGCTGGACGTCGTCCCGCAGCGTCTTAAGCTCCGCCCGGACGTACGGCCGGATGTCCGACTGGCTCACGTCGACCGGCGTGTAGTCGATGTACTGGCGGTACTCGGGCGGCGGGGCCTCCACCTCCGCGGTCATGAGGTAGTCCAGCCGCTCCAGGTAGCCCCGCTGCAGGTTGCGCCGGTACGGGTCGATGGCCGTGCCCGACTCCAACTCGGCCCAAACGCCGCCCCGCAGGTCCCCGAACAGGTCGCCGACGCCGTACACGTCGTCCTCGCTCATGGCCTCCGCCTCCAGCATGCGGGCCATGCGCTCCGGGTCGAGCACGCCGTCGAGGACGCCCACCTGCGCCTCCCGCACGCGCTCCAGCGCCCCGGCGTGCTCGATGCGGCGCAGCACGTCGGCCTCCACCATCCACGTGGGCGTCTCGAACGCGTGGGTGAGGAGGAAGTCCACCGCGCGTTCCTGATCCGTGGCCGAGACGGGCTCGTACACCGGGCCCTCCTGGCCGTACGTCTTCGGCGTCTCGTGCACGCCGCCGAGATGCTGACTGACGTGGCCCATGTAGCGGCGCCACTGGTTCACCACCGCCCCGTACAGCTCCTCCAGGGTGGCGTAGCCTTCCCCGTCCCGACTCGTCCACTGGATGAGGTTGGGGAGGATGCGCTTCAGGTTCGCGATGCCGAGCCGACTGGCCTCCATTGCGTCCCGGCCCAGGTCTTCGGACTGGGCGCGCGGGTCGATGGAGCCGGACGCCCCGAAGAAGTAGCGCGGGTCGTCGGTGTGCTCCCGGATCATCGCGTCGAGCGTCTGGGCCTGCTCCTCGGGCGTGCCCGTCGGGCGTTTCGTATAGCCCCACCGCACGGCCCACTCGTCGTAGGTGCCAATCCGGGGCAGGAAATTCTCGACGCCGTCGCCCGGCTGGGCCACGTAGTTGAACCGGGCGTAATCCATGATGGAGGGGGCGGTGCCGTGGTCCGCCGTGTAGGAGGGCGAGCGGAGGGAGTCGACCGGGACGGCGTTGCTGGAGCCCATGTTGTGCGGCAGGCCCAGCGTGTGGCCCACCTCGTGGGCGGCCACGAAGCGCACGAGCGTGCCCATCACCTCCGTCGAGAACACCGGCTTCCGCGCCTCCGGGTTGACCGCTGCCGTCTGCACGAAGTACCAGTTGCGCAGCAGGTTCATCACGTTGTGGTACCAGCCGATGTCGCTCTCCAGGATCTCCCCGGAGCGGGGGTCGTGCACGTGCGGCCCGTAGGCGTTCTGGACCTCCGAGGCGAAGTAGCGAATCGTGGAGTAGCGAATGTCGTCCGGGTCGAAGGTGGAGTCCTCCTCGGCACTCGGCGGATCCTTCGCGAGGATTGCGTTCTTGAAGCCGGCCTCGCGGAAGGTCGACTGCCAGGCCTCCACGCCTTGCTTGAGGTAGGGGCGCCACTTCTCAGGGGTGGCCGGATCGATGTAGTACACGATCGGCTCTTTCGGCTCCACGAGCTCGCCGCGGGCGTAGGCCTCCGGGTCCTTCGGCTCCAGCTGCCAGCGTGTGATGAAGCATTCCTCGGTCGCCTGCTGCTCGTCGGAGCTGTAGTTGACCCGCTCGACACTGAAGTACCCCACCCGGTCGTCACAGAGACGGGGCTGCATCGGCTCCTTCGGCAGCAGCACCATCGAGTGGTTCATCGACACCGTCAGGGTTTTCGTCGAGGCGTTGGACGGAGGGTTTTCGGCCTGGTACGTCAGGACGGCCTCGATGTCCGTGTTTTCCGGGAAGCTCTCGACGCCCTTGATGTAGGTCCGATCCCCGTCGAGCCGGCGGACCCGATATTCCTCCCGCGCCGCGCTCGGAATTCCGAGGGAGGGCACGTCGGCGGTGAACAGGTCCGTGACCTCCGCCACGACCCCGGTCGAGTCCTCGTTGAGGGCCTCGATGGAGAACGACTGGATGATGGGCTCCAGGTTCGAGTTCTGGACGGCCTGGTAGACAGGGTCGTCCTCCTGGGCCATGTCCTCGTGGCTCACGACCCGCAGGTAGAGCTGGTCGCCACGGCGCTGCCAGCGCAGCACCTGGGTGGCGGTCTTCTCCCCCCCGTAGCCGAAGCCGTCGGGCGTCTGGGCCGCCCGCGAGACCATGAGCAGCTCCCGCCCGATCAGCGAGTCGGGAATCTCGACGTACAGGGTGCCGTCGAAGCGGTGCGTCGTGAGCAGTCCGGGGTCGGTCCGGGCCGAGTCGGGGACGACCTCCCCGAAGGGCTTGAAGCCGTTCTCCCCCGTCTCGTTCTGGGCCGACGATTGCGCCTGTGCCGAACCGTCCGGGGAGGGAGCGGTCGTGGACTGAGAGCTTGCGCAGCCTGCGAAGAGGCCGATCAGCAGGGCCGCGGCAATGAGCAGTCGGCCGCGAGTAGGGGACAATGAGGGCATTGAGGACCGTACAGGGGAAGTGAGCCTACAGCGAAGGGTGGAGGGCAGTCGTCATGGGGGCGATCGTGTTGGCCCCGCCAACAGGAAAGCGAAACCAGTCACATGAACTGGGTCCCGGTGGACGAAAGCAAACGTACGGCGGGGGGCTGCCGTGAATCGCACGCAGGAGGGGTGAATCGAAATGATGGCCGTGTCGGGACGGGGGGACCGAGTGGGACGAAAGACATGTTCGTGAAGCGCGCACGCAGAAAGCCCTTCCGCGCCGGACGAGATCGAACCCAATCCCCCGGCATAGGGTGTGAAAAACATCAGCCACACGCCACGAACACGAACTCGTCTCGCAGGCACCCATCGATTTTCAGTCCCATGGCGCATTCGTGCGACGCTATTCTCTTCGACCTTGACGGTGTGCTTGTCGATTCCGAGGCCGTCGTCCGGAGACAATGGAAACGCTGGGCCGAGGATCGCGGCATCCCGTTCGAAGAGGTCGAGGCTGTCCAGACGGGGCGCCCGGCCGTCGAGGTCATCGAGGAGGTGGCGCCGCACCTCGACCCGGAGACGGAGATCGAGCGGTTGGGAGACGAGAGGGCCACCGACGGCCTTGAGGCGTTCGACGGGGCGAAGGCGCTCCTCAACCGCCTGCCGCGGGACCGGTGGGCCATCGCCACCAGCGGGCGCCACCGCACGGCCACCGCACGGATGGCGCACGTCGGCCTCCCGGAGCCGGAGGTGTTTGTGACGGCCGACGATGTGGAGCGGGGCAAGCCGGCCCCCGAACCGTACCAGCAGGCCGCGACAGGGCTGGGCATCGATCCCGGGCGCTGCGTCGTGCTGGAAGACGCCCCGGCGGGGGTGGCGTCGGCCCGACGGGCCGGAGCGACGGTCCTCGGCGTGGCGACCTCGCAGCCGCCCGACGCCCTCGCGGCGGCCACGGCGGTGATCCCCCACGTGAAGGCGCTTGACGTGCGTGCCGGGGACGCCGGGCTCCGCGTGGATTGGCAGCACGAGGAGGGGGCGTGAGGGGCGAGCCACACCCCTGCTTCGGGGGGCGTGACAGGCGGAGACGAGGGCGTCTCGCCCAGTCTGCCCCCTCGCCGCCGGGCGGGGGCCCGTCCTCGTTCCGCTGCGTGGCCCGGGCACAAGGAGGGAAAATGTCGTTCTTCGGAAGCGCGTGGACGACACGTGGGCTGAAACCCGCCGCTCGGCCCGCGGCTACAAGCCCTGCGGTAGATGTCTGAACGAGCGCCCTGGACGCGAATGCCGAACCTTCCGATCGACGATGTGCTGCCGAACCTGACGGCCGCTCTCCGCGAGCGGACGGAGGCGGTGCTCCAGGCCCCGACGGGCGCGGGCAAGACGACCCGCGTGCCGCTGGCCCTGCTGGGGGAGCCGTGGCTCGGGGGCGACCGGCTCCTCATGCTGGAGCCGCGGCGGCTGGCGGCCCGCTCCGCCGCGCAGTACATGGCCCGGCAGCTCGGCGAGGACGCCGGGCAGACGGTGGGGTACCGGGTGCGCATGGACACGCGGGTAAGCGCCCAGACCCGAATTGAGGTCGTCACGGAAGGGGTGCTCACGCGCATGCTGCAGGACGATCCGGCGCTGGACGGCATCGGCGCGGTGCTGTTCGACGAGTTCCACGAGCGCAACCTGCAGGCCGACCTCGGCCTCGCCCTCGCGCTCCAGGCCCGCGAGGTCGTCCGCCCCGACCTGCGCGTGCTCGTCATGAGCGCCACGCTCGACACCGGGCCCATTGCGGGCCTCGTCGACGATGCGCCGCTCATCCAGAGCGAGGGCCGCAGCTACCCGGTAGACGTGCACTACGCGGACCGCCCGCTCAGCCCCGGCGACCGCATTGCGCCGCCCGTCGCGGCGATGGTTCAGGAGGTGCTCCCTGACACCGAGGGAGACGTGCTCGTCTTTCTGCCCGGGGCGGGCGAGATTCGGCGCACCGAGTCGCGACTGGAGGACGATGTGCCCGGCGACGTGGCCCTGCATCCTCTCTTCGGCAACCTCCCGCCGGACGAGCAGGACGCGGCCATCGCGCCGAGCCCGGACGGGGAGCGCAAGGTCGTCCTGGCCACCGACATCGCCGAGACGAGCCTCACCATCGAGGGCGTCCGGGTGGTGGTGGACAGCGGCCTCCGCCGTGCCCCGCGGTTCGACGCCACCACCGGCATGACGCGCCTGGAGACGGTGCGTGTCTCGCAGGCCTCCGCCGACCAGCGCACGGGGCGGGCCGGGCGTGTGGCCCCCGGCACGTGCTACCGGCTCTGGACGAAGCGCACACAGCACCACCTCGACCCGCACACCGCGCCGGAGATCGAGAACGCCGACCTCGCGCCCCTCGCCCTGGAGCTGGCAAAGTGGGGCACGCCCGACCCGTCGGCGCTCCGCTGGCTCGACCCGCCGCCCGACGACACCTACGAGCAGGCACAGGCCCTCCTGCAACGCCTCGGGGCCGTCGACCGCGACGGCACAATTACCGACCACGGCCGCGAGATGGCCGAGCTCGGGCTGCATCCCCGCCTCGCCCACATGCTCCTCAATGCGCAGGCGCTGGGCCACGGGGCCGTGGCGTGCGACCTCGCGGCCCTGCTCGGCGAGCGCGACATCTTCAAGGGACAGGGCGAGGCGCCGGACGTGGACCTCCGACTGCGCCTGGAGGCGCTCCACCGCCTGCGCCGCGGCGAACGGCCCACCCCCGACCATGCCCGCAGCTACGTGGTCCCCTACGGCGCCGTCGGCCACGTCCGCAAGGTGGCCGACCACTGGCGGGCCCAACTGGGGGTCTCCACGAAGGTGGCGGGCGACGTCGCGGTTACGGGTCTTTTGACCGCCTTCGCCTACCCGGATCGCCTCGCGCAACGGCGCGAGGGGCAAAGCGGGCGCTTCCGGCTCCGCACCGGCCGTGCCGCCACGCTGCCGCGGCCCCAGCTGCTGTCGGACGCCGACTACCTCGTGGCCGCCCACGTGGACGCCCGCCGGCAGGAGAACCGCATCTTCCTGGCCGCGCCCCTCTCGGAAGACGAGATCGTCGACTACTTCGGCGACCAGATCGAGACCGAGACGAGGGTGGCGTGGAACCCCGAGCGGAAGCGGGTGCGGGCCCGGCGCCGCGAGCAGCTCGGCGCCCTCACGCTCACGGAGGGGCCCGTCGAGGCGCCCGACCCCACGGCGGTGG
>P_A23_Sed_3_FmtDRAFT_1000014_pt1 | contig 12158 bp, 8 predicted proteins | sample PonA233FremontCA_2_FD_11280 | JGI IMG/M metagenome (IMG submission 11280) | reverse complement strand
GGCTGGATTTCCATCGCGCTTGTATTTGAACTGAGCCCCTTAACATGCAGATTCCGGACCCCCTTGCGCCGGGAAAGTACCGCCGCCTCAAGCGACTCAGTGATGCTGCGGACCGCTTTTCGATGCTTGCCGTCGACCAGCGCGGCTCCTTGCGCCGCATGTTTGCTCGCGAGCACGGCACCGAGCCGGCCGAGGTGGCCCCGGATCGACTGCGACAGGTGAAACGCGTGGTAACCCAGGCGGTCGCGCCCATGGTGAGTGGTCTGTTGACCGATCCGCTGTACGGGTATCCTGCGTCGATCGATGTTCTGCCGGCGTCCACGGGCGTGCTTCTTTCGGGGGAGCAAACGGGCTACGTCGCCGCCGGGGAGGACGAGCGGCGCACCCGGCTGTTGGAGGCGTGGTCCCCTCGGCGAGCCTTGCGGAGCGGGGGCGATGCGATAAAGCTGCTGGTCTATCATCATCCGGACGCGTCCGAAGAGACGCATCGACACGAGCAAGAGATTGTGGCGTCGATGGGGGAGGCCTGCGAGGAAGCCGGGATGCCCTTCATTCTTGAGGTCGTCACGTACCCGATGGGCGAGGCGGCACGGACGCCCGCCGTGCAGGCGCGCCGAAAGCCTGCACTCGTCGCGGACGCCGCCAAGACGTTCTCCGATCCAGCGTACAAGGTGGACGTTCTCAAGCTGGAGTTTCCCGCCAATCTACGGTTTGTGGGGGCCTACCAGGACGCGCCGTTTGGGGCGGGGGAGGCGGTGTACGACCGCAAGACGGTCGAGCAGGCGTGCGAGCGCCTCGACCGCGCGGCGGGCGTTCCCTGGGTCATCCTCAGCTCAGGGGTGGGGATCGACGAGTTTATCGAGACCCTCAAGTTTGCGAATGACGCCGGGGCCAGCGGATTTCTCTGCGGGCGAGCCGTGTGGAAGGACATTGTGCGCCACGCCCCGAATGAACGTGAAATGCGCCACTTTATGGCGGAGGTGGGGACCGGCAGGGTCGAGCGCCTGCTCGACGCGAACGAGTCCGCACGGGCGTGGACGGACCATCCGAAGTATCAGTCCAGGGCGGCCCCGGCCGGGACGGACGCGCTCCCCACTGAATAATCGGCCCGGCCGCCGGGGAGGGCCACACACCGACTCTTTGCATCAACCCAATACACAAACGTACGTGAGTCAACGTCACCCATCGGTCGCCGCACAACCAGAACGAGGAGATTCGAACGGCGATGTGCTTCAGCACATGGTCGACCATCCCGATCCGGATCGGGGAACGGTTCACACCCCCGGTGAAATTGCGCAGCAGCCCGAGATGTGGCGGCAGACGGCCCGTTTGGTTCGGGACCGCGCGCCGGCCCTCAGGCGGTTCCTGGACGCGGCGGGTCTCTATTCCGAGGAGGCCCCGTCCCGCATCCTCCTGACGGGGGCGGGAACGTCCCACTACGTGGGCCTCTCGGTCGTGGACCTGCTCCGCCGCCACTTTGGCACGTCCTGTGAAAGCCGGCCCACCACCCGCATTACGCCCAACCCGGATCTGTTTCTTCGGGAGGGGGAGCCGACCCTCATGGTCCACTTCGCTCGATCCGGCAACAGCCCGGAGAGCAGGGCCGTGCTTGAGGGGGGGCTGGAATGCATGGGGGAGGCGGGACGGCACCTGGTGATCACGTGCAACGGCGCGGGGACCCTCGCAGAGCTGGCTCGGGCCCACCCCGATCGTGTGCACCTGCTGGTGCTGCCCGACGACACGAACGACCAGGGGCTGGCCATGACCAGCTCCTACACGAGCATGGTGGTGGCGAGTCAGGCCCTCGCCCACCTCGACCGCATGGAGGCCTTCGTGCAGCAGACCGACCGCACGGCGGAGATTGGGGAGACGGTGCTCGCCGAGCATCCAGATGCTGTCGACGCGTTGATGTCCGGCGACGTGCGTCGCGCGTTCTTCCTGGGCAACAACGACCTGTACGGCGCGGCCACCGAGTCGGCCCTCAAGGTCCAAGAGCTCACGGCGGGGCAGATTCTCGCCGGGGCCGAGGACACCCTGGCCTTTCGGCACGGGCCCATCTCTGCGGTCGACGCGCATTCTCTGGTTGTGTTTTACCTCTCGGCCCGTCGCCATACGCGGCGGTACGAGCTAGACGTCGTCCGCCAGTATCAGGATGCCTTCGAGGAGCTTGGGGCGAGCATCGCCGTGGTCGCGCCCCAGCGGCCGGAGATCGAGGAGACGGACGACCTCTCGGTGTTTGCCTACGACGCGGAAGGGGCGGTGCCCGCGTTGCAGCAGACCAATGTCGCCGTGCTGATCGGCCAAATGGCGGGCCTGTTTGCGGCCTACCGGCGCGGGGTGAACGTGGACGAGCCGTCCGCCGAGAAGGCACTGTACAACCGGACCGTGCAGGGCGTTCAGATCTACGACCCGGCCGGGGCCTACGAGGCGGGCTCGGGGACCCATCGTTAGTTTTACGAAACCAAGCACTTTCGAGGCAGAGGACTTGTTATGGCAGTCACAGGTAAGTCGACATCGCGGAACGCCCACCCGCTCGTTCGGGCGCTACAGGACGAGAACACCCCGGTGGTAAAGGCGCTGGTTCAGGCGCTGACGGACCATTTCGAAGGGCAAACCTGCCTTCTTGCGATCTGCCCCAACTCGCGGGCCGTGACGAAGGCCGCGCTGTTGGCCGCCCAAGAAGCCAATGCCCCGCTTCTCTTCACCTCGACGCTGAACCAGGTAGACCGCGACCGCGGGTACACCGGCTGGACGCACGATGACCTCATCGCGTTCATCGACCGGAAGGCCGATCGGCTTGATCTCGACGTCCCGATTCTCCCGTGCCTCGATCACGGCGGCCCCTGGCTGAAGGACCGCCACGTCATCGAGGACTACACGTACGAGGAGGCGATGCGCGCGGTCAAACGGTCGCTCGAATCGTGCATTGACGCCGGCTACGAACTCCTGCACATCGATCCGACCGTGGATCAACGCCAGCCGGATCGGGCGCCGACCTCCATCGACTGGGTCGTGGAGCATACGCTTGAGCTCATCGAGCACGCCGAAGCGTACCGGCGCGGACAGGGACGCCCGCCAATCAGCTACGAAGTGGGCACCGAGGAGGTGCACGGGGGGCTGGCGGACCGCGACAAGTTTGAGCGCTTTCTGGAAGGGCTCGATGCGGGACTCCGCGAGCGCGGGCTCGACGACGCCTGGCCCTGCTTCGTCGTGGGCAAGGTGGGGACCGACCTCGACACGTCGTACTTCGAGCCCGACACGGCGCGGGACCTGACCACGCGAACGAAGCCGTACGGGGCCTTGGTGAAGGGACACTACACCGACTACGTCGACAACCCGGACGACTACCCGCTGGCGGGCATGGGCGGGGCGAACGTGGGGCCGGAGTTTACCGAAGAGGAGTACAAGGCCCTGATGGACCTGGTCGCGCTGGAGAAGAAGATTGGCAAGACGTCCGGCCTGAAGAAGGCGCTCCGGGAGGCCGTCGTCGAAAGCGGGCGGTGGAAAAAATGGCGTCACGCCGACGAAGAAGGCCGCGCGTTCAACGAGCTAGACGAGGAACGGCAGAACTGGCTGATTCGCACCGGGAGCCGGTACGTGTGGAGCGACCGTGAGGTCAGCACGGCGCGAGCGCGCCTCTACGAAAATCTCGATGGATACCGGGATGCTGAGGGGTATGTGCTGTGGAGGATTAAACAGTCCATGATGAAGTACTATCATGCGTTCAATCTGATCGACTTCAATAGTCGTCTCGAACGCGTTCTGCTCCCGGCACAAGACCCCGCGTGATCCATGGAGCTCGCGTTCGTAGACTGGGCCATCATGGCCGCCTACTTCGCCGTCTCCCTCGGGATTGGGGTGGCGGTGTACCGGCGGGCCGGCGAGGATTTCGGCAGCTTCTTCCTCGGGAACCAGCAGATGCCGTGGTGGCTGTTGGGCATCTCGATGGTTGCGACGACCTTCTCGACGGACACGCCGAACCTGGTCGCCGACATCGTCCGCTCGACGGGGACGGTGGGCAACTGGACGTGGTGGGCGTTCCTGCTGACGGGCATGTTCACCGTCTTCCTCTACGCGAAGCTCTGGCGCCGCTCGGGCGTGTTCACCGACGTGGAGTTCTACGAGCTGCGCTACTCCGGGCGCCTGGCCGCGCTCCTTCGGGGGTTTCGGGCCGCCTACCTCGGTATCGTCTTCAACGTCGTCATCATGGCGACCGTGACGCTGGCGGCGATTAAGATTGGGGGCGCGCTGCTCGGGCTCTCGCCCGTGGAGGTCGTGGTGGTGGCCGCCTCGGTTACGATGGTGTACAGCGCGCTCGGCGGCCTGACCGGCGTGCTGTTGACCGACCTCATTCAGTTTACGATGGCGATGGTTGGGTCCGTGGGCGCCGCGTGGTACGTGCTCACGCTGCCGGAGGTGGGCGGGCTCGACGGGCTCCTGGCCCATGCGTCGGTGCAGGAGGCGATGGCCTTTTGGCCCTCCTTCGAGACCATGACCTGGCAGCAGATGATGCCGGCCTTCATCATTCCAATTGCCGTGCAGTGGTGGGCCTCCTACTACCCAGGGGCCGAGCCGGGCGGCGGGGGATACATCGTGCAGCGAATGCTCTCGGCGAAGGACGAAGAAAATGCCGTCAGCGCCACGCTTTTGTTTACGGCCACCCATTACGCCCTCCGCCCCTGGCCGTGGATCCTGGTCGCGCTGGCGTCGCTGGTCGTTTTCCCCGATCTGGAAGCCCTTCGGGCGCAGTTTTCGCACCTTCCCGACCGGGTGGTGCAGAACGACATGGCCTACCCGGCCATGATGACGCTCCTGCCGCCCGGCCTTCTGGGGCTGGTCGTGACCTCGCTCGCGGCGGCCTACATGTCGACCATGTCGTCGCAGGTCAACTGGGGCGCGTCCGTCGTCGTCAACGACCTCTACAACCGCTTCATTGAGCCGGACGCCACGGAACGGCAGCAGGTGTGGGTGGGCCGGATTGCGACGGTGGCGTTGATGACCACGGCGTGCGTGCTGGCCCTCCTTCTCAAAAACGCCCTACAGGCCTTCAACATCCTCCTCCAGATTGGGGCCGGCACGGGGCTTCTGTTCCTGCTGCGCTGGTTCTGGTGGCGGATCAATGCCGCGACCGAGTTGACGGCGATGGCCGTCTCCTTCAGCCTGGCCATTTACTTTCAGGCCGCCGGGCGCTTTGGCTGGATGGGGGGCGGGCTGGCCGACTGGGAGCGGCTGCTGGCGATTGTGGCGGTTACGACCGTGGCCTGGGTGGCGGTGACCTACCTCACGCGGCCGACGGACGAGGACACCCTGATCGAGTTTTATACGACCGTCCGCCCTGGGGGGCCGGGATGGGGCCCGGTTGTCGATACGCTCCGGGCGCGAGAGACGGAAATTGACGTGGATGCGCCCTCGGATCTGCCCTATGCCCTGAGCTGTGTCCTGCTCGGCTCAATGGGGATCTACGGGGTCCTCTTCGCGACGGGCTTTGTTCTCTACGGCCGGTTCCTGCTCGGGGGCATCTGTGCCGTCATCGCTGCGGCCGCACTCGGGGGCATCGGGGCCCTGTGGCCGTATCTTTCCTTCTCGGATGACAGCGATGAGGCGGGCCCTGGACCGAAGCGGAGGGAGGACGGGGAGGAGGCTGCTCGGCACGAGGCCGAGCCCGTCTGAGCCCCCCGCCCCCAGGGCGTTCGGGCCTGCCCGTCGGCCGCCCCGAGAGACAAAGACGCCCAGTTGCACGTGTCCCCAGAACTTGTCTGACGACTGCCCTTCCGGCTTCCCATGATTCAGCATTCGCCGCCGCCGCGGTTCGACGCCCACACGCACTTGTTTCACGACCGGGGGTTCTTGAAAACGCGCCTCGAAGAGGAGCGCCTGCGCGTCCTCATCATCAACATTACCGGCGAGGCCCTCTTCGAAGCGCCCATGGAGCAGCGCTGGGAGGCGATGAAAGCGATGAAGAACCGGTATCCGTCCCAGGTGTCCCTCTGCACGACCTTCGACCCGTCCCCCGTGACGGAGACTGGCTTCGCCGACCACGTGATCGAACGACTACGGCGGCACATTGAGGCCGGGGCGACGGCCGTGAAGGTGTGGAAGGACATCGGGCTGGCCGTGCGCGACGAAGAGGGGCGCTTCGTCCAGATCGACGACCCTCGATTCGAGCCCATCTGGGACTTCTTGGCGGACCGGGACGTGCCGGTGATNGCCCACACGGGGGAGCCGCGGGCGGCCTGGCAGCCCCTGAACAAAGAGAGTCCGCACTACCGCTTCTACAGCGAGAATCCGACGTACCACCTGCACGGGCGCGACGACGTTCCCGACTGGGCCACGATCATGGAGGCCCGGGACCGATGGCTCGAACAGAACCCGGCCCTTACGGTCGTGGGGGCCCACCTCGGAAGCATGGCCCACGACGTCGACATGGTGAGCGACCGGCTCGAGCGCTACGACAATTTCTACGTCGACACCGCCGAGCGCTTTGGCGACCTCGTCACCCAGTCGAGTCAGAAGGTCCGCGCCTTTTTCGAGCAGCATGCCGACCGCATCGTGTACGGCACCGACGTCATCGTCGAGCATCCGGCCGATCGGGTGTCCGAGGCGCAGCGTGCCCAGGAAAAGGAGGCGTACGAATCGATGCTCGCCAATCACTGGGACTACCTGACCAGCGGCGACTCCATTCTGGTTCGGGACAAACTGGTCGACCCCGTTCGGGTCTCCGGCCTCAATCTTCCATCGAATGTGGTACAGGCCGTCTGCCACGACAACGCGGCTCAACTTTACGGGTGGGAGAACGAACCTCGAAGCAGCCCCGCCCGCAGCCGTACCTGAGTGTCTTCCCGTTTCTCATCATCACAACTGTATTTGCTATGTCCGACTCTATGGATCGACGATCGTTCTTGCAGACGACTGCCGCGGCGGGGCTGGGCGTGTCGCTCGCGCCCTTCAGTGGGTTCCGGCAGGCACGAGATGAGCCTGTACGCCTCGGCCTTATCGGGGTGGGGGCCCGCGGGACATCTCACCTCCGAGGGCTCATTCAGCGCGACGACGTGACGATTCCGGCGGTGTGCGACGTCAAGTCGGAGAACCTGAACCGAGCGCTCGATCTCGTTCAGCAATCCGGACGGCCGCGCCCGGAGGGATACGGGGAGGGCGATCGGGCCTACCGAGGCCTCCTTTCTCGCAGCGACCTCGATGGGGTTCTGATCTCCACGCCGTGGCTCTGGCACGTCCCCATGGCCGTCGAGGCGATGGAGGCCGGTGTGTTCGTGGGGCTTGAGGTGCCGGCCGCGACGACCGTGGAGGGGTGCTGGGACCTCGTCCACACCGCCGAGCGGACCGGGTCGCACTGCATGTTTCTCGAGAACGTGTGCTACCGCCGCGACGTGATGGCCGTCCTCAAAATGGTCCGCGAGGGGCTGTTTGGGGAGCCCATTCACTGTCGCTGCGGGTACCAACACAGCCTCCTCCCGTACCTGTTCGACGAGAACACCTCGTTCGGGCCGGGCACGGGCAGCGTGTCCAGTTGGCGCACCGAGCACTACACGAAGCGGAACGGCGACCTGTACACTACGCACGGCATCGGGCCGGTGGCCCACTGGCTCGACATCAACAGCGGCAACCGGTTTGAGCGGCTCACCTCGACCGCCACGAAAGCCCGGGGCATGCACGACCACATCGTCGAGGAGGGCGGCACGGATCACCCGAAGGCCGACGTCAACTTTGCGCAGGGCGATATCGTGACGAGCACGATTACGACGGCCAACGGGGAGTCGATCGTCATGACCCACGACACCAGCCTGCCCCGCCCCTACTCCATGGGCTTCCGGATGCAGGGCACCGACGGGCTGTGGACGGTCGACAATCAGAGCGTGCACGTCGAGGGACGCAGCCCTGCCCACCGGTGGGAGGACTGGAAGCAGTACCAGAACGAGTTCGACGCCGACCTCTGGTCGCGGTACGAGGAGGCGGCGGAAGGCTCCGGACACGGGGGCATGGACTACTTCGTCCGGAACGCCTTCGTCGAGTCGATCAAGCGGGACGTGGCGCCGCCGATCGACGTCTACGACGCCGCGACGTGGAGCGTGCTGAGTCCCCTGTCCGAGCGGTCGATCGAGCAGGGCGGCGAGCCGGTGGCCATCCCCGACTTCACCGACGGCCGCTGGATGACTGACGAGCGCTCCTTCGACCCGGACGCTGAATTTTAACGGCGGCGCGGGAGCGCCCCCCGCGGCGTCCGGCGTTCGGCGCAATGCCGCAAGGATTGCACCAATCAGAACGTCCACATGTGGCCAACGAAATGCGCACGTTTCGGGGCAGACCATTCCGCTGCCTCGATCATCCTCTGTGTTGGAATGCTCTTCGGCGTGGGGTGCACCGCCGCTGAGCAGAGCACGCACACACAGTCGCCGGCGGGGGCGTCCGACCGGGCCGCGGCCCAGCGCTCGGCGGCCATGGCGGAGGGCGGGCGTTATCCGATCATTCCCTGGCCGCGCCGGCTGGAGCCCCGGGAGGGCACCTTCGCGTTGGACGAAGAGACCCGAATTCTCGTGTCCGACCCGGAAAACGAGACCGCACGAGCGCCCGCCGAGGCCCTAGCGACCCTGGTGCGCAACGCCACGGTGTTCCCGATGCGGGTTGCCCGAGCGACGGCCCCCAAGCGCCCCGTTTCCGAGCAGCCGGAAAACACGATTGCATTCGTTCTGACCGACGGGGACGCCCCCAGCGAGAGCGACGCGTCCCGTCCGAATGACGCTCGTCTGACCAACACGCCCAGCGAGGGGGAGGCGGACGGCCGCTACGAACTGACGGTCACGCCCCGTGCCGTTGCGGTGCGCGCCCCGACCCCGAAAGGGCTCTTCTACGGCATGCAGACGCTGCGGCAACTCTTGCCGCCACCGGTCGAACGGGGACTCGGGCACGACGACGAGCACATCGAGTGGGCGCTGCCCGCCGTCCGGATCGAAGACGCCCCGCGCTTTCCCTATCGCGGCATGCATTTGGACGTCGGGCGTCACGTCTTTCCGGTGTCGTTCATCAAGACGTACATCGATCTGTTGGCGCTCCACAAGCTCGACACCTTTCACTGGCACCTGACCGAGGACCAGGGGTGGCGCATCGAGATTGAGCAGTATCCCCGGCTTACGAGCGTAGGGGCGTGCCGCGACTCGTCGATGGTTGGCCATTACGAGGCCGGGACCTACGACGGCTCCGAATACTGCGGATACTACACCCAGGAGGAGGTGCGTGAGGTCGTGCGGTACGCCCAAGAGCGGCACGTGACAGTGGTGCCCGAAATTGAAATGCCGGGGCATGCCCGGGCGGCCCTGGCGGCGTACCCCGAGATGGGATGCACGAGCGTCACCGACTCGTCCTACACGGTGGCAACCACCTGGGGCGTCCACGAACAGATCTACTGCCCCAACGAAGAAACCTTCACGTTCCTGAAGAACGTGCTCACGGAGGTCATGGAGCTGTTCCCGAGCAGGCACATCCACATTGGCGGCGACGAGGCGCCCAAAGAGCAGTGGAGAAAGAGCAGGGTCGCCCAGGCGGTGATCGAACGGGAGGGCCTGGCCGGCGAAAAGGAACTGCAGAGCTACTTCATCCGCCGCATTGGGGAGTTCCTCAGCGAGCACGGACGGACGCTGATTGGCTGGGATGAGATTTTGGAAGGGGGGCTTCCGCCCGGCGCCACCGTCATGTCGTGGCGCGGCACCGCGGGGGGCATCGAAGCGGCCCATCAAGGGCAAAATGCGATCATGACGCCGACGGATGCGCTCTACTTCGACTACTATCAGGCCGATCCAGACAGCGAGCCCCTGGCCATCGGCGGCCTGACGACGCTCCGCGACGTATACGGGTACGACCCGGTTCCCGACTCGCTCGGCACCGAGGCCGTGCGGCACATCGTCGGCGCCCAGGCAAACGTGTGGACCGAATACATCCATACCCCCGAGAAGGTCGAATACATGGCCTACCCGCGGGCCCTGGCCCTGTCGGAAATCGTGTGGACGCCGGAGACCGACCACGAGTGGGCGCACTTTCGGGCGCGCCTGCCGGCCCACCTCCGTCGGCTCGACGCCCTCGACGTGGACTATCGAGTGCCAGAGGCCGTTCGCTCCGGCGACGTCGCAAAGGAATTCTAGGTTCGGGGGCGTCGGGTGCGAGGCTGGGGCCGTCACGCTCTCTTCCATCCAACACAGCTGCCATGAGGAATTGCGCTTTCACCTTGACGATTGGTTTTTGGGCGGTCGCGACCGTTTTTGCTCTCGCCCTCCCCGGGTGTGATTCGTCCACTGAGGAAGAGGTCGACGGGGGCGACTCGTCGGCCCCGACAGAGACGGTCGTGGTGCCGTTGGGTGGCAATGCGTATCGGACGCGTGGCGCGGGGCCGGGCGCGGTCACCCAGGAGGGGATCACGACGTGGAAGAATGACGAGAGTACGTTCAGTGTATTCGTAAAGTTGCGCGAACCGGCGGTCGTGACGCCTCGTCTGCGCGCCCGGGCCCCCGAGGGGGAGGAGAGCACCGTACGACTCAGTGTGGACGGGGTCGAGGAGGAAGTGCGAGTCGCCAATTCCGACTACACAACTGTTGCCTTCGGAGAAACGGAGATTGAGGAGAGCGGCTACGTCCGCTTTGATCTGACGGGCGTAGAGAAAACAGGAGACGAGTTTGTAGAGGCCACCGATCTGACATTGGAGGTGCCGCGCGGCACGTCGGTCCACGCCGTGCAGTCCAACGAAGCCAACACCTTTTACTGGTCGCGGCGCGGCCCCTCGGTTCACCTGAACTATGACCTGCCGGACGCAACGGTCGAGTGGGTGCACAGCGCGATCACGGTTCCGGAGGGCAAAGACCCGGTTGGGGCCTACTACATGGCCAACGGCTTCGATGAGGGCTACTTCGGCATCCAGGTCAACTCCGAAGAGGAGCGACGGGTGTTGTTTTCCGTGTGGAGCCCACACGATACGGACGATCCCTCCTCCATTCCGGACTCTCTGCGCGTGCAGTTGGTGGCAAAGGGAGACGGGGTGACGGCCGGTGAATTTGGGGGGGAGGGATCGGGCGGGCAGTCCTATCTGACGTACTCCTGGGAAGCAGGAACGACGTACCGGTTTTTGACGCGCGCTGAGCCGGATGGGGAGGGAAGCACGATCTACACCGCCTACTTTTACCCCCCGGAGGAAGGGGAATGGCGGTTCATCGCGAGCTTCAAGCGCCCGCAGACGGATACGTGGTACGAGGGGTGGTACTCCTTCCTGGAAAACTTTGACCCGGGCATGGGCCACGTCGAGCGAAAGGCCCACTACCACGACCAGTGGGCGCGGGACACTGGGGGGGACTGGCACGCCATTCAACAGGCCACCTTCACCGGCGATAGGACCGCGAGTTCGGGCTTGCGAGAAGACTTTGCTGGGGGCGTCGAAGAGAATACATTTTATTTGCGGCATTGCGGGTTTTTCGACGATGCCGTGTCCCTCGATCAGACCTTCGAATATCCGTCTTCGGATCGACAGCCGCCGTCCGTGAACGTCAAGGAGTTGCCCATCTCAGGAGGGACGAGGAGGGCCGTTGACTGAGGCGTTCCGATCTCGGGGCCGGACAGGCCGAGTACGCTCGTTGCGGCGGACGTGGGACCCAGCTGTTCGTGCGGGTGCGGGCCGCGATTCGCTCCAGCGGGGCGTCTTTGGAGCTCGGGTGTGCTGGTTCCCAGAACGTCAGGGCCTCCTGGAGCTGATCGCTGGGACTCGAAGTACGTGCTCAGCGCGCCGTGGACCGCGCCGCCGACAACCCCCGAGTCCATCTTTCCAGGGCAGCCCCAGGAGAAGCAGCCCGCCGCCGGCCCCGGCGCCCTGCTTCAACGCGGTCACGAGCAGCGTGGCCGCCCCAAGAACCATCTCCGCCACGAGGCTGGACACCAGAATAGCCCCTCGGCAAGGCCGCGAAGCCCGGCCGGTCGCCCACCGCATGGCCTCCTTCCACAGGGCCACCCCCGGGCCGCATCCACCAACGCGACGAATGGGAGAGGCCGAGGGCACACGGGTGCCGAGGAGCGTTTCTGAGTTCTCGCCTGTGCTTCGGTCGTCCATTGCGGATGAATCTGTCCGAACCTGTCTGGCGAGGCATCTGCGGCCGGCGACTGCGTGGGGCTCG
>P_A23_Sed_3_FmtDRAFT_1000013_pt1 | contig 12233 bp, 6 predicted proteins | sample PonA233FremontCA_2_FD_11280 | JGI IMG/M metagenome (IMG submission 11280) | reverse complement strand
GCGATGTTGACTTGGGTGTGAATGCCCGGGTAGCCTCGAACCACCGGCCGACCGTTGCGCCAAAGGTCATGGGTCCGGAAGCCTTCGAACGCAAACTCAAGCCTACGCTCCTCAAGGACGACATCCAGAATGTCCTGGGACCCATTCAAGTCGCTCGGGGTGTAGAGCGCATCGCCACCAAGCCCGGCCCGCTCTCGGATTGTATTCACGTCGTCCAGCGCCTGCTGTACATTGCCAAGCTTTGCGTTCGCCTCTGCACGGTTGAGGTACATCTCGGCCAGTCGGAGAATCACGGGCGAGGAGAGCAGGACATTGCCGCTCTGTCCGGTAAATTTCTTCACGTAGTAGATGGGGTAGCCGTTGCGTTCCTGCACATTTCCATTTTCGTCCAGCGACGGCTCGATAAATCCGCGACGGTTGTCTTGCGGATGCTGGTTTAGCAGCTCCCGATAATCCTTCGAGGCGTACATTTCTCCCCATCCAAGCCCACCGGAACTCGTGTAATACATTGACCCGATGGACCCGAAGCCCTTATTGTCCTCTTCGGTGTGCTTGATGGCGAAGATCGTCTGCGGACTCTCTTCCGGGGGCCGGGTGGGCCAGGTGACGTATTGGGTTGAGTCCTGAATGAGGGAGTACCGACCGGAGTTGATAACCTGGTCCGCATAGTCTATCGCTTTTNGGTTGTCTTCCCGATAGAGGTGAATACGCGAGAGCATTGCAAGTGCTACCTCCTCGGAAGCGTACGCATTGGATTTGGGTTCCGTCATCAAATCCGCCGCTTGGTCCAGATCTTCGACAATGAAGTCGTACACTTCCCCCACGGTGTTTCGGGAGGCATTCTCGTCGGGTTCAGAAGACCGGACGATGGGGATGCCCGGATTGTCCCGTCCCTGCGAGTACGGGCGACCGAAGATTTTCACTAGATGAAAGTGCACCATGGCCCGTAGGAAGAGATTCTCCCCCAGGAGTTGATCTCGTCTCGCGGACTGCCCCGGCTCCACCTCTTCAATCACCCGGTTCGTGCCATGGATGATCTCATATCCCAACCCCCACAGATTCTCCGCACTAAACTGATCGACCGTATGACCAAGTGTGTAGGAATAAAACAAGGGGTCTGTCGTCGAGCCGCTCAATGAGACATTGTCCCCGGGAAATTCTGACATGTAGAAAAGGTGTCGACTATAGTGGTAGTATCCTCCACTAATGAGCCGATTGTAATTGCCGGTCGTCGCGGCCTCCAGGCCCTCGAGCGTGCTCACCGCCTCTTCGGGCTCGTACCCGCTTTGGGGTTTGGGATCACTCACACCATCACAGCCAACAACCAACGCTGCGATAGCGAAACAGAACAGTAGTACGCGAGGAATGGTCGAGCGTTGAGAAGTCATATCCGGAATATGTCGCTTGATGATCCAGGTTGACCGAGGCATCGTTGGCTTGGTATGCAAGCCGGCCCTTCCAGTAGCTGAACGGGGGCTGGGTACGGCCCGGTTGGCGCGGGTGTGATGGGCTGATGTGCTAGAAGTTTAAGCTTACCCCAAACGTTACCCTTCTGCTGATCGGATACTTCGTCCCGGCGGTGCCTCCCAGACCAACTTCGGGATCCATCCCTGAGAAATCGGTGAAGGTGACCAGGTTTTCTCCGCTGGCGTACACACGTGCCGACCCCAGATTCAGTCTGTTGGACCACGCACTCGGAATCTCGTAGGAGAGCCGTGCGCTTTTCAGCCGAAGATAACTTCCATCTTCGAGATAGCGAGACGAGGGCGAATTCGAGTTGTTATTGCCACCGGGTACGGGCTTGGGATGTGTGGCGTCGTCTCCCGGCTCTTCCCAGCGGCTCCAGTCCTCCTCGAGCTCCATGTAGTTGTAGGTGAGATACCCTCCGTCGGAGTCGAAAAGCTCCCGGGCGCTGTGGTACACGTCGTTCCCGTAGACAAAGTTAAAGAACGCACTCAGCGTGAAGCCCTTGTACTCGAGCCTATTGCGAAACCCACCGGTGAAGTCAGGGGTCGCGGACCCCACTTTCTGACGGTTCGCGTCGTTGTAGTTGCTCGTACGTTCGGTTCCGGTCACGTTGCCATTCTCATCGGTGATCTCCTGCTCCCACAGGGGTTTCCCTGTCTCGGAGTCCACTCCAACCCACTCGCGCAAGTACCACGTGCGAAGGTCTTCTCCTTCCTCGATGCGCTGGTTGCCAGTATTGATGGGCTCTCCGCCAGCGAGGTTAAGCACCTCGTTGTCGTTGAACCCGATGTTAAAGTCTGTCGTCCACCGGAGTTCATTTTGGAGGTTCACGGTTGAGAGGGAGACTTCGAGGCCCCGATTGCGCACCTTCCCGATATTCTGGATTTGACTAGAGAATCCGGTGAGTGCCGGCTGGGGGACGTTTTGGAGCAGGTCCTCGTTGATCCTGCGATAGAGGTCGATGGTTAGGTCGATCCGGTCAAAGGCGTTTAGATCAAGACCAATGTTGGTCTTTTTGGCGACCTCCCAGGTCAGGTTGGGGTTGCCGAGATTGGTCGGGCGCGACCCAGTCTGTCCGTTGTAGGGTTGCCCGAAGTCATAGATGGGACGCGACGCAAAATTGCCAATCTGGGCGTTCCCCGTCTCACCGTAACTCACTCGCAACTTCATCTCGTTCAGCCATTCCTGATCAGCAAGGAACGACTCACTGGCCATTGCCCACGAGCCGGAGACGGACCAGAAGTTGCCATACCGATTGTTCTCCCCGAACCTCGACGATCCGTCGCGCCGGAAAGACGCGGTCGCGAAGTACGTCTGTTCGTAGTTGTAGCTGAACTGACTGAATCCGCCAACAAAGACACTTTTTGTCTCGGAACCGCTGTTGTTGACCGGTTCAGCCGCAACATCGAGGATGTAAAGCCCCGGAAAGACTCCCCCTCCCTCTGTGGTGAAGTTACTGAAGTGACTGGACTCGTACTCAAAGCCGAGGACCGCCCCTGTATTGTGGTCCCCGAAGCTCCGATCTAGGTCGAACTGATTGGACGAGAGAAGTGTGCTACTCTCGGCGGAGAAATTCGTAACCTCTCCGTCGTTGTCGGCCCCCGCCGACGTGCGACGATCCCGATAGCTTTCTGAGTCGTCTCGCTGGAGGGTAACCTGATTGGTGGTCGAGAACGAGAGCCAGGGACGAACGCTGTACTCAAGTTCGAGTGTCCCGTTCAGGTCATATTGTCGGCTTAGCGAGCGATTGTATTGGAGAGGATAGAGAAAATTTGTGTTGTCGCGACCAATCCAGCCGTTTTCGTTTCCCGTTCGCAGAGAGCCGTCTTCCGCGTAGGGGTCATCCCAGGGAAGGTTGGTGTAAGCCTCGTACACCGCCCCGGTCGGGTTACCGTTTTGGTCGGTGTACCGGCCATTAACCCGAGCATCAACGGTGAAAGCATTATTGATCGTGTGACTGACGTTTATGCGCCCCCCGAACCGGGTCAGGTCGTCCTCAATGAGCGTTCCTTCCTCGCGGTAGACATTGCCTGACAGATAAAACGACGTATTTTCGCTTCCCCCGTTCACCGAGGCGTCAACGCTGTTGGTCATTGCCGACTCGAAAGCCAAATCAACCCAGTCCGTATCCTGGTTGATGTCGGCCTCTTCGTAGGGCCCACCCATCTGGTCATGAAGATTTTGGAGTTGTGTGCCATCCATGACGTCGAAGTTGCCGGTGGTAATCTCGCCAAAGCCGGTCTTCACCTCGACACTCACCTTGGTTTCGCTGCTCCGTTGTCCCTGTTTTGTGTTAATCAGGATCACGCCGTTCGCCGCGCGTGAACCGTAGAGCGCGCTCGCCGCGGCATCTTTTAAGACCGTGACCGACTCGATGTCGCTTGGGTCGGGCAGTACTCCCCCGGCGATCGTCCCGTCTACCACGTACAGCGGATCAGCCCCCGCAGTAATAGAACCGGTTCCACGGACCCGGATCGATGGGCGCGCTCCGGGGTCTCCAGATCCGGTTGTCACGTACAAGCCAGCGCTTTTTCCCTGCAGGAGGCTCGTAGCGTCATTGGCCGTTATGTCGGCCAAGTCTTCCTCGTCCACCGTTTCTACCGAGCTGGTCAATTCCCGACGAGACTTCTCCGTGTACCCCACGACGACCGTTTCCTCGAGGTTGGCCACGGACGGCCGAAGAGCGAAACGTACCTGCGTCGTCTCCCCACTGGCAACGGTGACCTCACGAACTTCGGCCTGAAACCCAATGAACGACGCTTTCAGGGTGTACTGTCCAGGGGCCACGTTCTCGATGGAAAACGTCCCCTCGGCTCCCGTGGCCGTGCCCTCGTCGCTGCCCTGGGCCACGACGTTGGCCCCCGGCAGCGGCTCCCCATTGTTTGTGGACGTGACACGCCCCTCAATTCGCCCCCCTTCCTGCCCCAAGGCCTCTCCTGGCATTACTAGAAGGAGGCCCAGAAGGGCGCCCCCCGCCCCGAGCAAGGCGACGCCCGCGAGGCCCCCAGCCCTTTGATAAGACCATCGTTGACGGGCCATTCTCGTCAGCCCCCGGAGAAGTTGGACAGCACAATCCATCGTGATTGCTTCGGTTGTCTGTTCGGCAGGACCTTGTGGTGGTTGAGCCGACCGACCTCTGCGAGCCCGGAAGGCACCAGTTTGAGTCGGCTCAGGGACGCTCTCCTCGTCTGGCACGTGTCCTTCGGGCGAGCTTCATCTACAATTTCACAGTCACTTGTTAACGCTAGCATTACAAACCGTCAACTTTTTTCTTGCGAAAAGATTTTGTTTAACATTATCTTAACTCAAACGAAACGAAAAGAGGCCTTTGGGGAGCCCAATACAGGTCTGGGTTTCGTATCGAAAGAGCGCGATCCCGCAATCTGATAGACGGCCCCGCCCCAAAACACCCCGCCACCGTTCGAATACGGCCCTGGCGTCTGGCGCACTGCCCGAGGAATCCCTCCTTTCCGCTACCGTCTTGCCGCGGGGCCCCCCGGCGAGTTGGCCGTTGAGAGAACGTCGCTGACGTTCGCCAACCGAGGGAGAGGGGGTCGGAAGGCCTCACCTGGCACGAAGACGTGTGGCCCCACAGGCCAGTCGGACAACCGGGCCGTTCTCGTAGGCCCGATCGTGCATGTCCGGGTGCCACCGCGAGTGCGCCGGCGGGCAAGAACAGTACGGGCATCGATCCCCCGCTTCTGCGGATCAGTGGCCATGGCCGCCCGACTGTTGTTGAGGGTGGGCCCCGACGGCCCGCATAGATCAACCATGCGGCCCCGACAGGACAAACGGGACGCCAAGGGACCGGTCCCCCCAAGAAAGTCGGGGACGGGTGATGCTACCGCCCAGGGGGCCCGGACTGCCACAGACGGACCTTCGGGGGACAAAACGAGCCCGGAGGCCGCAAGACCACGGGACGGGCCTCTGGGCCGCGCACCCGTCAGCGCCGTGCAGCCGGCGCTTCCCTGCGCCTCGTCGACTCGTCCGACGGTGTGGCCGTCCACCGGCGATCATTCGTCCCGTCGGGCGGCGTCACGGGGCGGTCTCTGAATCGACCTGATGGATGATCTGTCGGCGCTCTCTGGGGGCGGCTTCGCAACCAGCCCAAGAGATTGTCTTGATTTCAGGCTCCGGTAACGGGCACCAAAAAACAGAAGGGAATGAGTCAGCATGCCCCTCCGACAACGAACAATCGGATCCATGCGCCAGAAGCGCTACGGCCCCGCCCACTCGGGTCCCAGCGGGAACGGTCAGCCGCTTTTCCACGACCGGTCACAGGCGGAGCTCCCCCCTTGCTACCACGTGTTGGATGCAATTCTGCACGTAGTTAAGCCAGGAACGCAGTGGCGCGTTTTGCCCAATGAATTTACCCCATACCAAACGCTCTAGTATGGTTTCCAGCGGCGGCGCGAGGACGGACGAGTCTCCTGCATTTTGAGCATCACATGCAGGTCGGTCCAGCGACGAACCGGGCGGCGTGGAGCACCCGGTGCGCTGACTATTGGCTGCCAGTCGGCGTCCAGCGCGCGGGCAGGGCCCGGCGTTTCGGCACTTTCAGGGAAGCCCATGGACGAGAACGACATACTGCTGCCCGTGCGCAAGGGGTTGCTCTGGGGACTGGTCGCCTGCACGGTCAGTGATCACGAAACGGAATGGGCCCTGCAGCTTCTCAGACCGGCAGCCTCCGGCTTGGGTCGAGTGGAGAGGGCTTTTGCAAACCAATCCTTCTAAACTCTCGAAACGCCCTTGCAGAAGGAGGGTGCCTGGGAGCTCCACGTTGTGAAATCTGGCGACGGCCCCGGCTTTCTCGTGGACCCAACGTGACCGGTCGCCCAACGGAACTTACCGATGGGTCGGAGACTGGCGGCAGCCGGTCCGGACGCATGAGCGGCGGACCGACCCCAAAGAGACGATGGTCAAGCCTGCTATGCCCCGCATTGCCCTTGGTCGGCCCAATTAAAGATCAAAGCAGATTCTGGGCACCTTCTGGGCCTCGCAACCCGTGCAGTCGTGTCGTCGGGGCGCCGCTGGCGCTGGGTCCGTTCGTCGACAACGCCTCGAGAAGCGGCATTCTCTGCCCCTCGTGGATGTCTCGGATCATCGGATGGGGTGGGCTGGTGAGCCGGACGCAACATCGCTCAAACAGCGCCCGTCACTGCTTGCCGGACCGCGGTTCTTATCCTTTGCCCTCCAGATGCCCAGCTCCAGAAAGGGATCCATCGCCTCCGTGGTCAGCCGGTCTCGAGTCACGTCCGGTTCTGCTTTGCTCTTCGAGAGCGAACCGCTCGACGCCTTCACGGAGCCGATCGGTGAGGTCGTCCAGGTGACCGGCCGCCTCGGACACTTGGGCAACCCCTGCCGCCGACTGCTGGGCCGCCGTCGAGATCGACTGCACGCTCCGGGCGATCTGCTCGCTGGTGGTGGACTGCTCTTCGGAGGCCGCCGCGATCTCGTCGGCTTTCTGCTCAACCCGCTCGATGGAAGAGACAATCTCGCCGAGGGTCTCGCTCGCCTTCTCGGACAGCTCAATTCCGTCCTCCGCGTTCGAACTGCTTCGCCGCGCCGCCTGGACGGCCTCGTCGATTTCCGACTGCACCTCCCCGATGATGTCTTCGATCTCGGAGGTGGCCGCCTCCGTCTCGCTGGCAAGCGCCCGCACCTCCTCGGCAACCACGGCAAACCCCTGCCCGGTCTCGGCCCCGGCCTCGTCCCCGCCGGCCCGCGCCGCTTCGATGGCTGCGTTGAGGGCCAACAGGTTGGTCTGGTCCGCAATCTCGTCAATCGTCTCGACCACCGTGCTGATCTGCTCGCTGGAGTCCTGGAGGCGGCCAATGGTTTCGGCCGTGTCCTGCACGTCGGCCGCAATCTCTTTGATCTTCGCGGTGGCCTCCGAGACCACGTCCTGCCCGGTTCGGGCCTGGCGGCTGCCGTCCCCGGCCGCCTCGGCAACCGACTGGACGCTTTTGGCGTTCTCGCCGATCGTCTGGTTGAGCTCCTCAACGGCCGCGGCGACCTCCTCGGACTGGGCGGACTGCTCCTCCGCGCTGGCGGCCATCTGATCCGACGACGAGCTGATCTGGCCCGCCGACGAAGCGGTCGCTTCGGCCGCCTCTCTCACCTCTGAGAGAAGCCGGCGAATGCTCCTCACCGCCTGGTTGAATTCCTCGAAGAGGCGGTCCATCATGGCCTTTTGGTCGCTGAGATCGCCGTCGCCGTCCTCAAGGCGTGCCTGCACTGTCAGGTCCCCGTCGGCGAACCGGTTCATCGCGTCCAGCATCGTCTCGATGTTCTCGCTGAGATAGGCACGCTGCTCATTCGCTTTGGCCTTGGCGGCCTTCGCCTCGCGGGCCGCCTCGTGGGCCGCCTCACTTTTCTCTTCCATCTGGGTCATTGCCTCTTGGATTTGGCGCACCATCGTGTTGAATGAAGCGGCCAGTCGCCCCACCTCATCCTGTGTGTCGCGCTCCACGTGCACGCTATAATCCCCGTCCGCGGCAGCATCTGCGGCAGCGGCCAACTCCTGTATCGGGCCAATAACCGTCCGCCGCGCCGCCATGTACAGGATGCCGGCGATGATGACGAGGACGACACTGCCGAAGAGAAAAATCATCCTCCGTACGCCAGTGAGCTTGGCATTGATGTCACGATTCGGATAGGCGGCGACAATTGTGAATCCCCACGCTTCGAAGGTTGACCGCCGCACGTTCCACGCTTTTCCTTTGCTGCGCCCCTCTTTACTGGCCCCCCCCTCATTGGCAAGTGCAGACTGTAGCGTGTTGGGGCTGATGTGCTTTGAGTTGAACATAACCTCTCCTTCCTCGTCCAGCACAGCCAAGAACCCGTTCTCCAAGATGCGGGTCTCCTGGACAGATGCTTGAAGCGCCGTCATGCCACTCAGCTCATACCCTACGTACCAGATGCCCACCACGTCGCCCTGGGCATCCCGCATCGGTTCGTATCCCGTCAGGTATTTGTCCCCCAAGATGTCGACCATTCCGTAGTAGGACTCCCCATCGGTAATGGCCGCGTAGGCGTTGCCGTCCGGATTCAGAACAGTTCCCACGGCTCGGCTGCCGTCGTCTTTTGTCACGTTGGTGCTAACGCGAACGAACGTGTCGCCGTCGCGCGCAAACAGCGTGGCCGTCCCCCCAAGTTGCTCGGTAACCTGATCCGGCAGTTGATAGCGGCCCACCTGACTGACACGGCCAAACTGCAGGTCCGGCACCGCTTTCCCCTCAAGCGACGTGCGTCCTCGCAGAGCAGGGGTGCCGAGTTGCTGGGCCTCGTCTTTTAGGGCCCGTATTCCACTGCGTACCATCTGCAGGCGGAGCCGGTTGATGGCTTGCATCCGCTCTGTGAAGCGCGCCGTACTGCTTTTGGCTTTCTCCTGGGCGGCTCGCCGGACGTCGTCGCCGATTCGCATCGAGACGACAACCCCCGCTGCCACCACGCCCAGTCCGACCACGAGAATAGTCGGAATCATAAACTTGGCGGCAATACGGGTGGTAGCGGCCGACCAAAGAGCAGTCAGGTATTTCATAACAGAATCCCAGTCCTACGTCGAATTTTGCATCGAGAGAGAAGCTTTAGCAGACCGTCTGGGGAACCGATCGAACCAACACGAGAGACCAACATGTCGGGCCAGCATGGGGGGGATGCGCACGTGAAAATACGCACGTACGACAGACCCGCCAAGTGACTCTGCCCTTGAGTTGATCTCGGTCGCGGCCGGGATCGCCGCCTACGGACCGATGCCAGCCCGCTCCCTTCGGATGGGACCGCAACGGATGGGACCGCAGTTGGTCGTCAACGAACAGGGAGCATTCGGTCAGATGAGCTTTGAGGTCACGGGTTTTCTCACCGTCCACAGGCCGTCGGGGCGGATCAGTTTAGGGAGCGGGCAACTACTCAATCTTGTGAGCCGGTCGCTCCGACGGTCATCTCTGCTTTCCAGCCCGCAACCTGGCTTGAGTTATCGGCGCATGTCCGACACCCTTAAGTTCAAAGGGCCGCTCCTTCGGGATGTGGGCCCGAATATTTGGACCAGTTGGGCGGCTACTTTCGGCTCAGACGCAGCGGTAAGTTGCCGTACTGATTCGGGAATGGCGAGGGGTGGCTCGAGATGTTCGCGGGGGTGGAAGAGCAGACCGACGAGCGTCAGGGGTGTCGAACCGGGTCGTACGAGCGCGGCGAACGCATCCACCTGAGGCCCTGATCGCCGCCCTGGTGCAGATGGTAATTCGGGGCTCGGCTACAGCCTGCCTTGAAAGCGATGACACCGACCTTCTATCCTTATCGAGACTCCTTGGAAAATACCAAATTCACTGGCCACAAGGGGCGTCGGGGGCCGACAGAGAGCCGAACACGATCGACTTCGTTTGTGAGCGTCTCGTGTGCCTCTGCGCCTCGATCACTGATGAAATGACGGCGTGGCAGGACGGACATGTGCCCGGCCACCTATTTCCGTGAATGCATCCCGGGACGAGAGAAAAGCATGGCAATCGGGCCAAAAGACTACTTTCGCTCGGCGCGTGCCCCTGGCCCGCAAAAGCACCAGAGCCGCGATCCCGCCCGTATTCTCTCAGCTGCCTGAAGCCGGACGGACCGCTTCTTGAGAACGGCTCGTGCTACAGCACAAGAGACATTCAGCCCCCTCAGACCAGCGCCCTCACAAGCAAAAACCTCCGTCGCTCCGCACTCGATTCAAAGCCCGCCAACCGAACGGATTGGCTTCAATGATTGGAGGGATGGACCCCGCGTCATTCGTGGAGCGACGGCGGGGGGGATTCTGGCGTTGAAACCGGAATCCACATGTTGCTCGCACGTGGGACGACACGTACAAGGGATTGCACGGGCCACTTCGCGCGTTGTCTTCGCACCGGGTGCCTACCGGAGAGCCCACACTTGCGGCCCTCGGCGCGGTGGAAGAGCCAACGAGGGCACCCTCCCCCGAGGATCAGATCCGTGAGTGCCCCGGGGTCTCCCCCTCGCACCTCCTGCTCTTCTCTTGGTCCCTCGCGACCAGACCCAGCCAGTCACGGACGAAGCGACCTCGCTCAAGCAACCACGACGCGTATGTTTTGCTCTGCCAGCCGCTGATCGATGTCATCAGGGGTGGCGTCGGTAATTAGCACATCGATTGCCTCCGTTTTGCAAATTCGGCAGAGCCCTCGGCGCCCGAACTTCGAAGAGTCCACGACGGCAATGGTTTGGTCGGCGGACTCGATCATCAGCTGGTTCAGATGGGCCTCTTGATCATCAGTCGTCGTCAGGCCGTGTCCAAGATCGAGCCCATCTCCGGCAAGGAACAGCTTGCTAAAAGCATGGTCTCGAAGCATCTGCTCGGCGTACGGCCCCACGACCGAGGCGGATTTGGAGCGAACCGACCCGCCGAGCAACAACACTTCAATCGCAGAAATACCCACGGTCTCCAACGCGATGTGAATGGAGTTGGTCGAAACGGTCAGGTCTTCGACCTCCCGATTTTTGAGGCCCCGGAGGACCTGAAGGGTCGTCGTTCCTGAATCGAGGATCACGGTATCCTGATCTGTGACCATTTGAGCGGCCTTCTTCCCGATGCGACGCTTCTCCTCCTTCTGACGCTGGGCCTTCTTCTCGAAGGGGACATCGTACGCGAAACGATCGGCCGAAAGGGCCCCCCCGTGGGTTCGGATCACGAGGTTCTGATCCTCTAGGAATTGGAGATCCTTTCGGATCGTAACGTCAGAGACGTCCAGTTCGTTGCCGAGGTCCTGAACGGATACGTGCCCCTTCTCGTCCAACTGGTCGAGGACATAGCTACGCCGTTCGGCAGGATCAAGAGAGGCCACGGGACAAAACAGGTTGCTGAGGTTCGGTTCACGCAACTAATCTCCGAAGCTTGGTAGGGTTCAGAAAATGCAGGGTGATCTGATCCGATGGAAAACCAAATCGTGCCGTGGGGACGCGGAAGACACAGAACCCAACCCGTGCCCCTTGAGACTGCGGGCGCTATCGGGAAGGTAGAGGCGCCGGTGCGGCAGACCGGCGTTGCCGATGAGCATCAACGTAAGGGAGATGCGCCGGCGCACCGGGTGGCCAACGATGTGCTTGGCTTCGTCGGTCGTGAAGCCGGTGCCGGTGATGATGGAACGGGCCTGGAACCGAGCGGCCTCCCTGGAGAGCCCCGTGAGCATGAAGGCCCGGGTGGCAATCCGGGCCACGCGGATCGAGACGGCAACGACCGAAAGCAGAATCAGGAGCGCAGCCACGGCAGCAATGAGGCGTGACGCCAGTCGCACCGAACGGCCGCAAGGCACTGCGCCTTCGTTTCCCGGGTCGGACGGGCGTTACGATCGCCGTTCCGCCTCTACCGAGAATCGGCGACACTACCGTGTGACGGATTGGGGCTGGGGGATGGACGTCCCTGCCTCCGGATGAGGCTTTTTGGTGGAGCCTCTTTTTTCGTACGCGCCTTAGCCGTCCTCCTCAACCGGCCCCACAATCACAACCCCACGCATCGCCGCCTCGTGCGGCACGCAGAAGTAGCGGTACCGACCCGGGGTCTCGAAGGTGTACTCGAACGTCGCCTCCGGCTCCAGGTCGCCGGAATGGAACGGCGTCGCGCCGTCCGGGAGACGCATGCTCCCGTCCACGGTGGCCCTTTCGGGGTCGGCCGTAACCGTATGCACAATCACAGAGGTGTTTTTCCACCGCACCGTCTCTCCGACCTCCACGCGCACCGTGTCCTGCGTGAACGACAGGGTGTTGGTCATGCCCACGGT
>P_A23_Sed_3_FmtDRAFT_1000012_pt1 | contig 13011 bp, 12 predicted proteins | sample PonA233FremontCA_2_FD_11280 | JGI IMG/M metagenome (IMG submission 11280) | reverse complement strand
CGTGGAGCAGGCGGGCGAGCCCGAGCCGTTTGAGTGGGAGGCCGACCGCGTGCCGGAGCAACTGGTGCAGCGCATGCGAGAGGAGTACGGACCGAAGGTGGCCGACCACATCCACGGGCCGTACAGCAAAGAGACGTTTCACGGCGGGATCGGGGCCCTCAAGGACCAGGCCGTCGACGACGTGCTCGGCGATGCGTCCGAAACCCCGGAGGGCTACACCGCCTCGGACATCCGCGACGCCATTGGGGAGGTGGAGAAGGACGAGATGCGCAACATGATCGTTGAGGAGGGCAAGCGCATCGACGGACGCGACCAGACCGACGTTCGGGATCTTTGGATGGAGGTCGGTTATCTGCCGCGTGTCCACGGGTCCGCCATCTTCACGCGAGGGGAGACGCAGGTGCTCGGCTCCATTACGCTCGGCACGTCGGACGACGTGCAGCCGGTCGACGAAGTCTTCGCCGACACGGACAAGTCGTTCTACCTCCACTACCGCTTCCCGCCGTTCTCGGTGGGCGAGGCCAGCTACCTGCGGGGTCCCAAGCGCCGCGAAATCGGCCACAGCATGCTCGCGGAGCGGGCCCTGCGGCCGGTCATCCCGGAGCAGGACGCGTTCCCGTATACGATCCGCATCAACGCCGACGTCATGGAGTCGAACGGCTCCTCCTCCATGGCCAGCGTCTGCGCCGGCAGCCTGGCCCTCATGGATGCCGGGGTGCCCATCGAGAAGCCAGTGGCCGGCATCGCGATGGGGCTTGTGCAGGAGGAGGACGAGACCACCGTCCTCACCGACATCCTCGGCCAGGAGGACCACCTGGGCGACATGGACTTCAAGCTCACGGGGACCCGGGACGGCATCACGGCCTGTCAGATGGACATGAAGATCGAGGGCCTGTCCCGCGACGTGATGCTGAAGGCCCTGAAGCAGTCCCGAGACGCGCGTCACCACATTCTCGACAGCATGGAGGAGACCATTGCCGAGCCGCGGGCGGAGCTGTCCAGCCACGCCCCGCGCCTCACCAAGCTCACGATCGACCCCGACCGGATTGGGGCCGTCATTGGCCCGGGCGGGAAGGTCGTCAAGAGCGTTCAGGAAGAGACGAACACCGAGATCACGGTCGAGGAGGAAGACGGTGTGGGCATCGTGACGATCGCGGCCACCAATCAGAACGACGCCGAGGCCGCCATCGAGCGGATCAAGCAAATCGTGGCCGTGCCGGAAGAGGGCGAGGACTACGTCGGCACCGTCAAGGGCATCCGCGACTTCGGGGCCTTCGTCGAGATCATGCCCGAGAAGACGGGCCTGCTCCATGTCTCCGAGATCGACTACGACTACGTCGAGAACGTTGAGGACTACCTTGAGGTGGGCGACAAGGTGAAGGTTCATCTCCTCGAGGTCCACGACGACGGCAAGATGCGCCTTACGCGAAAGCCGTTCGTCTCCGAAGAAAATGGAGAGCAGAACGAGTAGCCGAGACGGCCCCGGCTCCTGCCCGGGGCCCGACGGCACATGCGATTGCACAAAAGGCGAGGGCCCCTGGGCTCTCGCCTTTTGTATAGGCCCGAGGTGTATCGGGGCCGTTCGCCGTTGCAATGAATCACACCCCCGAGCCGACGTTTATGCGCGTTCTTGTTACTGGAGGGGCCGGGTACATCGGAAGCACCGTCGCCCGCCAACTCGTCGAGACCGGAAACGACGTGATCGTGCTCGACAACCTGTCGCAGGGGCACCGGGCGGCGGTGCCGGACGATGCGGCCTTCGTTCACGGGGACCTGAACGACCGTGGACGGATTGATCGCACCCTCGCCGAGCATCGACCCGAGGCGATCATGCACTTCGCGTCGCATACCCTGGTCGGGGAGTCGATGGAAGAGCCGTTCCTCTATCTCGACGAAAATGTGCGGTGCGGAATTAACCTGATGAAGTCCGCCGTGGAGCACGACGTGGATCGTTTCATCCTGTCCTCAACCGCGAACCTGTTCGGCACCCCGGAACGCATTCCCATCGACGAGGACGTGACGGTCGATCCGGGAAGCCCCTACGGCGAGTCAAAGTTTATTCTGGAGCGGACCCTCCACTGGCTCGACGAAACCGAGGACCTCTCCTACGCCGCGCTCCGCTACTTCAACGCGGCCGGGGCCGCCGGGCCCCATCAGGGCGAGGACCACGACCCCGAGACGCACCTCATCCCCATCGTGCTGGAAGTCGCGCTCGGTCAGCGCGACAAGATTGTCATCTTCGGGGACGACTACGATACCCCCGATGGCACGTGCGTGCGCGACTACGTCCATGTGCTCGACCTCGCGCAGGCGCACGTCCTGGCCCTGAACGCCCTGGACGATGGAAGCCGCGTGTATAACCTGGGCAACGGGAAGGGATACAGCGTGCGGGAGGTCATCGAGACGGCCCGCCGCGTTACGGGCCACGAGATTCCCGCCGAGGAGGGCGCTCCCCGCCCCGGAGACCCACCGGTCCTCATCGCAAGCAGCGACAAGATCCGGGAGGAGCTCGGATGGGCCCCGGAACGCAGCGCCCTCGACGACATCATCGGCTCCGCTTGGGAATGGCACCGACGCCACCCGAGCGGGTATGATGAACTGCAGTGAACGGCTCCGTCACTGAGGGCCAGACAAGCGCCGTCGTCCTTTCCACAACGGCACGAGCGGACATGTACCGCGTTGAGCTGGAGCAATTTGAGGGCCCGATGGACCTCCTCCTGTTTTTCATCAAGCGGGACGAGATCGACATCTACGACATCCCCATCGCCCGCATCGCGGACGAGTACCTCGCGTACGTCCGTGTAATGGAGGAAATCGACCTCGACGGCGTGGGCGACTTTATCTACATGGCGGCCCTCCTCATCAACATCAAGGCCCGCATGCTCCTGCCCTCACAGGAGGCCGACGAGGACGGAGAATCCGTCGATCCGCGCCGCGAGTTGGTGGAGCGCCTTCTGGAGTACGTGCGCTTCAAAGAGGCGGCCGACCAACTGTCCACCCGTCGGGAGCGACGTCGCGAGCATTTCGTGCGGGGGGACGCGTCCTCGGACCGGGAGCGCATCGAAGAATCCCACGACGTAGAGGTCGATGCGTCCGTCTACGAGTTGGTCGAGGCGCTCGGGCGAGTCCTCGAGGCCGACGAGGAGGACGAGGCCGACGAGCCCATCCATGAGGTCGAGCCGCTCGAATACACCGTCGAGGAACAGCAGCAGTACGTGATCGAGCGCCTGCGTCGCGAGCCCCGGGTCTCCTTTCGGGCCCTGATTCAGGGAGAATCGCGCGGCTTCGTCATTGCGACCTTCCTGGCGCTTCTGGAACTGACGCGACAGCAACATCTCCGGCTTCGAATCGAGGAGCGGGCCTCGGACTTCTCCGTGGAAGCACGAGGCGACACGTCGCTTCGGGCCGACGATCCGGCCCAGCAAAATCGCTCTCGGCCCCAAGGAGATGGGGCCGTCGGGGGAGGCTCAGGGGCCTCCGACGACCCCTGAGGAGGAGACAGGGGGGTCTCTAATGTGCGCCGGGCGGTCCGTTGCCAGGTCCACCCAGTCCGGGCCCACCACGGGAGCCCACCGTCTGGATCCCGACACTGCTTTCTGATTCACCCCTTTCATCACTCCTCCCAACGGGCGGCCCCCGACCGGGAGAGAGCGGCCGATGGCGCACGGCCCCGAGGCCGTGAAAGGCCCGGAGTGTAAAAACACCAGCTCTGCCGTTACGAAAGGCACCCTCCCGGTTCGGCCCGGCCGCAGTGTCATCTTTTGGATGATCAAGAGTCAAAAATAATCCTCCAAAAGTACACAAAAATCGGGCCGAGGACCCGTCTCTACGGCGACACGGGGCAAACCCTGCTTTCCGTCGGGCGCATTGCTCTTCTGTTTGTTGTTTTTAGGCCGTGCTGAACTCAGAGACGGCCCGAGAAACCGCCGGTCCCCAGTCGGTTTGTGTGGCGCCCCACGCGGGGCAGGCAGATTCCGGAATGCTTCTTGCCGCATCATGATGATGCGCTGGCTTCCGACTCCCGCTCCGGTTCCATGTTCTGTTCTCTCCGCGCCGGTCGACCGCTGTCCCTCGTCCTGGCGGCCGTTCTTCTTTTGACTGTTGGACTTGGCTGTGACCTCGGCGGGGGCGGCTCCGGCGACGCGACCGTGGCCGGCCAAGTGCTCAACGCCGCCTCTGACCCCGTGGTGGGTGCGCAGGTCGTCATTCAGTTCACGGACGATACAGGCGAGCAGGTTGAGGAGACGGCCACGACCGATTCGACGGGCCGCTTCAACGAGAGAATTGATATCGGCGATCCGACGGAGGTTGTCATCACGGTGTCGAAAAAGGGGGTGGATGTTCAGCAGACGCGGCAGGCATCGCCCGATGCGGGGGCGTCCGACCTGAGCTTCACGCTCGAGATTGGGGGGGAAGAAAACCGAGAGCCCGGACGTCCCACCGACATTGTGTTGCAGGACCAGTCGGCCAGTTCGATTCGCGTGCAGGAGAGCGGGGGGACGAGCATCGCGCGGTTGACGTTCCAGGTTGTCGACTCGACCGGGAAGGCCATCCAGGCGGACCAGGCCGTGGACGTGGACTTCCGATTCGGGCAGCGGCCCGAAGGGGCCAGCCTGACCCCGAGCACCGTGGAGACCAACGGGCAGGGGCAGGCCACCGTGAATGTATCGAGCGGAAAGGAGGCGGGCGTGGTACAGGTGGTGGCCCGGACCGAACGGCCCGACGGGACGACCTTCCGGTCCAAGCCGGTGGGGCTTTCTATTCACGGGGGGCTTCCCAACAAATGCCACTTCAGCCTCGCCCCGGAACGGACAAACTTCCCTGGTTTCGAGAATCCGGGTGTAACGACCCCGGTCCAGGTGTTCGTGGGGGACAAGTACGGGAACCCCGTGGTGCCGGGCACCTCCGTTTCCTTCAGTACGAACGCGGGGCTCATCGGGGGCTCTGTCCAGACCGACGATCAGGGACAAGGATCTGTCACGCTCACGTCCGCAAATCCGTTGCCGCTCGGTGGGGTTGCCACCGTGCAGGCCAGTACGGTGGGGACCGACGACGTCAATACAATCGTGAACCCCGACAACTGCCCCGACCCGGCGGAGACGGGCAACGAGAACAGGATCGTCGAGACGATTCCCGTTGTCTTCTCGGGGCGGCCGGAGGTAAAGGTTGATCCCATGAAAATCGAGCCGAGCCCGACGGATCTGCCCCAGACCTACGAATTGACGGTGCGAGACGTGCAGAATGAGAATCCGCTGGCTCCGGGCACGTCCATTCAGGTAACAGCCGAGGGAACGAACGTGAAGGCAGTGGGCAGCACCGCAGTCACTCTCGGCGATACAGCACTCAAAGACGAAAACGGAGATGGCTACGGCAAGGAAGACATCCAGAATAGAGAGGACCTTACCCTCTTCACCTTCCGAGTCGTCAAAGATGTGGAGGGGAAAGACAACCCCGAACCGCCCGAGGTTCGGGCCGTGACGATTAGCGTAGACGGGCCCAACGGAAGTCTAGAGACGGTTCTTACGCAGTCCAGCCCGAAGACCAACTCCTCGTTGCAGTCCTTGACGCCCACCCAGGGGGCAACCGTGCACCGGGCGGCGTCGGGCGGGGCGGTGGTTCGTGCGCCTCAAGAGTAAAACACCCATCCCTACGTCGCCTCTGGAGGCCTGAGGGCCCTGTTGGGGCGGTGACATCCCCGCGATTTCCCCAAAAGCAGTTAAGGCAATGATACCGATCGATGTCGAGCGTCACGGGGCCGTCGTAACCGTGACGACCGACAGCAAGAAGCGCATGTACGCGGTCATTCACCTTGCCGTACCGGCAGGATTCGATCCGTCGGATTTTACGCTGACCCGCGTGGAGATGAATCGGTGGGAGCTCTCGTTCGAGAGCGTGCCGACCGCCCACCGCTTCAAACGCCTGATGGACGAGGCCGCAAATCTCGTGGGGCAGAAGGTCCCCGGATAGGCAGCCCGGGCCACTGCCCTTCGTCCAGTCCGAAGACGAGTGCGGGCTCGGAGCAAGGCCCGCCCGAGCTGGCCGTGTCCCCTCAACGCGGCGGTGGGCACGGGCATGGAGGCGCTTCCTACTCGCGCGCCACAGGAGAAATTTCGAGCAGCTCGGCGCTTACGCGACCCACGTCCGCCTCCGTCATCGCGATGCAGCGGAGTTCAGGGTTGGTCGGGCGGTCGTGGCCTTCTCCGTCCTTGGACGCCCCCGTATCGATGAGGGGCTCGATGCCGGCGCGGTCCATGGCGTCCAGCAGCTCGGAGCTCGTCGTCTCCAGGGCATCGGCCCAGTCGGCCAGGCGTCCAGTGATGATGCCGGACTGGGAGGTAAGCTCTCCACTTCGGGTATGAGGTTGTACCTTCTGACTTCTAGCGGAACGGGACCTCATGGATGAACGGAGTCGTCAAAAGAAAGACGGCGGGTCAAGTTGACACTGCGGGCGCAAGCAAACCCCTGCAGTATGGACAAAAAGGTACCAGTGGAAGAGCCCTCGGGTTTCTCTGTGTGCATTGTGTGAAGCAGGCGCACGTGCCGAGACGATCCCCTTCGGGACAGGCGCTTACAGGTAGAACAGATAAAGCATTGTGGTGGTGACGAGCACGAAGATGAGCGACAGAGCGCTCCCGGCACGGAGGTAGTCCGGGACGCGGTAGCCACCCGGCGTCATGAGGAGGGCGTTCACGTGGTGGGTGGGCAGAATGAACGAGTTTGCCGCACAGAGCCCCACCTGAAGGACCAACACCTGTGCCGTGAGGTCGATGGTGCCGGCCATCTCAAGCACGAGGGGCACCATGAGAACGGTGGCCGCCACGTTGGACATGACCAGGGAGAAGAAGGTCATCAACAGGCCCAGGGAGAACAAGATTAGGAACGGATGGACGCCCTGGACCAGGGCCACCAGGGTTTGGGCAATGACCGAGGCGGCCCCCGATTCCTCCATGGCGATGCCGATGGGGATGAGGCCCGCGATCAGAAAGACGACTTTCCATTCGACCGACCGATAGGCCTCTTCGATCGTCAGCACGCCGCCAAGAATCATGGCGATGGCCCCGGTAAGAAAGCCGATGGAGATGGAAAGGTCGAGGGCGAGGACCAGCCCGATCGCTCCGGCGAAGCTGCCCACCGACAGCCAGGCCTTCTCGGGATGTTTGGGCTCATACTCCAGTGGGGTCACGGTGATAAAGTTTTCGCTCTGCCTGAAGAACTCCAGGCTCTCCCACTTCGCGTGCAGGACCATCGTGTCCCCGGCCTGAATGACCCGGTCGGCCCAGCCCTTCTCCACCACCTCGCTTTCACTGAAAAAGAGCACCACCTGCGCGTTGTAGGTGTCGCGGAGCGGCACGTCCCGCAGGGTCTTCCCCACGAGACTGGACCGGGCCGGAATGACAACCTCTATGTACCCGCCGCTCGATCCAAGATCCGACTTGTCTTCCTCTTCGGTCAGTTCAAGGCCGTAGGTGTTTTTGAAGGCCTCGACGTCTCCCTCCTGGCCCTGGACGACGATCTTCTGCTGCTTCTGGAACCGGATCTCCCGCCAAATGTCGTAGTCCGACTGCTCGTCGTCGTACACCTCCAACAGGTTGATATTGTAGTTGGCGCCCATTCGGGACTCCTCGGCGGATTTCCCGATGAGGGCGCTGCCACTGGGGATTTGGAAGGTATAGATGCTATCCGAGAGGCCCCATACGTTCAGTAGCTTTTGGCCGGGGGAGGTCGTGTCGCTCTCCTCGCGCTTGGAGGGAAGCACGTACGGGCCGAGAAGAGAAAAGTACCCGACGCCCACGATCAGCAGGACGAGCCCGATGGGGAAGACGCTGAAGAGACCAAACGTCGAGAGGCCCCGGGCCGTAAGGAGGTCGTTGAGAACGATCAGTGAGCTCGTTCCGACCATTGTCAGGGTGCCCCCGAGCAGGGCGGCGAAGCCCATCGGCATCAGGAGGCTAGAGATGGAAATTTGTTCCCGCTTCGAAATGCCGGTCATGACGGGAAGAAAGAGGGCGGCCGCCCCCAGGTTTTGCATGAGGCCGGACATCAGCCCGACGGTGACCGATACTGTGGAGATGATTTGACGCCGCCCCGCCCCTGCAACCTGCAGAATGAAATTGGCGATCCGCTCGGTGATGCCCGATTTGTAAAGGCCCCGCCCCATAATCATGACCGCAATGATGGCGAAGACAGCATTGCTTGAGAAGCCCGACCGTGCCTGCTCCGGTGTGATGCTGCCGGCCCAGACCAGCGAGAGCATGGCCAGGATTGCCACCACGTCAATCCGAAATGCCTCGGTCACAATCAGGGCGACAGTGAGCCCTAGGATCGCAAATACAATTAGCAACTGTGGGTCCATACGATGGGGAAGCGGACTATAGGAGAAGAGAAAGTATACGTGGATCTGCCTTTCTTGCAACCGGTACGAAGCAGCATTGGTCTAAATGCGCGCCGGAAAACGGGAAGAAGTGTGCGAATACTGGCGGGACACAGGAGCTGCACGGCACGAGTCGCCTCTGCGTCTGTCGGGAGCCGGAACCAAACGTTGGGCCCCGAAGTCTCCCTACGTGGCGATACGCGCCCAAGAGCAGACCTCGGAGACGAAAACGTCAGAGTTGGAAAGCCAGTGAAGTCAGTGTCGCGCCGGAACCCTGCATGACATGGAAGGTTTTTTCAGACTGCACAGCAAATGCTATGGGGGCGTCTGCTGCGGACGCCCCTGAGGCGAAGGCCCCTTCCGCCGCATCCCGGCGGGTGTCCTGCATCCACTCCGATTCACCCTGAATACGACCACCACATAGACGTTATGGCCAAGGAAGAGTTTGCGCGGGAGAAGCCGCATGTGAACGTAGGAACGATCGGTCACGTCGACCACGGGAAGACGACCTTGACGGCGGCGATCACGAAGGTACTGGCCGAGCGCGTCGGCGGGGCGGCGGAGCAGACCTTTGAGGCGATCGACAACGCGCCGGAGGAGCGGGAGCGCGGCATTACGATTGCGACGTCCCACGTCGAGTACGAGACGGAGAACCGGCACTACGCCCACGTCGACTGCCCGGGGCACGCGGACTACGTGAAGAACATGGTGACGGGGGCGGCGCAGATGGACGGGGCGATTCTTGTGGTGGGGTCCGACGACGGCCCGATGCCGCAGACCCGGGAGCACATTTTGCTTGCGCGACAGGTGGGGGTGCCCTACCTGGTGGTGTTCATGAACAAGACCGACCTGGTCGACGACGCGGAGCTGCTGGAGCTGGTGGAGATGGAGGTCCGGGAGCTTTTGACCGAGTACGAGTTTCCCGGCGACGAGGTGCCGGTGGTGCGGGGGTCGGCGCTGCAGGCCCTCGAGTCCAGCGAGGAGCACGAGGAGAAGATCATGGAGCTGATGGCGGCGGTTGACGAGTACATTCCGACGCCGGAGCGGGACGTGGAGAAGCCGTTTTTGATGCCGGTGGAGGATATTTTTTCGATCACGGGCCGGGGGACGGTGGTGACCGGCCGGATTGAGCGGGGGAAGGTTGAGTTGCAGGATGAGATTGAGATTGTCGGGATGCAGGAGGAGAAGATGGACTCGGTGGTCACCGGCATTGAGATGTTCAACAAGACGTTGGAGGAGGGGGAGGCGGGGGACAACGCGGGGATTTTGCTCCGTGGGATTGAGAAGGAGGAGATCAAGCGGGGGATGGTGCTGGCGGAGCCGGGGACGGTGACGCCGCACAAGGAGTTTGAGTGTGAGGTGTACGTGCTCAGCAAGGAGGAGGGGGGTCGTCACACGCCGTTTTTCGACGGGTACCAGCCGCAGTTTTACTTTCGGACGACCGATGTGACCGGGTCGATTGAGCTGCCGGAGGGGGTAGAGATGGTGATGCCGGGGGACAACGCGACGTTTGAGGGGAGTTTGATTGAGCCGGTGGCGCTGGAGGAGGGGCTCAGGTTTGCGATTCGGGAGGGGGGGCACACGGTCGGCGCCGGGGTGGTGACCGACATCCTGGACTAGGACTTTTGCGGCTTCAGGAGGCCGGCAAAGACAGCCGCCTCCTGTTCGCCAACACTCTGCATTCGAAACCCGATACGGATACATGGCTGCGCAGCAGGACATACGGATCAAGCTCAAGTCGTACGACCACACGCTGATCGACAAGAGTGCGGAGAAAATCATCCGCACGGTCAAGTCGACCGGTGCGGTTGTGAGTGGCCCAGTGCCGCTGCCAACCGAAAAGAAAATCTACACCGTGCTGCGAGGCCCGCACGTGGACAAGAAGAGCCGCGAGCAGTTCGAGCGGCGCCACCACAAGCGCCTCATCGACATCCTTTCGTCGAGCAGCGACACGGTCGACTCGCTCATGCAGCTTGAGCTGCCCAGCGGCGTGGACGTAGAAATCAAGGTGTGACGCCAGTGAACCTCTCTCCCCCAGTGTTTCTGGGAGTGGTCGGAGCGCTGCTCTGCGCCGGAGGGGTTCTGCTCGTCGGCTGTGACGGGGCGGGCTCACAGCAAGCCTCGCTCTACCAGCGGCTTTCCGATGAAGGCGACGGGCCCTGGCGAATTAAACAGCTGAACGGATCGCTCACCCCGGAGCTTGGAGACCGAGAGGTACAGATTACATTCCAGCAGGAAAACGGACGACGGTACCGGATCACAGAGCGAGTGTCGGGGGATTCGACGGTCGTACTTGCGTCCGGCGCCGTGGTGCTGCCTCGAGGAGACGACTTGCAGATGGCGACTGGGTTCGGGCGGCTCGGCCCAGTGACCTGGACGTATAGCTTTCAAGCCAGCCGGGCGGTGTTTACGCTTCGGGCAGGCTCGCGCCCTTTTCTGCAGGCGCTTTTCCCGGACACGGCCTGGAGTGAAGGACTGAACGTGGAAATGATCCTTGCGCCGATGGCGGAGTAGCCCCGGTCAGGACTTCCCAACGATGGACATACCATTGCACGGAGATCAGATTTATGAGTAGCGGACTGATTGGAAAGAAAGTCGGAATGACCAGCGTCTTCGACGACGAGGGCAACAACGTGGCCTGCACGGTCGTGGAGGCGGGGCCCAACGTCGTGACGCAGGTGAAGTCGGAGGGCCGTGACGGCTACCGCGCGGTGCAGCTTGGCTTCGACAACGTGAAGGAGAAAAACGTGACACAGGCCATGCTGGGCCACTTTGAGAAGGCCGGGTGCCCGCCCAAGCGCATGCTCTCCGAATTCCGCGACTTCGGCGACGACGTAGACCTCGGCGATGTCGTGCGCGTTGAGGACCTCTTCCAGGAGGACGAGCGAATCGACGTGGTCGGCGTGTCGAAGGGAAAAGGCTTTCAGGGCGTGGTAAAGCGCCACGGCTTCAGTGGCGTCGGCATGATGACCCACGGCCAGTCCGATCGCCAGCGGCACCCCGGATCGATTGGCGCGTCGGCGGACCCGTCGCGCGTCTTCAAGGGCGTCCGCATGGCGGGCCAGACCGGCGGCGAGCGCACCAAGATTCAGAACCTCCGCGTGGTCCGAATACTTGCGGATCAGAACGCCATTCTTATCCACGGCTCCGTGCCGGGGCCGAAGAGCGAATACGTAGAGCTGCACAAGAAATAGAGGAGCCGCGAAAGCCTGGGCGTCCGCCCAGCTTCCGCATCGATGCACTGCAAACTGTTGAGGCCACGAACCCATGGACGTTGAGATCTACCAAGAAGACGGGGTAGAGTCGGGGGAAACCGCCGAGCTCGACCCGACGGTCTTCGACATTGAGCCGAATGACCACATCATTTGGCTGGACGTGAAGCGCATTCAGGCCCATCAGCGACAGGGCACGAGCAAGACCAAAGAGCGCGGCGAAGTGCGGGGGTCTGGCCGGAAGCTCTATCGCCAGAAGGGAACCGGAAACGCCCGGGTCGGCGACGCCCAGTCGCCCATCCGTCGGGGCGGAGGACGGGCCCATGGGGCGCGGCCTCGCGACTACGCCCACGACCTAAACCAGAAGGAGAAGCGCCTGGCCCGGCGGTCCGCCCTTTCGTACAAGGCCGCGAACGACAACATCCAGGTGATCGAGAACTTCTCGCTGGACCGGCCCGACACCCGAGGGCTTACGGACCTCTTCGACCTTCTGGGCGTGGAGGGGCAGGACATTCTGCTCGCAACCGCCGAGGTGGAACGTGAGGTCTACCTGAGCTCCCAGAACCTTCCGGACGTGAACGTGCAGGAGGTTCAAAGCATCAACACGGTCGACATCCTGGACGCCGACGTCGTTCTGCTCCAGGAGGGCGCGCTCGACTGGCTCACGGACGTCCTTTCAACCGACGAGGCCGTGCCGGCGTAGCGCCCGTCCCCGGCTCCGATCTGCCTGTTGCACTCCCCAACGAGCACCGTTGACCCATGAGCAAACGCGTACTGATTCGCCCCTACGTGACCGAAAAGACCACCCAGCAGATGCAGGAGGGCAAGTACTCCTTCATGTGCGGGCTCGACGCCACGAAGACCGAAATTCGGAGGGCGGTGGAACACCGCTACGACGGCGTTGAGGTCGAGGACGTCCGGACCCAGGTCGTCCCGGGGAAGCGTCGTCGCCAGTTCCGTGACGGAAACATGATTGAGGGCCGGACCTCCGGCTTCAAGAAGGCCATCGTGGACCTGGACCCGGACGGGGAACAGATTGACTTCTTCGAGGGCATTTAGGTGCCCTTTCCTGAGCCTGTACGACCCTTTGAACCGCTGACAACCCAGCGCCATGTCGATTAAAAAGCGAAAGCCGACCATAAACAGCCAGCGCCAGTACTCGGTGGACGACAAGGAGGACATCACCACCACCGATCCGGAGCGCAGTCTGCTGGAGCCCCTCCCGAACAGTGGGGGCCGCAACAACCAGGGCCGCATGACGATGCGCTACCGGGGGGGCGGCCACAAGCGCCGCTACCGCAAGATTGACTTCAAGCGGCGCGACAAAGACGGCATCCCGGCCACGGTGAAGACGATTGAGTACGACCCGAACCGCTCGGCCCGCATTTCGCTGCTCGCCTACGCCGACGGGGAGAAGCGGTACATCAT
>P_A23_Sed_3_FmtDRAFT_1000009_pt1 | contig 13286 bp, 13 predicted proteins | sample PonA233FremontCA_2_FD_11280 | JGI IMG/M metagenome (IMG submission 11280) | reverse complement strand
CCGCCGCAAGGCCGAGGACGACGGAATCGACCTCGACGATGACGTGGTCGAGTTTATCGCCCAGAGCATCGAAAGCAACATCCGTGAGCTCGAAGGCGCGCTGATCCGCCTTCTGGCCCACGCCACCCTCCACCAGCTCGACATCACCCTCGACCTCGCCAAAGAGGTGCTCCACGACCTCTTTCAGGAGCGGGCCGCCACCCTCACGGTCGACGACATTCAACGCATCGTTTGCGAGCACCTCGGCATCTCGCAGGAGAAAATGCGAGGCAAGACCCGCAAGCGAGACGTCACCCGCGCCCGTCAGATCGCAATGTACTTCACCAAGAAGCACACCCAGCACTCCCTGAAAGACATCGGCCTCCACTTCGGCGGGCGGGACCACTCGACCGTCATTCACGCCAACAACGCCGTGGAGGACCGAATGGCGGACGACGAGTCGTTCCGGGACACGGTGGATGCCATCGGGCAGAAGCTCGAACGCCACGGCCAGTGAGTGGCGGCACGGCCCACTCGGGGCTGAATCTTTCGTCGCCCCCTTCCGTACAGGCCGTAGATGCGGGTTTGCATCTCTTTATTCCTACGCAGAGTTCCTCGACGCTTCCTTTCCGCAACGCGCCGACACCCATGAAATTTACTGCCTCCAGCGCCGACCTCCTCGAGGCGCTCAACACCGTTAAGGGCGCCGTTCCGTCGAAGAGCACGATGCCCATCCTGGAGTGCATCCTCTTCGAGCGGGACGGGGACACGTTGCGTCTGAGCGCCACCGATCTCGAAATCTCGATCATCCAGACCGTGCCGGTTCAGTTCGAGAAGAACGGCACGCCGGAGAGCACCCCCATCGCGGTGCCGGCCCAGCGGTTGATCGATACCCTCCGGGCGCTGCCGGACCTGCCCATTGAGTTCGCGGCGGACAGTGACTTCGAGATTCGGATGGACACCGATCAGGGCCACTACAAAATGGTGGGCCACGACGGATCGGACTATCCGGAGCTGCCGGAGCTGGAGGAGCAGCACGAGATCAACGTGGAGGGGGGGCTCCTGGGCCGCTCCATCGACAAGACGGCGTTCGCCGTGAGCCAGGACGCCCTGCGCCCCGCCATGATGGGCGTGTACTTTCAGGTCAGCGAGGAGGACACCTCGGTGGTGGCGACCGACGGGCACCGGCTCGTCAAGCTGACCCTGCCGGAGCTCCGGGCCGACACGTCTGCCGACTTCATTGTGCCGGAAAAGGCCACCAAGCTGGCCGGGCGGATCGTGGAGGACGACGAGATCTGTACCGTCCGGGTGGACGACAGCCACGTGAGCTTCGAATTCGGCGAGTCTCGGGTCCTGGCCCGCCTCATCGACGAGACCTACCCCAACTACCAGTCCGTCATCCCGGACGGGAACGACCGCAATCTGGTCGTCAACCGCGAGGACATGCTCAACGCCGTCAAGCGCGTGGGCCTTTACTCCTCCAGCATGACGAATCAGATCCGGCTCGACATCACGGCCGATACCGTCACCATCTCGGCGGAGGACGTGGAGCGCTCCAGCGAGGCCGAGGAGACGATCCACTGCGACTACGACAACGAGCCGATGGAGATCGGCTTCAATTCGGAGTACCTCACGGAGGTGCTCAGCAACGTCGAGTGCGACGAGGTGGTCTTCGAGTTGAGCTCCCCGAACCGGGCCGGCATTGTGTTGCCCCGCGAGGGCGCCGACGACGAGGACATTCTCATGCTCATCATGCCGGTGATGCTCAACACCTACGCCTAGTCTCGCCCGGAGCGAGATCTCATCACGATCCGCGTTCAGACTGGGGGCCAGCGCGTTGCGCTGGTCCCCAACGCTGTTTGGTGGGCAACAGGGCCTACGACTGGGATCCGCTGTACTCCTGCTGAAGGGTTTTCAGGATCTCGTAGGCTTCCTGGGTCTGTCGGCCCTCCCGCTGTACGACGGTCTTGAAGTGCGTCCGCGCGGCGTCAACGTTTTCCTGCGCGAGCGCAATCTTTCCGAGATAGAAGTGTGCCTCAAGCGCGAGGAACGAATTGGGCTCCGCCTCCTCAAGGACCTGCCCGAGACGCTGCTGCGCCTGATCGAGGCGGTCGGCGTTGTATCGGGGAAACAACCCCAACGTGGAGATGCGTGCGGTTTCCAAAATCGAGAGTGCCTCCAGGTACCGCTCGTCGGCCGACGACGACGCCTCCGGCGCCGCGCTGCGCATCCTCGCACTGGCGTAGTTGTCGACGACCTGATCGCTGACCTCCATGGCAGCAAGCCGATCAAGGGTCGATTGCGTCGTGAGGCTGATGCCGTACAGGCCGCCGTATAGCGCCACGAGGACCACTGCGACGGCTACGCCTCGGGGCACGCCCCGCGGAAGCTCCCCAATCACGTCCCACCAAGAGGAAGAAGCAGCCGATGAGGACCCCGGCTCCGCACCGGCCGCGTCGGGGGCGTCCGCTTCCTCTTCAACCTCTAGGTCGTGCTCCGTGAGCGCCTCGAAGTGCGACACCGGATCGACCGCCGCTTCTGTTTCCCTCAGCCGGCGCTCCGCCGCCTCCACCTCGCGTCGGAGCGCACNGTCCTCCGCAATGCGCGCCTCGAATCGGGCGAACGCCTCCCGCAACCGGGCCGACCTCGCCTCCCCGCGGTCCAGGTGGCGCACCATTACGTAGGTGGCAAGGAGGGGGTCGGAGAGAGGCCCTGTGCTCTCGTGCGACGCGAGGCTCTCGACCGACCGGATGTCGTTAAGCAGGGNGGCCCACTCCGGGTTTTGCTCCACNTACGCTTCGATGTCCCGCTGTTTCTCCCGAGAAAGATGGGGGTACGAAAGGATCTGTTCTTCAACGTCATTCATGAGCGACACGCTNCACGACTACATGCGAAAAGAAGTCCACCGACGCTCCGGAAGGGCCCCAGGATGGGCGGAGTCTGCTTCCGAGAAGACGAGAGGGGTTCATCCCGACATGCTACAATTCAACACGAGGGAAGCCTCTCTTTCGGGAAATCACGTAAAGAATAGGCNGACCNATNGGGACTTGAGAAGACACTCCGAGGTTGCACGTATAACCAGCTAAACGATAATTTTATACTTTCTGCCTACACGTCGGTCTGGGTCACGTACTCACGGAGGCGTTCATCGGTGCGGAGCTCCTTCATGGCCTTGTGCTTGTATGTTCGAACCGTCGCTACGGGCTTCCCGACGGCTTCGCTGATTTCTTCAAATTCTCGGTTTTCCAAAAAGTAGAGGCGGGCCGGCTCCTGCAAATAATTCGGGAGTCCCTCAATCGCCTCCACGAGCGCTTCCTGCACAAAGCCGACCTCCGCGACCGCATTTGTGGTTTCGGCGGTGAGGGTGAACCGGTTTTCCCCGTCTATCGACTCGGAAAACTGGTTGCGCCGGGTGTAGTTGAGAAGTGTATTTTTACACACCACGCTTACCCAGTTGGCGTATCGGGCCGCATTCCGCACCCCGTCGCGGTTCTCCTGCACCTTGCGGTAGGCCCTCGTGATCAGCTCGTCGGCGTCGGACGGATTGTCGAAGGTGCCCCGGGCCGACTTTCCGAGGAAGTACCGACAGACGTAGCAGTACGTCCAGAGGTCCGCGTGGCGTTTGGCCTTCGGGTCTTCTTCGTCCCGCCACCGCCGAAAGGATTCGTTCGCGGCGTCGGTATCGTCTACCGAAAACGGCAGCCGATCGATCACGGTCCGGAGCTCGGAGGAAGGAACGGACATGGGGCCCCGTGCGCAGAAAAAAGCAGCGAGCCTGGACGAGATTTTTTTGTTATTCTCCTAANANANNTCATTATAAGGCACAACGCCACGGACATCAACGGCATCGCTCCTTCTCCCGAATCGCCGCTACAGAAGAAGCACCTCGTAGGACGAAGGGGCCTTTCTCCGGCCCGACGGGCCCGTTCCCCGACACGATCGACTCGGGAACTGCGTGTCCGGGGCAATGCGTGTGCGGAAGAAGTGACGGCCTCGAAGAAGCCCTGCAAACTTTTGGCGTCGCACCGAATTCAACCAAGCGAGAACTTTCCAAACCTCTTTTCACCCCTTATGCCCGACACACGTCCTGCGAAGGCGGGCGGGCCGCCCCGCCCCTTCTTTCGGCTCGGAGTCGTTCGGTTCGGATTGGCAACGGCCCTCGTGCTGTTCTGGGTCGGGGCCTTGGCCTCAACCGCCACCGGCCAGCGAACCAGCCGCACCCCGGACCAGCTCGAGAACGTGGGGGTGGACCAGAAGCTCGGCGCGACGATCCCGAAGGACCTCTCGTTTCAAAACGAGCAGGGAGAGCCGGTCCGTCTCAGTCAGTACTTCGACGGGTCGACGCCGGTCATGCTGACCCTCAACTACCACCGGTGCCCCCAGTTGTGTCGCATTCAGCTGCAGAAGTTCACCAAATCCCTGAGCGGCATGTCGTGGACGGCCGGCGACAAATTCAAAGTGCTCACCGTCGACATCAGCCCCTACGAAGGCCCCAAGATGGCCCGAACGGCCCAGGAGCGCTACGCCACGTTTCTGGACCGTCCCGAAGAGACGGTTGACGGCTGGCACTTTCTGACCGGCAACCGGGCAGCGATCGAAACGCTTACCGACTCGGTGGGCTTCCGCTACCAGCCCCTTCCGGAGAAGGAGAAGCAGTTTGCCCACCCCGCGACGATCATCTTCCTGAGTGGCGACGGCACCATTACCCGCTACTTTACCACCCTCGACCCGGCCCCCGGCGATCTGCGGACGGCGCTCGTCGAGGCCTCCGACGGCACGGTCGGCAGTATCGTCGACAAGGCCTTCCTGGCCTGTGCGCGGTTCAACCCGGACTCAAATTCCTACTCCGCGAGCGCATTCAAGCTCATGCAGTACGGCAGTGTCCTCACGGTGATCGTAATGGGGGCCGCACTGTTTGTCTTCTGGCGCCGCGAAAACGAGCAGCTCGAGACGGCACACGAGGAAGGGCTCCACACAATGGTCGACGAACAGGCATGATGGGCGTTGGGACGTCCTCAGGGACGCCCCCGCGAAAAGAGACACAATGCCCGCACGCTCCGGTCTATTCGGGGGCCCCGTCCTCGTCCACCTCGGCGAGCCCCGTCATCTCCCGGCTGATCCGCCAGAGACGCGCCTCGGCCTTCTCGTCGTAGGCTTCGGGGGATGGGTTCACCACCTCGGTCTCTTTGAAGTACTGGCCCGTGACGCCCTCCACATCGGGCGACGCCGCAAGGTAGACGACGCTGCGCGCGCCCTCCGCCGGGCGCTTGTACAGCCAGGAGAAAAGACGGGCAATTCGGGAAATCCAGCCGGAACCGCGCCAGATGTTGGTGTTGACGATCCCGGGATGCACCGCGTTCGCGACCACGCCCTCCTCCTGCAGGCGACGGGACAGCTCGTGGGTAAAAAGAATGTTGGCGAGTTTCGACTGGGCGTAGGCCTGCAGCGGGTTGTAGCCGGTCTCCGCATTGAGGTCGTCGAAGTCCATACTGACGCCCCGGTGGGCCTCCGAGCTGAGGGTGACGATCCGGGCCTCGCCGGCCCGTCCGGCCGTCTCGCGGAGGCGGGGCAGGACAAGATGGGTGAGCAAAAACGGGGCGAGGTGATTGACCGCGAAGGTGGCCTCCACGCCATCGACCGTCTCGTCCCTCGACTCGAGGAAGACGCCCGCGTTGTTCACGAGCACGTCGAGCCGGTCGTAGTCGGCCCGGAGCGTCTCACCGAGGTGATAGACCTCCTCCTGCACGCCGAGGTCCGCAATGCGGAGGTCGATTGTGTCCGCACGGCTGGGGTGGGCCGTCCGGGCCTCGGCCCGGAGTTCGGCCTGGGCCTCTCGCCCACGCCCTTCGTCCCGGCACACCATCACCACCCGCGCCCCGAGGCGGGCGAGCTCGGCGGCCGTGGCCTTCCCGATGCCCGAATTGGCCCCGGTCACCACGCACACCGTGCCGCTCATGTCCTTTAGGTCGGAACGCGGGTTCTCCATGGGCCCTATTGCGTTCGGTGAGTGGGTTCCCCGCCGGCAATCACGGGTCCGCTACGGCCGCGCGGATCGGCGAGCTGCGTGCCACAAAGGCTTGTGTGTGCGGGCCTCAGGGGAGCCCGTCACACCGTGAGGGTGAGCGCGTTCCGGAGGGCCTCGACGTTTTGCGGGACGGACTGCTCCCCGCCGAACACGGCGCTTCCGGACACCAGGACGTCCGCCCCGGCCCGCACCAGTTCCATCGCGTTGTTTGGGGTGACCCCCCCATCCACCTCCACGTACGCACTGGACCCGAGCGCATTGAGCTGGCGACGCACCCGCTGCACCTTCGCCGTCGATTCCGGAATGAAGCTCTGGCCACTGAAGCCCGGATTCACCGACATGACGAGCACCAGGTCGACGAAAGGCAGAATGCCTTCGAGGTGGCCGAGGGGGGTGGCCGGGTTGAGCGCAACCCCGACCTCACATCCCGCGGCCCGGATCGTCTGGGCGACCCGGTGCAGGTGGGGGCAGGCCTCCACGTGCACGGTAAGCATGTCCGCCCCGGCCTCGGCGAACGTGTCGACGTACCGCTGAGGCTCCTCAATCATGAGATGCACGTCAAGCTGCGCGTCGTGCTCGTCGGCCACGGGCCGGAGGGTCCGCACCACGTCGGGGCCGATGGTGATGTTCGGGACGAAGTGCCCGTCCATTACGTCGACGTGAAGCCAGTCGGGCCCGGCCCCGAGGACCTCGTCGGCACAGGCGGCAAACCGTCCCGCGTCGGACGCAATAATTGAGGGCGCGAGTGTGGGCATCGTAGGGGAGGCAGGCATGAAGAAAAAAACGCGATCAGGAGCAGAGGGCAAGCGACACACTTAGAATAAAAGGCGCACCCGGATGAACAAAAAGGAGAACCGCAATCTTTCGGTGAAAGGCTCGATGGAGCCGTCCCTTTTCATCCCGGCAGTCACCCCGCCGCACGTCTCGTCCGGTCCCCCCGTCGGAGAAACATCCTTTTCCACGGGGAAGTAGGGGGGGCAGGATGCTCCCGAACACGGACACAGTGCCCGGGCCTCAGCTCACTCATTCATCCGCCCCTACTCCCATGCCGGTTCGCGACGCCGACCGTGACGACATTACCGATCGCCTCAGCCGTATCGAGGGCCAGATTCGAGGCCTGAAGCGAATGGTCGAGGATGACCGCTACTGCGGCGACATTCTCGACCAGATTCATTCCGTGCAGCAGGCCCTTAAGTCGGTGGGGCGTGCCATCACCCGAAATCACCTGGAGACGTGCGTGACCGATGCAATCCGGTCGGGCGACGAGCAGGCCGCCCAGGAGAGCTACGACGAGATCATCGGGCTGCTCGAAAAGGAGTTGTAGCCAGTCGCCACCACGCCCGACGGCCTCGCACGTCCACCTGAGACACTCGGAACATGGAGGACCTCCTCGCCAACCGCTCATCCCCGGACGACGGGTCGCCCTCCAGTGACGGACGTAGAGGGGGACGAACGGTCCACGTCAAGTTTAAGCTCAGCAAGGACGCCATGGAGGCGAAAGAGGCCTTGGCCGTTCACTGGGACATCTCGGAAAAGGAAGGAGCCGAAATGGCGGCTCAACTCACCGTGTCCTTCCTGAAGGACGAGGACGAAGACACCCGACACCGGTTTGTGGAAAAGGCCCGCGACCAGCCTCGTCCACGCACGCGGACGACACACACGGTGCGTCGTGCCACAAAGTCACTTCTAGAAACGACAGCAAGCACTCTCGACCTGACCCGGGATCAGTGCCTCGACGCGTGCCTCCGCCTCGCCCATACGATCATTCAGTTTCTCCGCAGGGCCCAACTCGAACGCCATGAGGCACACCTCTCCGCGCTGCGCACCCTCCTTGACCAGGCCCAAACGATTGAGGCGGGCCTTCAGGAAGAAGCGACCGCCATCGATCCGCTGAAGCCGGCCATCACCACCGTTCGGCGTCGCATCGAGGCGATCGTGGAAGACGTCGAGGACGAATTGGCGCGCGGCCGCCCCCTCGATCGCACCCACGAGTTTACGTAGGTGGGGCTGCGGGTGTGTTCTGTTTGCGACCGGGCTGCCCGGCGAAGCATCACGGATCCCGGCCCGATTTTTCTCCTCCCGTACTTCCGAGGAGGGGCGTGAGCCGCGGGTAGACGACGCTGCCCCCGACTCGACGTCGCGAGAATGCCTCCGTTCGCGTGGCAACGAAGAAGAGCAGTCGCCGCTCGGCGTTAGTGCCCGCTCGTGCCTCGCCTTCCTCGAGCGCATCGCGAATTCGTCGGTTGATCGTGACCGCCCGCTCCCGTAGCGCCCGGAGGGTCCCCTTGTTGGCCTCGGGGGTCCACGTGCCGTCCACATGGTCGGCCACTGGCGAGTCCCAACCGGCGTCGGCCCGCCAGAACACAGGCTTCAGGAAAATGCGCGGGTCAGGGTGGTGCCGAATGCGCCTCAGATGGTGATAGGGCGTCTTTCCCCGCCCCCGCAGGAGGAATGCGCCGGCCCGTCGGGCACGGGGCCCAGATAGGCCGTGGATGCCGATGGCGGCCGTACGGCCCTCCGAACGACCGGTGATCCAGAGAAACGACGACGCCGGACGGGCAGGAGCCGCAACGGATCGGGGCGATTCCTCGCTCGAACCCGTCTGGGAGGGCCTCCGGCGCCGTACTCGCCTCGCGTAGAAGGCCCGACGGAACGCCAGCGCGAGGTCGTCGGGGGCATCGGCCCCCTCATCGGACTGGCGCGTTTCCTCCCCCACTGCTCCGCCAGACACGGACTTTCCCGCAGTCTCCCTCTCCGACTCCGCCGAGGCGGGGGAAGGCCCCGTCGCCCCGACGGGACGTTCTTCGGGAACCGGGTCCGCAGCGTCCAGTCCCTGCGCCTGGTCGTCGGCGGCCCCGGGCGGGATCTCGCCGCCTGCCGCCCGAAATGCGTCGACCGTTTCCTCCACCCACGCCTTCGTCGCCTCCGCGTCCCCCTTCTGGAGGGGCCCCGGCTTCTCGTCGTCGCCGAGGCCCGACGGCCCCCCGTCGTTCTGCGTCGTTCTTCGTGATGGGGTTGGTCGGGGCTCCTGCTCCCGCCCGGCCCCGATCGCCGTCCGGAGGGCAGCAACGATGCGTTCCGGCGAGGGCGGCGATTCTGACATGGGGCCTGGGTTGTTGTCGAGGGATGCGTTGGTCTCAGCCTCGGCTTCGGCGGCATCACATCCGGAAACGAAAACAGTCGGTTCGCAGAACAGCGCCGTCCTTCGGAGGTTCGCCCATGTTGTTCGCGTTCTAATCCTCCCCGCAGAGTTGCGCGGGGCCGATGTGCCCTCCATCAGGCACCCGAGACGAACGCACCCACGGGCTTGATGGCATTTTCAGCGGAACGGCCTCGGCCTGGGGAACCGTTCGGTAGACGCGTTGTCTCATTTAGCACAACATTTCGCGGGGACTCCCCGCACCGACAAAGGGCAAGTCCCGCACGGCCAGCTCCCTCTGAACCCCGTCAGGGCCGGAAGGCAGCAGCGGTAGGAGGTCGCAGCGGCGCGCTGCGGGTCGCTTGCCCTTTTTTCTTTTGTCGTGGCCGTCTACGGCCGCATTCCGGTTCGGGCGAACCGGCCGTTTCCCGCCCCGTTTACCGGGCGATGCGCAGTGTTCTCACTCCCTGTCGTGGAGACACTGCGTCCCCTCCCAAATTCTGACTTTCGAACACACCCACCATGCTTTCTCCTCTTCTCTCGGCTCTGGATCCGATCCTCCTCGTCGGCCAATCCGGCAGTGGCAGCGGCGGCATTGTCGGCCTCTTGTTCCCGCTGGTTCTCATTATCGGCGTCTTCTACTTCTTCATCTACCGCCCCCAGCAAAAACGCGAAGAGGAGCACCAGGAGATGGTCGAAAACCTGGAACAGGGCGATAAAATCGTGACCGTGGGCGGCGTCCACGGCACCATTCAGAAGATTGACGAAGACAGCGTTCTGGCGCAGGTCAACAGCAAGGGCACGCGGCTGCGCTTCAACAAGGACTCCATCGCGAGCCTCGCCAACGACGAGGAGTAGATCTGCCTCCTTCGTATCCTCCTGGGACCGAACCAAACGGGTCTGCCCCCACCACCATGAGTTCTTCCCCCAGCAGTTCCTCCCCGTCTTCGGAAAAGCCCTTCGACACCATCGAAGACGCCCTCGCTGCCATCCGGGACGGGGGGCTCGCGATTGTCGTAGACGACGAAGATCGAGAAAACGAAGGCGACTTCATCGGAGCGGCCGAGGCGGTGACGCCCGACCTCGTCAACTTCATGACAAAGGAAGGACGCGGCCTCCTCTGCACGGCCATCCCGCCTGAGCGGGCCGAGGAGCTGGACCTCGACCTGATGGTCGACGCCAACTCGTCGCTCTACAGCACCCCCTTCACCGTCTCGGTCGACTACCGCCAGGGCACGAGCACTGGCATCTCGGCGGCGGACCGTGCAAAGACGATCCGTGCCCTGGCCGACCCGGACGCCTCCCCGTACGACTTTGCCCGCCCCGGGCACGTCTTTCCGCTTCGGGCCCGCACGGGAGGGGTGCTACGGCGCGCGGGACACACCGAGGCGGCCGTGGACCTTGCCCGCCTCGCCGGCCGGGAACCGGCCGGGGCCCTCGTCGAGATTATGAACGAGGACGGGAGCATGGCCCGCGTTCCTCAACTCCGCGAACGGGCCCGGGCCCTGGACATGCCCCTCATCACGATCCAGGACCTGATTGCCTACCGCATGCAGAACGAGCGGCTCATTGAGCGGGCGGCAGAAGTGGACCTGGACACCGCGTTCGGCACCTTCCAGGTCGTCGCCTACGAGGAGACACTCACCGGCGACGTACACCTGGCCCTGCTCAAGGGCGACTGGGCCGAGGACGAACCCGTCCTCGTTCGCGTACACTCCCAGAACGTGCTGGGGGACGTGCTCGCCGCACGGCGCGAATCGTACAGCGAACAGTTGGCCGAGGCCCTGCTCCAAGTGGAGCACGAAGGCACGGGCGCCATTCTCTACATGATGCAGAGCAATCACGGCCAGGGCCTCCTCTCGAAACTCAAGGATCTGGAGCGCCATCAGAACCAGGACGACGGGGCGCCCACGGACGTGTCGCTCGAGATGGACCATCGCGACTACGGCATCGGGTGCCAGATTCTTCGGGACCTCGGCATTCGCAAGCTCCGACTTCTCACCAACAATCCCCGAAAGCGAATCGGGCTGGCCGGGTACGGCCTCGAGCTCGTCGAACAGACGCCGATCGAGTTGCCCACGGAGGCCCAAGACCACCTGTCGACCGTCGCGGCGGACCGACTCACGCCCCTTCTCATGGAGCTCATCGACGCCGGCACATAGCCTCGAAGCCCTCCCCCCTCGTTCGCGTCCGTGGTCCCGTTCCCTCCTCCGTATGTCTAGCACCCAGATCTTTCAGGTCATCTACGCGCTCATTGCTATTTTCGGCGCGTCTCTCACGGTGATTCGTCTGCAGGCCGGCGACTGGCTGTCCGCACTGTGGCCGGCCCTAATCGCCGGCTTCTGCGTCTACCGCCTCTTTACGGTCACGGAGGAGTAGCCCCCGCCCCCGTTCTTCCCGAGAGAGCGTTCGGGGCACGCCGCCTTGCCCCTCCGTGTATCCGCGGAATCCCCTTTATCCACAAGATTGTGGATAACTCGTGGATAAGTAGGGGATAACGTCTGGATAATCCGTGCACGAGAATGGAGGATCCGTCGGCCGTGCATAACTCGTGGGGATATCCACACTCGTCCCCGCCTCGTACACACTGTGGACGAGTGTGCATAACCACGTCCACAAACTTCCGTCTTTTCTTGTGGATTGCCGTGGAAACGTGGAAAACCAGCCCTGCATCGGCCTTCAACGCTGTGTGCCGGCTTTCAGGAGGTCCCCATTTGTGGATAACCCTGTGAACGACTCGGGCAACTGTCCACATCCTAACGGCTCAGTTGTGGGCAACCCAGTTATCCACATTTCCACACGACCAATAATAACAACCACATCTTTTAAAAAATCCCCAGTGCCTCGTCCATACTAGGGGATGTGGATAACTTGACTCACGGCCAGTGCCAACCCGGAAGAACGACGATGAGGACGGATCTTCTTCAGAAGACTGATATGCGATCATGTACCAGTCCGAAGTAGAGGATATTCCTACGAAGGAATACTGTAAGCACAGGACCACACAAACGCCTGCGTACCGTGCGTTGGCGGAAGGCCTCCTTACTGCCACTGCAGACGCCATACCTCTTCACCATCGGTCCTCATCCATACCGCCCCCCTGTCGGCCGTGCTGTGGACTTGGGTTGCTTCTTGCCGCCACCTACGGATTATGCTAGCGTCCGGCATTCCGTACCGGGAGCTGCGCCCCACACTGACCACCGCGTGCGTCTGCGTGGAATCGGACGCGGAGCGCACGAACGAAGGACGGCTGCTGGTCTCCGATCCGTGATGGGGAACCTTCACCACGTGTCCGAGGAGCTCCTCCCCGTACGTACGGGCCAGATTTTGTTCAATGGCCTTCTCGATGTCTCCCGGCAACAGGATGTTTACGTCCCCGTACTCCACTCGGAGCACAACGGAGGCGTTGTTTTCTGTCGCCAGCCTGCTTCGCCCAGGGGGACTGAGAACCTCTGCCCGGATCGACGAATCTGTCTGGAGGGCGTCCCCTCGATGAACGGCCCGTCGGGGAACCTCATTCTGACGAAGGAGACGACGGGTCCGACCATACAGATCCGTGTCCACAGAACGGCCGTTGTGAACCACTCGGTCCACCCGTACTGCCTGTAGGAGTGTCGGAAGGCCCCCCAGGTGATCCTCATCAGAATGAGAGATCACGACGAGATCCAGCCGACGAATCCCCCATCGTCGTAGAAACGGAAGAACCGCGAACTCCGCAGTCGCCCCACTCGGGGATCGAGGACCGGTATCGATGAGCACATGGTGGCCCGAGGGCGTCTTGAGGAGGGCAGCGTCCCCCTGCCCCACATCGAAGAATATGATGTCGAGCGTCGGTGCCGTCCCGCCTCCGGCCACGGGGCCCCAGACGGATGCCGTCATGAGAAGCCCCCCAATGACGATCCAACGCCATCGGAGACGAGGCCGCGGCCACTGTGCTACGGCAATCAGTCCCGCCCCAAGAGCGGTCAGTTCCCATAGGTGCGGCGTCGCCATTCGGATGCCCGCCCACGAGAACCACGCGGCTCCGTACCTGGACGTGGCAAGAAGCCCCTGCAGGAACACGTCCGCCGCGCTGCCAAACGAGGCGGCCGCCGTGGGCCACAGTCCCCCCACTGCCACGGTGGCGATTGCCGACGTAAGGGC
>P_A23_Sed_3_FmtDRAFT_1000007_pt1 | contig 13826 bp, 14 predicted proteins | sample PonA233FremontCA_2_FD_11280 | JGI IMG/M metagenome (IMG submission 11280) | reverse complement strand
GGGTCGACGAAGAGGCTGCCCTGGTCCACGCCGGCGTCGTAGAGGCGGTCCGTAACGGCGTCGAGGCGGGGACGGCTCGCCGTGACGTCGAGCCCGCCCTCCGTGGTGACCTCCTCGCGCCGCTCGGGCACCAGCGTGGCCAGATCCGGCACCACGTCGCAGCAGATGGAGACCACCTCCTCCTCGGTGGACAGCTCAAAGTCGAGCTTGCCATTTACGGTCTCGGCCAGGAGCCGCACGTCCCGTTCCGTAATGTGCCGGCGGTCCTCACGAAGGTGGAACACAATCCCGTCCGCCCCGGCCTGCTCACAGCGCGCGGCGGCGTGCACAGGGTCGGGGAAGGTCTCCTCCCGGGCATTGCGGAGGGTGCCCACATGGTCAACGTTGATGAGCAGGTTCGTCACGAGGAAAACACGGCTGATTGCGAGGGTGCAAATGCGACGGCTTCAACTCCGAACACGGACCTCTTGTTTTTTGAAGGGCGTGCAGGGAATTGCATTTCGCGGAAGAGCCCCCTATTTTCGGATCCGTCACCACATTTTCCGCCTTTTCGCGCTCCCCACTTCGCGCAGAGCGGAAAGTTCACCCGGTCATCTTTTTGCCAACACGAACGAACGGCTTTCATGGCTACGAGCAGCGGAACGATCCAGACTGCCATTCAGGCCCTCCTGGTGGTCGTAATTGTCGGCCTTACCTACTTCTTATACCAGTCGATCACCGAGCCCTACGAGCGCATCGAGCGGGAGCAGCGACTGACGGAGCAGACCCGCCAGCGCATGACGAACGTTCGCACGGCGCTCGTCGACTACGAGCGGGACAGCGCATCGTACCCGGATTCGCTGAATATTTTGCTCCAGCACATTCGCAGCGATTCGGTGCTGGCGGCCCGACAGGACAGTGTGTTTGGACGATCAATCAACCTCGACTCCCTGCTGTTTTCGCCGCGGACGGGCAACCGCTTCCAGTACGCCGTGAGCGACACGGGACGGGTTGAAACCTACCTGCTCGAAGACCCGGACACCGACGATCAGATTGGCACCCTGACCGGCGATCCCACGCAGGCCAACGCGGCCAGCTGGGAGTAGCCCCGTAGACCGGGGCGGCCCAAGGGCCTGAGGACGCAGGACGTGCACGCACGCAGGCAGGACCGAACAGCTATGCAGTCGATCTCGGCCGCGGTTCACATTCAGGGCCCGACGGTGCGGTACGCCGAGGTGACGCGGGACGGGGCGGACGTAGATCTCCGGCGGTTTGGGGCAGAGACCTTTGAGGTGGACGTCGCGCGTGTCCTGTGGGGCGACACCAGCCCTGAGCCCCTCGATGCGATCACGGCCGCCCTGTCCCGCATTTTTGACGACACCGACGCATCGACGGCGGGCCTGGTGCTCCATCCGGTGGATGCCTACAGCTTTCTCATGCCGCTTCCCGAAGGGCTCTCGGCGGAGGAGCACGATCGACGTGTGGCGTACCAGGCGGCCCTGGTCACGAACACCCGGTCGCCCGACGCCCTCCATACCGTGTCGAGACCGGTGCGTACGGCCGTGGAGGACGGTGAGACGATCGAATGGGTGCATGTGCTGGCCGTGCCGCAGCAGGTCGAGGCGCGCATGGAGACCCTGTTCGCCGAGGTCCCTGGGATGGACACCACCGGGCGCATCCTCAGCGCGGAGGCGGCGGCCCATCTGTTGGAGATATCGGAGGAGGATGGAACGCAGACGACGTCGGCGGACGATGCAGACGAGTATCGACTCGCAATTGGGCAGTATGCAGGACACACCGAATACGCCCTGACGCGGAACGGCAGCTGGCACCACGCCCACGCGGCCCAAAACGCCCCGACGGCCGAAGATCAAGCCTATTACGCCGTGGGGATGCTCAACCGAATTGGGGTGGCGCCGGATGCGCTTGAGGCCCTCGTTGCGTACGGGTCGGAGGTCGACGCCGTAGCCGGCGGCCCTTTCGAGTCGGTGTTCGGGGACGCCCCCACTCTGCTTGACCCGTTCGGCCGCCTGCATCGCATCTGGGAGCCGGACGCGGAGCAGCCCGGGGAGTACGTGCCGTGCATCGGCGGGGCCCTGGCCCTGTCTGCGGAGTGAAAGAGGGACGCGAGGACCGAAGGGGGAGCCCGGACGGCACCGCCGTTGGGGATCTCTTCCCCCCACAGCCGTTTACCACTTTCGAGGCTTGTCGGCTGCAGGACCTCCTCACCGCATCCGCTCACCTGTCACGTCCAATCCATCATGAAACTCATTGCCGGCCGGTTTGGCGGCCACGGTCTCAAGACCCCCTCCGGCCACGAGACGCGCCCCTCGACGGCCCGGACGCGCGAGGCCCTGTTTGGGCTCATCGACGCCCGCATCTACCTCGAAGGCGCAGAGGTGCTCGACCTCTTCTGCGGCACGGGTGCACTCGGCCTGGAGGCCATCAGCCGGGGGGCGGAGCTCGTGACGTTCGTGGAGCGGAAGCGTGAGGTCATCAACTACGCCCGCGAAAACGCCGAGAAGATCGGGGTGGCGGACAAATGCATCTTCATACAGGGGGATGCCGTGGAGTACCTGCGGACCTACCAGGGGCCGGCCCTCGACCTCATCATGGCGGACCCGCCCTACAAGCTGGACGCCATGCAGGACATGCCCGACCTGGCGGTGCCCCACCTCGATCCCGATGGGGTCTTCACGCTCGAACACAGCTCGCACGACTGGTTCGACGAGCATCCCCGGCTGATGACGAGTCGGTCCTACGGGCGCACCATCGTGAGTCTGTTTCGCCCCCCGCTCCCCCCCGAAGACGAGGCCGCGGGGGACGCGACGGACGACGTAGAGTCGGCCCCGGAGTCCTCCCCGACGACGCCTTAGCCTGCTGCACGCGCTGCCCCCACCTGCCCCTGCATGGACCCGAACTTTGCCCTGTACCCCGGCACGTTTGACCCCTTCACGTTCGGCCACCGGGACGTTCTAGAGCGGGCCCTCCGCGTCTTCGACCGTGTGGAGGTGACCGTGGGCGTGAATCTCGAAAAAGAAACCCTCTTCTCGACCCAGGAGCGCACGGCGCTCGTGCGGCGGTGCACCGACGACCTGGAGGGGGTGGAGGTGCAGGCCCACCAGGGCCTCATCGTGGATCGGGCGCAGAAGGTCGGGGCGGTGGCCCTGGTGCGGGGGCTCCGCCAGGTGAGCGACTTCGACGCGGAATTCCGCATGGCCTTCGCCAATCGGAAGCTGGCCCCGGAGCTGGAGACCGTGTTCTTCATGACCTCCGAGGAGTACGCCCTCATTAGCTCCTCGATGGTGCGGGACGCCCATCGGTGGGACGGAGACGTCTCGAAATTCGTGCCGCCCCCGGTCGTGGAGGCGCTGGAGCAGAAGGGCGTGCCGGCCCGGTCGTAACGGCGCCTGGCCCCGCCGTCCCGTGGCCGAGGGCGCTTGTGACGCCTCTCGCATGCATCCGGTGGGCGGGCCGGACCGTGCATGGCCGGACGCGCGGTCTTTTGATTTGCCGCTGCGTCCCGTACCTTCACCCACGCACACACCTCTCACTTACCCTTACGTGACGAATGGACACGCCGGACGACCTTTACTACACAGACGATCACGAATGGCTGCGCGTCGAGAACGGCACGGCCACCGTGGGCATCACGGACTTTGCACAGAGCGAGCTCGGCGACATTGTGTTTGTCGAGCTGGAGCCGGAGGGGACGGAGCTCGGGCAGGACGACATCTTTGGGACCGTCGAGGCGGTTAAGACGGTGTCGGAGCTGTACATGCCCGTCGGGGGGACCATTACGGCGATTAACACGGAGCTTGAGCTCTCGCCGGAGGTCGTAAATGAGGATCCGTACGGGGACGGATGGATGATTGAGATCGAGCTCGCAGCGCCCGACGAGGCGGAGGCGCTGATGGGGGCCGACGCCTACGCGGAGGTCACGTGATTCCCCGCCGCACACGCTGCGTGTGGCGCCCCGCCCCGCTTCGTTGGGGACGGAGCGCGCACGGCCCGCCTGATTGCCACTGCACGCTGACACTTGCCGCTCCCCACCCCCGTGTCGATGCACGATAAGATCGTTGTTCTGGACTTCGGCTCGCAATACACGCAACTCATCGCGCGTCGGGTGCGGGAGACCGGCGTGTATTCGGAGATTCGCCCCTGTACCGTCGCGGCGGACGCGATCGACGCCCTGGACCCGAGCGGCGTGATTCTGTCGGGGGGGCCCTGTTCGGTCTACGACGAGGCGGGGCCGGCCCTCGACCCGGCCCTGCTCGACCTGGAGCGCCCCGACGGCACCCCGGTGCCGCTGCTGGGCATCTGCTACGGCCTGCAGGCAATGGCCCACCAGTTCGGGGGCGAGGTGGCCCGGGCCGACCGGCGCGAGTTTGGGCGGGCGCAGCTGCAGGTGCCGCCGGACGGGCAGGAGAAGTCGCTTCTCTTCGAAGGCGTGCCGAGCGGCTCGACCGTCTGGATGAGCCACAGCGACCACCTGACCGACCTCCCTGACGGCTACGAGGTGATTGCCCGGACCGACAACGCCCCGGTGGCCGCCGTGCGCGACACCGACGGGCCCTACTACGGCGTGCAGTTTCACCCGGAGGTGGTGCACACGGACTACGGCCGCCAGATTCTGGAGAACTTTGCGCATGCGATCTGCGGGTGCAGCGGCGACTGGACCCCCGCCTCGTTCGTGGAAGAGCAGACCGAGACGATTCGGGACCGAGTGGGGGATCGCCACGTCATCCTGGGGCTCTCCGGGGGCGTGGACTCGTCGGTCGCCGCCGCCCTTCTGCAGCGGGCCCTGGGCGATCAGCTCCACTGCATCTTCGTGAACAACGGCCTCCTGCGGAAGGGGGAGTGGAACCAGGTGCAGGAGACGTTCCGCGGCCACTTCGAGATGGACCTGCGCACCACCGACGCCACGGACCGCTTTCTGGAGCGGCTCGACGGGGTGACGGACCCGGAGGAGAAGCGAACCATCGTCGGCAACACGTTCATCGAGGTGTTTGAGGAGCAGACCGAGGCCATCGCGGCCGACCTGGGACACCGGCCCACCTACCTCGCCCAGGGCACGCTCTACCCCGATCTCATCGAGAGCGTCTCGTTTAAGGGCCCGTCCGTCACCATCAAAACCCACCACAACGTCGGCGGGCTGCCCGAAGAGCTCGACTTCGACCTCATCGAGCCCTTTCGGGAGCTGTTCAAGGACGAGGTGCGCGAGATCGGGCGCCTGCTGGACGTGCCGGCCCCCATCGTGGGGCGGCATCCCTTCCCGGGGCCGGGCCTCGCCATCCGCATCCTCGGACAAATTACGCGGGAGCGGCTGGCCCTGCTGCGAGAGGCCGACGCCATTTTCATCGAGGAGCTGCGTGCCAACGACCTCTACGACGAGGTCTGGCAGGCCTTCGCCGTCCTCCTGCCGGTGCAGGCGGTGGGCGTGATGGGGGATGAGCGCACCTACGAAAACGTGTGCGCCCTGCGCGCCGTAACCAGCGTGGACGGCATGACGGCCGACTGGGCCCACCTCCCCCACGACTTCCTGGGGCACGTCTCGAATCGCATCGTCAACGAGGTGCCCGGCATCAACCGGATTGTCTACGACGTGAGCTCCAAGCCGCCGGCCACCATCGAGTGGGAATAATGCTGCGAGGGGGCGGCGCGTTGGGAGGGAGAAGGGGCACGCGTCCTGGCGTCAATTCTTCAACATCGTCTCTCGTCTCCATGGCAACTCGCCGCTCCGGACCGGTCTGTGTATTTGGGCTCCTTCTGCTTCTAAGCATCGGCATGCCGGTGGCGCCGAGCCACGCCCAGCAGGCGGGGGCCATCCCCGAAATCGAAAATGCGGAGCTGCTGTTCGAGGAAGGGGTCGCGGCGTTCGAGCGGGGGGAGTACGAGACGGCGCACGAGCGCTTTCGGTTGGTGAGCGAGTACGCGCTCAACCGCAAGACCACGGCCGCCCTGCTCATGGACGGGAAGGCCCTCGTGCAGCTGGGACGCTACCGGGACGCGATCGGCCGGCTCGAGGCCCTCCTCAACCAGTATGCGGAGACGACATACCGGGACGAGGCGGCGCGGCTCCTGGAGCGGGCCCGGCGTCGCCTCCAGGAAGAGACACAGGCCCAAGACACCCTCCGCGTCGGCGTGACGCTTCCGATGGGGGCCGCGGAGGTGTCCCTGTCCCAGGCCCTGTTCAACGGCATTCGGCTCGCGGTCGACGAGCACAACGGCCTGCGGCGGCGGTACATCCGGCCGCCCGGCCTGCGGACGGAGGCCGATACCTTCGAGGTCTACGACACGGCCCGCCTTGCGGGGGACAGCCTCGCGGCGGCGGACGGGGAAACCACCGTTGCGGCGCCGGCCGATACGGTCCGGGTCGACTCGTTGCGGGTCGTGGCGGAGCAGGTGGAGCGCCCGGACTGGGTCGCCAAGATGTACTTCCGCCGGACGGGCCCGCGGCCCAAGGCCGCACGGGCGGCGGTGGACTCCCTCGTGCGGCTCGACGACGTGGACGTGATTCTGGGGCCCATCCGGAGCCGCGTGGCGCGGCCGGCGGGGGAGCGGGCCGAGGCCGCCCGCGTGCCCCTGGTGGCGCCGATGGCCACCGACGAGAGTGTCTCCGAGGGGAAGAACTACGTCTTCCAGGCCAACCCCACGATCCCGGACCGCGGGCGGATCATGGCGCGGACCGCAAAGAATGGGCTTCTCATCAACCGCGTCGGGATCGTCTACGAGGAGGGCAACGGCCTGAGTGCGCGCATGGCCGAAGGGTTCCGGGAAGAAGCCCGTCGGCAGGGCCTGACGGTGCCCCTCAGCATCCCGCTACAAGGGGGGCGGGACTGGTCGCGGCTGCCCACCCTCCTCACAGACTCGACCCTCATCGAGACCGGCTCCCGCCGGGCCCGGCGGGACTCCGCCACCATCGACTCCCTGCTGGCCGAGACGGAGGCGCTCTACCTCCCCGTGTCGGGCCGGGGCACGGCGGGGAAGATTCAGGGCGCCCTCACCGGCCTTCGCCAAATTCTCCCCGGGAAACGGGTGCTCGGCAACGCCGAGTGGCACGACCTTCCCTTCAAGGAGGCGGCCAGTACGGCCGTTGCCACGTACACGAACGGCTTCTACGTACAGACGGACCGGCCGGCCGTGCAGCGGTTCGTCCGCCGGTACCGCCTGCTCACGGGCAGCCCCCCGGACGAACTCGCCACCAGTGGCCGTCGCCTGGCGTACGTGGGCTACGACGTCGCCCGCTTTTTGCTAACCACCCTCTCGCCGTCGGGCACCGGGCCCACCCCCCGGGCGCTCCGCACCGCCCCGACGTACGAAGGGATTGGCATGCGCATCGGCTTCCAGGGAAAAAATGCAAACCAGGCGCTGTTCATCCACCGGTACCGCGACCAACGGACGGAGCTTCTCCGCTAGGCACGAGGATCCAGCGGGGCGGCGCGATCCATCCGGGCTTAAAGCCGCGGAGAGGAACAGACCCTCCCCCCTGTCGTTTCGGCTCCGCGTTGTCACCTCGCCCCCAAATGCCCAATCGAAAGCAGGGGCGGTCCTCTCGTCGACTGCCTTCATCGTAGCGGTCCCTTCATGCGTACGTCGGCTTTCGTTCCCGCTTTGCTGTTTGCGCTTCTCGGGGCCCTCGTCGGATGCTCAGGGGGCACCGAGCTTACCTACAGTGGGCCGGAGGAGGCGTACAAGAAGGGGGTCGCCGAGATGGAGGAGGGCGATCACCAGCAGGCCATTCGCTTCTTCCGGGCCGTGTTCGAGTACGGGCGGGGCAACGAGTGGGCCCCCGACGCGCGCTTCAAGCTCGCCATGGCGCAGCGTGGGCTGAACAAGCATCTGGTGGCCGCGAACGAGTTTCAGCGCTTCACCCAGCTCTACCGCAACGACGAGCTTCTCCCTCGGGCCGAGTTCGAACGGGCCAACTCGTACTACCTCCGGTCGCCCTCGTACCGGCTCGACCAGTCGGACTCGGAGCAGGCCATCTCCCTCTTTCGTCTCTTTATCGACCGGCATCCGAACCACGAACTTGTGCCGGAGGCCGAAGAGAAAATCAACGAGCTCCGAGCGAAGCTCGCCCGCAAGAAGTACGAGGCGGGCCGGCTCTACGAGCAGCGGGACATGTGGCAGGCCGCCACGACGGTCTACGAACGGGCCTTCGATCAGTACCCGGATACCCCCTGGGCCGACGACGCGTTGCTCGGCGCGGTCCGGACGTACGTTCGGTACGCGGACCGAAGCGTGGAGAACAAGCAGGCCGAGCGCTATCAGAAAGCGATCGAGAACTACAACCGGCTCACGCAGCTCTTCCCCGAGAGCACCCTCCTCGGACGGGCGGAAGACCTCTACAGCGAGGCCCGTGAGAAGCTCGACCGCGTCCAGGCGCAGCAGGGTGAGCAGTCGCTGGCGCAGGAAGATGCGTCGAGCGGCTCCAATTGACGGAGGGATTTTGCAGGCCCATCGTGCCCATGACTGTTGGTCTTTTTGGGGGGTCTTTCAACCCGCCCCACGTCGCCCACCTCGTCGTCGCGGAGGTCGTCCGCGACCAGTTCGGGCTCGACGAGGTGTGGTGGATTCCCAACGCCACCCCGCCCCACAAGCCAAACGACGAGTTGGCGGCCGTACAGCATCGACTGGCGATGACCGAGCGCACGGTGGAGGGCAACCCGGCGTTCCGCGTGTGCGGCGTGGAGGTGGAGCGGGACGGCGTGTCGTACACGGTCGAGACACTCCGTGTCCTGCAGGACCAGCATCCCGACACGGACTTTGCCCTCATCCTCGGCAGTGACAGCCTCGACCACTTTGCCGATTGGCACCGGCCCGACGAGATTGCCGAGCGCGTGCCGTTCATCGTGTACAAGCGCCCGGGGGCAATCGAGTCGGTTGCCGATCCCCGTTTTGTGAACGACGTCCGGTACGCGGCTGCGCCCGTCATGGAGATCTCGGGGACCGAGGTCCGCGCCCGCCGCCGGGCCGGCCGGTCCATCCGGTATCTGGTGCCGGAGGCGGTGCGCGCCTATATTGACACCCATGATCTCTACCGCCCGACGGACTGAGGGGCGGGGGCACACGCCTGCGGCCGTCGTGCTGGCGCCTGAACTTTGCGTGGTCCGGCATCGTTGTTCCGTTCCAATCCGGCATGGCCCTGCGTGCCGGGGCGGGATGCCGTCACGTTCTCCGACACGATTCCCCGACGCCCATGGCGCTTACCGAATCGACCATGATGGACCTGGGCCAATCGGCCCCCGACTTCTCGTTGCCCGCGGCCAATCCCGAGGTCGACGACCGGGGCGACGCCCGGCGCTCGCTCGCAGACTACGACGAGGCCGACGCCCTCGTCGTCGTGTTCATGTGCAACCACTGCCCGTACGTGCAGCACATCGAGGGGGCCCTCATCGATGTGGCCCGGGCGTATCAGGACAAGGGCGTACAGTTTGTCGGCATTTGCGCGAACGATCCGGAGCGCTACCCGGACGACTCGTTCGACAACATGGCCGAGCGGGCCCGCGAGAAGGGGTATCCGTTCCCGTACCTCCAGGACGAGACGCAGGAGGTCGCCACGGCCTACAAGGCGGCCTGCACGCCGGACATTTACGTCTTCGACGACGATCGTGCGCTCGCCTACCGGGGGCGCTTCGACGACACGCGCCCCGACGGGGACGAGGCACACGGGGACGACCTCCGTCAGGCCCTCGACGAGCTTCTCGCCGACGGCACCGTGACGATGGAGCAGGCCCCCTCCATGGGGTGCAACATCAAGTGGAAGCCCGACGCAACCCCGGCCCACGCGGCGCAATGAGGCGTGTGCCGACGCGTGAGGCCCCGCCACCACGGACGCGAGGGGCCTTCTGTACTCCCCGCGTGATTGCCCAGCGGCCATGTTTCGCGGACGCGCATTCCGGACCTGGACACACGTCGTCGCTGGGGCCTGTGGCATCGCCGTTCTCTTCCTCGTCGTGATGGTGATGGCCGAAGCGGTGATTGGGGAGGGAGCGCGAGTCACGCGGGCGGGCCTCACGGTAAGTGCAGCGGCGTTCCTCGGGTACATCGGGACCGCCTGGCTGATCCGCCGTGACGACGCCCGCCGGTAGGGTCGCTTGCGCGGCGGGTGCCCCTGGGAAGACGAGAATCACGAGGGGGGGATGTTTCGTTAAGTCCGCGTCGGACACGACCCAAATCGGCTCTACTTTCTCCAGACTTGGGAGCGGTTCCGGGCTTCACGGGGCACGTCCCCAAGCCGTCATCCCCACGCATTTAACCCCTGAGGTGGTACCATGAGTAGCGACACCGTCGAGAGCACCCCGGACGAAGAGCGATCGGCCTTCGAAACGGCCCAGGAGGAGCAGGAAGACGTCGATCCGCGCACCATTCCGCAGACGTTGGAGGAGCCACCCCCGGTGGGGGACGAGATCGAGTATCCGGGCTACCCGGACGAGGACCACGAGACGTGGCAGATTCTCGTGGAGCGCCAGATGGAGCAGCTTCCGGGCCGGGCCTGTGAGGCGTACATGCGAGGGCAGGACGTGCTGGGGCTGGAGGGGGATCGAATTCCGGACCTGGCCGACTTGAGCCGGCGCCTCAACGAGGAGACCGGATGGGAGGTGGCCAACGTCCCGGGCCTCATCCACGAGAAGAATTTCTTCTCACTGCTGTCGCAGCGCAAGTTTCCCTCCACGAACTACGTCCGTGGGCGGGAGGAGCTCGACTACACCCCGGCCCCGGACTGCTTCCACGACATCTTCGGGCACATGCCGATGCTCACGCAGCCGGAGTTTGCGGACTTCTACCAGCTCTACGGCCAGGCGGCCCAGAACGCGGAGGGGGCCGACCGCCCCCGCCTGGAGCGATTTCACTGGTTCACGGTGGAGTTCGGGTTGATCCAGGAACAGGGAGAAAAGCGCATCTTCGGGGCGGGCATCGTATCGTCCAACGAAGAGGTGACGCACGCCCTTTCCGACGAGGTGACGCTCCACCCCTTCGATCCCGAGCACATCGTCGAAAAGGACGACTACGAGGTCTACAACCTTCAGAACGAACTCTTCGTCCTCGACTCCTTTGAGCAGCTCGTGGACGGCTTCCGGGACTGGACCTCGAAGAACGGGTTGCTGTAGCCGTCTCGTCCGCGGCCGGTCGAGACGCTAGCGCTGCGCCCCGCCCTGCCGGACGACCGGCGGCGGGGCGTTTCTGTGTCGGGGCCGGAACCCACGGAAAACATTCGTGAGGCCGTCGGTTGGAAACGCGAACTGCAATCCAAGATCAGCCTCTCACGAGTTTTCATGGAGACAGGGACAGAGAAGCGGGTGTCCGCACGAATTACGGGGCGCGTGCAGGGCGTTGGGTTTCGCAACTTTACACGGCGGCGGGCCCGGCGGCTGGACGTCACCGGCTGGGTGCGCAACGAATCCGACGGGTCGGTGCGGCTGGAGGCCGAGGGGCCCACCGATGCGCTCGAATCGCTCGTCGAGGCCGTGCACGAAGGGCCGCGGACGGCACGCGTCGAGGCGGTCGACGTGGACTGGTCCGAGGCCGACGCCGCGTTTGAGGGGTTTCGGGTGCGTCGCTGAGCCAATGGACGGCCACGAATCCATCAGGAGGGACCGCTATGGAGCATCCANNAGGGTCGGACGCGGAGCCCGCCGGGGCGTCCCCGACGCGACTTGAACTGNTCGACCNNGCGGCCCAGCGGCTGGGGGCGGCGGACCGCTCGGCCCCGCGACGGACGGCGGAGTGGCTGCTGGCAGAGCTACTGGACTGCGACCGAGCCCACCTGTACGCCCACCCAGACCGGACGGTCGCTGCGTCGAAGGCACGGCAGTTCCGCGAGATGGTGGGGCGCCGCGTGCAGGGGGAGCCGCTGCAGCACATCCTCGGATACGCCTCCTTTCACGGGCTGCGGCTGGGGGTGTCCCCGGACGTGATGGTGCCGCGCCCCGAGACGGAGACGGTCGTCGACCGGGCGCTCACTTGCATCGAGGGGGTATCGAGGCCCCGGGTGCTCGACGCCGGCACGGGAAGCGGGTGCATTGCCCTCGCCCTCAAGCACGAACGGCCCGACGCGGAGGTGCACGCCTGCGACGTCAGTACGGACGCCCTTGCGGTGGCCCGGGCCAATGCCCAAGACTTGGGCCTCGACGTTCGGTTTTTTGAGGGCGACTTGCGTGCTGAGGTGCCGGCCGCGACGCCACGAGGCGTGGATCTTCTGGTCTCCAATCCGCCCTACATTCCCGACGCGGAGGCCGAGTCGTTGCCGCCCGTTGTGCGGGAGTACGACCCCGACCGTTCGCTTTTCGCCGGCCGCGATCCACTTCGTTTCTACCGCGCCCTCGTCCGTTGGGGGGCGGCGTGTTGTGTGCCCGGGGGCTCGTTCGTTTTGGAAGTGCACGCCGAGCACGCCGCCGAGGTGGAGCGGCTGTTCCGCGGAGAAGAGGGCGTGGGGGCGGTGCACACCGAGGAGGACCTGAGCGGGCGGCCGCGCATCGTGTGGGGGCGGACCGGGCGGGCAGAGGCTAGTTGACCGTGGAGGAGCGGGGCGTCTCGAAAACGCGGGCGGCCTCCCGGTACATGATGGCGTGGAGGTCGGCGGTGGTCTCGGGGGTGTCGGCGTATCCCCCCGAGAGAAGGAGCGCCACCGGGTGGTTGTGGGCCCGAATCTGCTCCAGCACGTACCGGTCGCGGGCGTGAAGGCCTTCGCGGGTCAGGGAGAGGCGCCCAAACCGGTCGTCCGTCGCGACGTCGATGCCCCCGAGGTAGAACACCAGGTCCGGCTGGACGGCGTCCAGGGTCTGAGGGAGATACGACCGCAGCGTGTCGAGATACGACTGGTCGCCGGTCGCATCGTCGAGGGGCACGTCGAGGGAAGAGGGGGGCTTTTCGAACGGGTAGTTCTTCGCCCCGTGCATCGAGAAGGTAAAGACCGACGCGTCGTCCGCAAAGACGGCCGCGTTGGCGTTGCCCTGGTGCACGTCCAGGTCCACGATGAGGACGCGCTGGGCCCAGCATGCGGCCTGCAGCACGCGAATGGCGACGGCCACGTCGTTGAGTACGCAGAAGCCCTCGCCGTGGCCGGGAAAGGCGTGGTGGGTGCCGCCCGCCAGGTTGGCCGCGACGCCGTCCGTGAGCGCCATGAGGGCCGCGTTGATGGTGCCCTGCACGGCCAGCCGGGACCGGTACACGAGGCGCTCCGACCACGGGAGGCCCATGCGTCGCTCGGCGTGATCGGACAGGCTGCCCTCGGCAAGGTGCGTCAGGTAGTCGGCGGTATGGACGCGTCGCAGGTCCGTCCAGTCGGCCTGTCGGGGCGCCACCACGTCCGTCGGGCGAACGAGGTCCTCGTCCAGAAGCCGCTGGTGGAGGGCGGGGAACTTGGCCATCGGAAACGGATGCCCCTCCGGCAGGGGGACATAGTAGCCGTCGCAGTAACTGACGCGCATCGAGTCTAGAAGCCTACGGCCCACGAGAAAAATGGCATGCGAGACGAACGATGCGCCGTACGCAAAGGGGCGAAATCAGGGTCCGAACCTTTCTCGGAGAAAAATGAAAAGCAGGGCACATATAGAAACGCCAGGACGGCCGGACGGCCCTCCTGGCGTCATCTGGTCAGGATGGCCCTCAGAGAACTGCTCCGATGCTCTTTCGAGAGGGAAACCTTGTGGTGCCGGCGTCAAGAACACAAGGCTAGTCCTGTGGAGAAGTATTGTGCGGCTCCTGAGGATTGGTCGTCCCACCATCTTCCCGCATCATGTTGTGGGCCTCGCCCTGCCGGACCTCAACCGGTTCTTCCTCGGATACCTGAGGCCCACTTACGGTACTGGTGCACCCGCCGAGAAGAAAAACCCCGGCGAATG
>P_A23_Sed_3_FmtDRAFT_1000006_pt1 | contig 13853 bp, 8 predicted proteins | sample PonA233FremontCA_2_FD_11280 | JGI IMG/M metagenome (IMG submission 11280) | reverse complement strand
CTGCATTCCGGCGGGCCCAAACAGGGAGGGTTGCGATCCGGCCCCGGCAGAACGCCCTGGGCGTCAGTTATGGATCCCCCACCGGNCCACNCTGACGACGCGGGTTTTAGCTCTTGGTCGGTCCCTTCAATCAGGGCGAGTCGACGTGGCTTCGCGGTGGACCTGCCTGAGGACTACGGGCCACGCGAGGAAGCGAGAGCAAGGACTTGTGGGGCCCTCTCGTGTTGCGGAGCTGTGCCACAACGCTGACGGCTCGCCCCCATACCCCCCATCACGCCCTTACCAGTCCACCCCAAAGTCTTCGTCCCCGTCCGACTCCGACCCGTTCTCTGGCGTTGAGTCATCTCGGAGAGACGACGAATCGTCGCCCCCTGGCGTCTCTGCTGGACCAGGCGCCCCCAGCTTCTCTTGCTCGGGCCGGTTGACCAGGGGCTTTCCGCCCGTGTGGTGGGACGAGAGGTAGAAATCTGGGGGGCGAACCGACGCCGGCACTGTCCGTCCTGGAGAGCCATCTCCCCGTTCCGGAGAAACGGGTGTCACAAACGACCCCCTCACCTCACTTACCGTTCCGGTGAACTGCGCCCCGAGCTTCACCTCGAGTGTCGCCCTCTGAAGGGTCAGGATGCCCCCCTGCACGTGTGCCATCTTCAGAATCAAGAGGTGGTCGAATACGAGGATCGCCCCCTGTAGCGTACCACCGATGTGCAGATCCGAAGCGCGCACAGTGCCGCTGACCTGGGCGCCCTCAGCCACGCGCACCTCTGAGGCNCAAATGGAGCCGTGGGTGGAGCCGCTTCCAGCGATGTACACGGATCCCTCGGTCGTGATCGGTCCCTGTACGTGCCCCTCCACGAGGAGATCAGAGGTGCCGAGACGAAGCGTTCCCTGGGCTCTGTCCCCCTCGCTCAAGACCGAGCCGGAAAACGAATCAGGGACGGGGGCGAGTCCCTCTCCATCTGAGGGGGAGTGGCCACTGAACGGATACATAAGAAATCTGAGAAGGGAGTGGTGCTACGTCAACCGCGATTGTGAAGGCAAGAGCGACCCCACAATCCAATTCCCGGCCCGCCATCTTGAGCGACGCCGAGAGATTTCTTCGAAGAAGCCGGTCTCCTTCGAAGAGGCCCTTTGGGGGGCTCGGGGCAACCCGCATTAGGATGTTGAGACCGCGCTGGCAGGCAAAAAATGGGGGCCGACAGACCGGTAGAACGTAGGGCCGAAAGCAGTATCGAGGGAAGACACGGGCCGGCCGTTTGCGAACAGGCTGCGTGCGCGGCGCCGGCGCACACCATGACCGCCCTCTGCTGTGCCTCAAAAGCATTTGCTGTGCCTCAACAGCAGTTGGGCGCGCTGCCTCCAGCGCGCCCCAGAGGCGACCCGGCCGCTGGCCCTCTAGCACAGGAGCCCCCCGGACGTCTACGTCCCCCTACACGCTTTCTTCGTGGAGGAGGTTGATGACTGTGTTGGCGTTGCCGATGTCGAGCCCCACAGCCCGCTCTCGATGGCCGCCGTTCGCATTCGCGGCGTGCAGCGCGTACCCTCGGCTGATGAACGACGCAGGGTTCGGAACAACCTCCAGAGACAGAACATCCCCGAATTCATCGGCGAAGGCGTCGACAAGCTCATCGAACAGTGCTCCTCCACCCCCAACGTACATCTTCCGTGCACGGCCAAAATCGGCGTCGTCGAAGGCCCGCTTGAGCGTCGGGGAGACGATGTCCTCGTAGTAGGTCGACAGCACGTCCTGGCGCATTTCGGTAAGGTCCATCTTTCTGCGACCGATCACAATACGGCCCTTGCGCATCGCCATGTCGAGCTGGTGCTCCGTGACCAGGTCCAGATAATGCTCCTTCTGAAGGCGGTCCGACATGAGTTGGGTGGCGTACTGGAGGCCGCTGGCCGAGGCGGTGGTCCGCTGTACAATCCCGGACGGAAGGCTGAGGGCCGCCTCCATGGTCCCGTACCCGAGCCCGACGGCAAAGAACGGGTCGCGCTCGCTCGGCTCTCCCTGCCGCACCCCGAAGGTGAAGCCCTCAATTTCGGGAATGATCTCTACCTGGTCGACCTCAACTCGAATGCTGGTGTCCGGGCTCTTCCCGAAGGTGCGACCGTCCAGGTCGATGACGTGCGTTCCCTGTACCAGGTCTTCAGCCGTGTCCCGGTGAGCGGCATACGTGGAGGCGGGAAAGCCAGTAGTGACGCACATCGGCTCCTCAGCCCCGGCTTTGGTCACCGCAAGGGCGGCCTGAAGCAGGAGGCGGTAGTCCAAATCGGACGGCGCATTGTTGATGCCCTTGTGCGGAGCATTCCCTTCTAGCAGGGCAAGCTCCCCGACGACGTAACTGCGCCCGTTGTGCCCGATCTTTAAACCGGTGAGAAGGCTGTCCGATACGTCGACAAGCTCAGCANTGCTGGCCTCGAATACGCTTGGTAGGGTTTTGGTCTTAAACATATAAGGGGANGATNCGGTGATAAGAGCGTCGGAGTTCGTTTCTTNTAATCAGAAAAAATTAAAATTACTATTTGGTAGTAGNTAAAACNAAATTTTCTGTTAGTCCGACCTNTGGTACAGATAGACANCAGCTGTTATTATGAGTGCTACTATTAAAGAAAGATCTTCAGGAGAAAAAATGNACTTTCGATATTTANAAAGTGTACAGTTGTATAAAAAAGACTCGNCGCGGCGGAAAAGAGGGCGTGGGCAGTTCCTTCTGCCGAGGGGGCAGCAAGGGGCCGACTCTAGCCGGGGGGCACAGAAGCCCCGGGAACAGCACCGGAGTCCACGACCGGAAAAGATTTCCGCTAAACATTCCGCAATAAACATGCCGAAATTTTGGAGAGCCGACTACGTTTATTGACTCTTCACGGAAGGGGCGGGGAAGCTACGCCCTGCGGCGCCGAGGCCGGGTCGTGGACGCAGGCGTGGACCGCAACGCCCCGGCTCAGGAGCCACTGTTCTCACCGGCACGGATTGCAAAAAGACGAAATGACTCTACAGCGGTAAATTCGTACCAGGTCCCTCCCCAATTTCTTTGGATTGAGGGACAGCCCATCGAAGAGATCGGTGGTGCCACGGGAACGCGGATCGTGCAGGTCTAATCGTCTCCGGCCGTCCCGCCCGGCGGCTGGTCCTTTTCCGGCAGTGGGTCGGAAGGGCGGGCCCGGACGCCGTCACCGTCTCGAACAAAGCACGGGCAAGCCCGGTCGAGGTCTCAGAGGGCCGGCCAGGAACGGCCCAGTGACCCGCCGGTGGCGTCGCGGGTGCATGGGATCACGGGCGCACAGGGAGGCTTCGATCATCGGCCGGACCGGTCTTAAAAAGAATCCTACCCCTGTACAGGGGTTCTCCTCAACACGTAGGTCCCACGCCGCCTTGTGGCCCAGGTCGTTCAGCGCTCCGCATCATCCACATCGCCATTGCCCGTCTCTCTGCTCTCTTCTTTCGGCATCCGGACGCGAACCGTAGTGCCCTTGCCTTTTTCCGTCTCCACCTCGATTGAGCCGTTCATCTGCTCGACGGCCTCTTGCGCCACCGCCAGCCCAAGCCCGGTGCCCTCGTACTCCCGGGCCACCCCCTCGGAGGCCTGCCGGAAGGGCCTAAACAGATCCTCGACCTTTTCGGGGGCCATCCCAATGCCGCTGTCCTCCACCTCGATTATCGCATGCCCGGTTTTTTGGTAGGCGTGGAGCTGTATTTCCCCGTCTTTCGTATACTTGATGGCATTGGAGACCAGGTTGCGGAGCACGATCTGCACGCCGCCGCCGTCGGCCCGGGCCCAGGTCGGCTTCTCCCCGGCCTGGACCTGCACGCGTAGTCCTTTCTCCTCGGCCTGAGGCCGAAGCTCGCCGGCGACCTCACGGACCTGCTCGGCCAGGTCCACGGGCTCGGCCCCCAGGTCCATTTCCCCGGCCTCCAGCCGCGAGAGGTTGAGCACGCCGGTGAGCGTGTCCATCAGCCGCTGCCCGCTCTTCTGAATCAGGCCTGCAAACTCCCCAGGGGGCTTCAGGTCGTCTGCCTCGGCCGGGGGCTCTAGCCCCTCGATCTCCTCCTCGATCGCCTCCGCAAACCCGAGGACGCTCGTCAGCGGCGTGCGGATCTCGTGGCTCATGTTCGCGAGAAGGGACGACTTCATCCGGCCGGCCTCCTCGGCGGCTTTCTTGGCGCTCATAAGCTCGCGCTCCTTGCGGACGTTCTCCGTAATGTCCTGCGCCAGCATCAGGCCTTCTGCCTCGGTGTCGCCCTGGAGGGGCACGACGTGGACGCGCAGCGTGCGGCCGCCGACCCCGATCCGTCGGTCCGTCCGCTCCCCCGCCAGGGCCGCCTCGAAGCGGTCTACAATGGGGTGCCGGCCCCCCTCGATGCCGACGAGGACGGTCCCGGCCTGTGCCCCGAGCAGGTCGGACTCCTCCAACTCGTACGTGCCGAGCAGCTCGCCGGCCGCCAGCGTGTAGGCAAGGTTCTCATCAAACAGGAATACCGCCCCGTTCGGAATATTCTCGGCGAGGGTGCGGTAGCGGCGCTCACGTGCAATCAGGTCGTGCTCTCGGGTGAGGGATTCCAGCGCCTTTCGGAGACTCTGCGCGACGGTTTCCAGAAGGCGAAGGGCCCCGTCGTCGAGACCGTTCGGGGCAGCGGTGCCCACGACGAGCACGCCGCGCTGTCCCAGCGGCACGTACGCGCAGCCCGTGAGGCCCGACCGGTCTACGCCGTCGTCGATGGTGCTGGGATCGGGGTGCACCTGCGTGTCCTCCTCGTCGAGGGCGGTCCAGAGCGGGGTGTGTCCCTGCTCGACCCGGGGCATCGAGCCGACCACCTCACTGTCGATGGCGCCGGCCCGCACCAGCACGTCGCCGTCCCGCAGGTACACGGCGGCCTCTTGGAAGTTGAGGGTGTCGCCGAGGGCATCGGTGACAATCGACGCGGCGCCGGCTTCCGTGCCCACGGCGAGAAGGTCCCGCGTCACGCGGTAAAGGCTTCGAAGCCGCCGCTCCCGCACTTTCTGGTCGGTCACGTCGGTGGTCACGCCGGCGAGCCGCTGAAGGGTCCCCTCGTCGTCGTAAATCCCGTCGATCTGCGCTCTGAGCCACCGGCAGCCCCGGGTGGGATGCAGTACGCGGAACTCCTGGTGCTGCGGCCAGCGTGCCTCGCCGTCGCCCTGCGCCTCAACGGCCGAGCGGAGGGGCCCGAGGTCCGCAGGGTGGACGTGACGGGTCCAGGCACTCGGGTCGTCGCGCAGCGTGTCCCGGTCCACGCCGTACAGCGTTTCGGTTGCGCTGTTGGCGTAAAGGAGCTCCGAGTAGTCGGGCGTAACGATATAAAACGCGTTCGGCACCGCCTCCGCGAACTGCTCGAACCGCTGGTTGGCACGTCGCAGGGCCCGGCGTCGCTCCTTCTGCGGGGTCACGTCGCGTCCAACCCCACACAGGACCCAGCCCCGTGTCGGGTCGTCGAAGGCATCCCCCACAAACTCGTGGGGCACCCGGTGCCCGTCCTTGGTGATCAGGGGGGCTTCCACCCGAACAGCCTGACCCGCGGCGCTTTCCTCAATGGCGTCTCGGATGCGGGCCGCATCGTCTTCGTCGAAGAGGTCAGGGGCCGTCATGGCCTCGAGCTCCGCGTCCGTGTAGCCGGTGACCTCGTTGAGGCGGCGGTTCCAGAACAAGAGGTCTCCCTGCTCGTCGAGCAGATAAAACACGTCCTCAATCGTGTCGAGGATCTGATCGAGGAACGCCTTCTGGTCGGCCAGGTCCTGTCGGCGCTCCTCGCGCTGGGTGACATCGTGGATGACGGAGAAGAGAAGCGTCCCGCCCCGATCCAGATCCGGAACCGGCGCCGAAAGGACCCGCACCGTCCGCACCTCTCCGGACGCGAGCTCGTGCTCGAATAGGAACTCGTCGCCGTCCTTCGCCGCTTCGCGGCGCTCCCGGGCCACCGCTTCCGCCGGAAGTTGATTGATGTCCTGGATCGACATGGACGTCAGGACGTCCCGGTCGTATTCGTAGAACTCGGCGGCCGCCGCGTTGGCCCGCTCAATTGCGCCTGTCTCCTCGTCGATGAGCAGCATCGGGGCGTTGTGGCCCTCGAACATCATTCGGAACCGGCGCTCCCGGCGGGTGAGGCGCTTCTGCATGGCCTTCCGTTCGGAGATGTCCCGGAAGATCCCGTACACCACGCGCCCATCGGGGAGACCTACGGTGGTGGCGTTGAGTTCAACGGGGACAGCGGTGCCCTCGTCGGTGACGACTTCAATCTGGGTTCCGTCCGGGAGGGCCCGCCTCGGGCCGTCTTCGTCGAGGCTCTGACGGAAGAGCGACGCGTACGCCTCGGCCCGGCCCGAGGGGTGGAAGTCGGTCTGGTGGGCCCCGATGATCTCCTCGCGGGGGCGCCCGAGCAGATCTGCAGCGGCCGCGTTCGCCTCCACAATCTTGCCGGTCTCCATGTCGGCCCCCAGGACCGGATTGGGGTTTGCCTGGAGGAGGGCCTGGTAGCGCTCCCGGCTGGCCGCGAGATCGCGCCGGCGTTCCCACTGGGCCGTCACGTCGGTGGCGATGCCCAGGACGCGGACGGCCCCTCTCTCCTCGTAGACCGGCGTCGCCCGGAGGTGCATCCGAGCAACTCCTTCCTCGGGGTGGAACAGCCAAAAGTCACCCTCCCACGATTCGCCGGTGCTGGTCATGTCCTCGAGGGCCGCCTCCACATCGGGCAGGTCATTGGGATGAACGATTTCGGTAAAGGCCTCGAACGTCTGTGGGTCGTGCCCGAACAGGTCCTGGAGGGTCTCGTCCCACTGCATCTCGCCGGTCTGCAGGTTCCACTCGAGGACTCCCGTGTCGGTCCCCGTTAGGGCCAAGTCGAGCTTCTGCTGGCGCTCTTTTCGCTCGGTCACGTCGGTCCCCGACGCGAGGAGGCGGGCCACCTCGCCGTTCTCGAAGATGGGAATGACCAGCGTCTCGATCCAGCGGGTACGCCCGTCCCCGTCCTCGATTCGGAACTCCCCGTTCCAGGAAGACGCGCTGTCGACGACGGAGTCGAACCCGTCCCGCACCCGCGAGCGGTCCTCCGGATGGATCAGGGCAAAGAAGGCGTCTGTGCTTTCCGGCGCCCGTCCAAAAATATTGCGGAGCATGCCGTCCCACCGGATCTGGCCGGCCCGCAGGTCCCACTCGGCGATGCCGGTCTCACTCGCGGTGAGGAGCAGTTGGCGCTTCCGGTTCCGATCCTGGCGACCGGTCATGTCCCGCACGGTACACACGAGCCGTCCCGCCTCCGTAACGGTGAGGGACAACGCCGCCGGAAAGGTGCTGCCGTCCGGGCGCTGCCCCGTCACGAGGCCCTGCCAGTGGCCCTCCTCCTCAAGCACGGGAAACACCGTTTCTTCGAGGCGCTCGATCTCGTCCTCCCCGTAGAGCATCCGCCAGGTGTTGCCCAGGAGCTGCTCCTTGTCGTCGAACCCGTACATGTCGGCGTGGGTCTGGTCCACGTACACGTACTCGTCGCCGGCCAGCACCGCCATGCCCTCCGCAGAATCCTCGACGGCCTGATGGAGCACCTTCAGCTCGCGCCGCTGGTCCTCGCGAGCGGTGACGTCGCGGCCCGATACAATGAGGGCGGTGACCGTTCCGTCCTCGTCGGGGACGGGGCGGATGCTGCCACGAATCGTGTACTGGAGCCCATCCGGGCTCAGGTGNTCGGACTGGTACGTCACGTACTCGCCCGCCGCCGCCCGTGCGATCCAGTCCTGAAGGTCCGCCTGGAGGGCAGAATCGTGGTCCCACCAGGGCGTCTCCCAGAAGGATTGCCCGACTACCTCTTCCCGGCCTGCGTTGATGAAAGAAAGGGCCGTGTCATTGACCCTGCGGAGCGTCCCGTCCAGGTCGAGGAGGCCGGTCAGGAGGTTCGGGTCCTGAAAGACCGCTTCGAACTGCCGCTCACGGCGGCGCAGTTTTTGTCTCCGTCGCCGCCTCTCGGTTACGTCCTGGTAGGTGCCGATCAGTCGCTCCGCGTCACCGTCTTCGTTCCGGAGGATGCGCGCACGGGCCTGCACATGCCGGTCTTCTCCGTTGGGCCGGCGAACTCGGTATCGGACCTGGCAGGTCTCCTTGTCGGGATCCTCCAGGACGCGAGCCATTGTGTCCTGGAGACGTCCCCGGTCGCCCGGGTGGACGTGCTCGAGGAGTGCTCCGGTTGTCTGCGGGGCCGAATCGACCCCGAAAAGGGCCTGCGTGCGCTCGTCCCACACGCGCCGGTCGTCCGGAATGGACCACTCGAACACGCCCGCGTCGGCGGCGTCGAGGGCCACCCGGAGGCGCGTCTTCTCCTCGGCGAGGGCCGCACTTTTCTCCTGTACGGAGGCTTCTGCCTGCTTGCGCTGGTGAATGCTCCGGGTGATGCCGGCCAGCTTCACGGGCGCCTCCAGCGTTGTTTTATCGGCGTCAGAGAAGGAGGGCCGGCCCACGACGCGCACAGCGGTCTCGACCCACCGCACGGTCCCGTCGGGCTGAAGAAGCCGGTACGCCCCGCGCCAGCGCTCGTCTTCGAGCAGGTCGTGGGCGGTTGGCAGGCCGGGCTGGTCCTTGGGGTGCGCCGCCGACCGCCAGAGCATCGGGTCTCGGACAAACGCGTCGGTGGGGCGGCCGAAAATGGGCTCTTCCGAGCTGTTCACGTAGGCCAGCTCATGCCGGACGGGCCCCGCCTCGTTCGGGCCGGCAGGATGAATCTGCACCTCCCAGACCGCATCGTCGAGGGACGCAAGCAGCTCATTGAGCCGTGTCGCGTCCAACTCGGTGGGGCCGGCCCGGTCGACCGCTTTGGTTTTCTGACGGCGCCGCCGTTCCAACTGATCGACCGCCATCTGCGCAAGGTCGTCCAGCCCTTCGAGTTGTCGCTCCGAGGGCGCGCGCGGCTCGGTGTCGAGCGCGCAGACGGTTCCCAGCACATGGCCGTCCGGGGTAATCATGGGGGCGCCGGCGTAGAAACGGACGTGGGGCTCCTCCGTGACGAGCGGATTGTCGTCGAACCGCTCGTCTTCGGTCGCGTCCTCCACCACGAGCCGCTGCCCATCGTCGAGGGTGTGCACGCAGAAGGAGGCATCGAGCCCGAGCGCCTGCGCGTCGAGCCCGACACAGGCCTTGTGCCACTGTTTCTGATCGCCAACAAAAGTGACCAGCCCGATGGGGACGTCCAGCAGGGCCGCCGCGAGATCCGCAATGCGGTCGAACGTCTCCTCCGGGGCGGTGTCGATGACGTCGTACCGGCGTAGGGCCTGGAGGCGACGGGGATTGATTCGTGCGTATTTGCTGTCTGAGGGGGAGAGGTCCGGATCGGAGGGACCAGTGGGCATGGAGCGTGTCGGGGGCGGGGTAGAGAAAAGTGCAGAACCTCCGGGCCGTGTGTCCCCTGAGCCCGCAGAGCCCGCTTCGTGCACACGTTTGCGGGGCCTCCCCTAGTCGTCGACCTGGTGGCAGGGCGCGAGGTGCCGGCGAAGGGCCGCCCGGTCGGGGTCGGACAGGTGCGTGTACCGGACGACGCCGATGCCGTCCAGGTCGGCCACGGCCATTGCGTCGGACCGGGTTGCTGAGAGGCTCAGCACGACGCTTCCGTCGGCGAGGGCCCACTGCTCTTCCGTCGTTGCAGGAGAGCGGTCCACTACGCAGAACCAGTCTGTCACCGGAGGGGCCGGTGGGTCGTCGGAAGGCGCTTCCGATTGGCGGAGGATAACGGTTGGGCAAATGCGAACGGGCCTGAGGGGGGATAAAGAAGAACACAAGCGGGGACGCCCCGGAGCAAAGTCCGGAAAAATCTTCCGCTTCTATCGGCGCAATAAATATACCAGTGATTGTCTTTTAGGCCCACTCCCCGCGCTTACATGCTCCTTTTATGCTTTATTTAAAGTAGTCCTTGTTCCAGAAGATGAGGGGCGCCCTCATGCTTCGGCACACGCGCCGCTGTCGTCTCGAAGAAGGATGCCGCCCCGATACGACCGCTACTCCGGTAATCCTACCCTTTTCGCTGAGGGGATTTGGAAGGCAGGCGGTCCAGCTGCGCGTTCTATTAGTGCAGTTGATGACCCGGAGTCCGAAGCCGGTCGTCTTCCCGCGGGGCCTCTCCGGGCCCGGTCGACTTGCTTCGTGGCGGTTCAGTCTGGAGCGACCTACGTAAACGGGCCTTTCGTTCTTTTCGGACTCAACTATCTTATCATAAAGACCACTTAAAAGCAAAATATGATCCAAAAGATTTCCTGAAAGGCGGGGCGCACTCACACGTCACCAAGGGGGGCAGGCAACGCCCGCCTGAATGCGATGGCCTCGCAAAGTTCAGCCGCGTCTGTCTGCTGCTCTATCTTTCACGCCGACCAAGCGTTGAGCTGCCGTGGTGCCGCAGGCGGCCCAAGAAAGATGCGCCCAACTTCTTTTCCAGGCTGCCCAGAGACGCGGGCATCGCCTCCGTTCCCGTTCGGATCTCCCCGTGCGTCTGTGGACGTCCCCAAGACTGGCTTGCCGCGGTTGCACAGCGGCAGGGCAACAACGCGGATCCCAACTCTGCCGACGAGGGGGGATTGCCGGTTTGCGTGTTTGGTTTCATCAAACGGCGCTCGACCGTCAGCGGGATCCACGAGCAGGCGGAAGGGCGCTTTGCGAAGTGGTGTCCCGACCTGCCCGCGTAAGAGAAGTGCAATCGTCGTCTGATCGGTGGGCGTCGTTCTTGCCCCGCTCGTGCAAGGGGCAAGGCTGCAGAAAGAAGGGGAGGAGTTGCCAAATCAACGCCGACTGTGCTGGCGAAAGGCCCACGGGCTTCCCAAGTGACAGGGAAGGTCTGGGCGGCAGGGCAATCGCACGAAGGAGGGAAAGTTGCCCCGAGCTTTTCTTGCAGCCNCTGTGACGACGGCCGAAGTCTTCTCGTCCTGTCGGATGAGTCCTACTCGAGCACGGGAGGCAAGTCGGGCTGCTCCGGTGCGCGACCCGGAAGAAACGCCACAAAAATACGATTCAGACTCGTGCCGGATCGTGCGGAGCCCCAGGCCTGCGCGTCGCCTGGTGAGGGGGGGACGAGAAATGAGGGTTTGAGAAAACGGAGTCCTCGAGATGTGGAGTCTGGTGGCGGGGCAGGAGGGCCTCCTGTCTGTAGTATGGCCCCCTGGACCCGGACGGACGACTACGAGCGAATTTCGACCCCGTCAAATTCAAACCGGGCCCCGCCATCGGGGGACTCCGTAAGGCGGACGGCCCAGCCGTGCGCCTCGGCGATGCGCTTCACGATCGAGAGCCCGAAGCCGGTCCCCTGCTCCCGTGAGGTTTCCCCGGGCTTGAAGGCCGTCTCGCGCCGGCCGGGCGGAACGCCGGGTCCGTCGTCCTCCACGTACAGGACGGCGTCGTCGGCGCGCCCGACCCGCACCGTGACGTCGCCCTCGCTGTGCTCGACGGCGTTGCGGAAGAGGTTCTCGAAGACGTGCCGGAGGCGGTCCGGGTCGCCCTCGATCGTGCACGCGTCGTCGACGACCAGAACCGCCGCGCTGGTCTCGACCATGTCCCAGCACTGCTCCGCGATGGTCGTCACCGAAACGGGCTCGAGGGATTCGGCCTCGTTGCCGCGCCGGGCGAGAACCAGGGTGTCGGAGATGATGTCCTCCATCCGGTCGAGGGCCTCGTGCACCTTCCGGCGGTGGAGCTCCTCGTAGGCGGGATCCTCGACGGACAGCGTGGTGCGCATCTGCGCGACGTTGAGCGGGTTGCGGAGGTCGTGGGCCACGATGCCCGCAAACTCGTCGAGGCGCTCGTTCTTGCGGCGGAGCTTTTCTTCGCGGTGCACCTGGGCGGTGACGTCGCGGGCGATCCCGACGATGCGGGTCACCGTGCCGTCGACGACGACGGGCGCGAGCTTGGTCTGCCAGATGCGCGTCCCCGCGGGCATGTCCAGCTCCTCCTGGTAGGAGATGGGCGCCCCGGCCTCCACGCAGCGGTGGTAATTCGCCTCGAGCTCGGCGCCGAGGTCCGGGCCCAAAACCTCCCGGGGCGTCTTGCCCCGGACCGATTCCGAGTCGAGTCCCGTCGCGGCCTCGTGGTACGGGTTGAGCCGCTCGAAGCGAAACTCCGTGCCCGACTCCTCTTCCTCTACGTCGACGAAGAAGATGGCGTCCTCGGCGTTCTCCAGGAGCGCGTGGTACTCCTCGGTGAGCGCCCTGAGTTTTCGCTCCTTCTGGAGCTGCTCCGTCACGTCCCGGCTGAGGGCGATAAAGCGCTTCTCGCCGCCGATCTCCGTCTTGTCCACCCACACCTCAATTGGGAACGAGGAGCCGTCCTTCCGGCGGTGGCGACCGCTTTTCTTCGCCCGGTCGCCGACCTCCATGGTCGTCCAGGTCTCTCGCAGCTCCTCCCGGGACAGGCCGACCTCGAAGTCCGCCACGTTCATGGACCGCAGTTCCCGGTACGTGTAGCCGAGGTCGTCGACGGTCTGCTCGTTGACGTCCAGAATGTGCCCCTCCGCGTCGTGGATCACGACGGAGTCGGGAAGATTCTCGAACAGCGACTTCAGGCGCTGGCGACTGCCCTCAAGGGTCTTCTCACGTCGCTTTCGCTCGGTGATCTCCCGGCTGATGCCGACAATGCCCACGATGGCGCCGTCCTCGTCGCGGTGCGGATACCGGTTCTCCAGAAAGACGTGCTTCGTGCCGTCGATGAACCGGGTGGCCTCGTAGGAGTCCGCGGTCCCGTCCGCGAGAATCTGTGCGTCGATCCGGCGGATCTCGGCGGCACTCTCGGCGTCGAACAGGTCCCCGGCGCGCTTCCCGACGGCCTCCTCCGGGGTAAGCCCGACAAGATCGGCGGCCGCCTCGTTCACGAACTGGTAGCGGCCCGCCCGGTCCTTCAGGTACACGGCCTGGGCGGTGTTTTCGACGAGCGCGCTGAGCTGGCGATTTTTCTGCGCGAGCTCCTGCTCCGAGGCCTTGCGGTCTGTGATGTCGGTAAAGTAGAGCGACAGCCCGCTCTCGTCGGGGTAGACGCGGACCTCGAACCAGCGGTCCAGGCCCGGGTCGTACCGCTCGAAGGACTGCCGCTCCTGGGTCGCCATGGCCACGTCGAGGGCGTCCTCCGCGGCGGTTCCCTGCGACTCCGGGAAGGCGTCCCACACGTGCCGGCCGATCAGTTGCGCCCGGTCGGCGTCCAGGATCTGTTCGGCCCGGTCGTTGACGTAGGTGTAGCGGAGGTCCGTGTCGAGGGCCACGACGCCCTCGCTTACGCGCTCAAGAACGGTGCTTCGTCGCAGCGCCTCGTCGTCGTCAAGGTTCTGCACGGCAGGAGAGATCATGTCGTCGGAGAACCGGGTGGGGCGAAACGGATGCGTGCTCGATCTGTCACGAATCACCTCGCAATGACCGTACCACCCCGGCGGGCCGCCCGGTCACGTCCGGAAGTGGGAGGGGCCCCGGACGGAAACATTTGCCGTTCCCCGTTCAGGCGGACGGGGCCTCCGAATGCCGCTCCTCGTACGGCCCGAAGTGCTTCACCGGCTCGTCGTAGCCGAGGAGGCGGGTCTGCACCCACCCGACGGCACGGTCCTGAAACATGGCGATCGAGGGGACGATCATCATGAGGACGGCCGTGCCGAAGACGATGCCGACCCCGAGGCTCACGGCCATCGGGATGAGGAACTGGGCCTGCACGCTCTGCTCCACGATGATGGGGAAGAGGCCCAGGAACGTGGTCAGGGACGTAAGCAGGATGGGGCGGAAGCGCATCTGCCCGGCCCGGACGAGCGCGTCGGGCCAGTCGCGGCCCTTGGCGCGCTCCTCGTTGGCAAAGTCGAGCATCACGAGCGCGTCGTTTACGATGACGCCGCTGAGGCCCACGATGCCGTA
>P_A23_Sed_3_FmtDRAFT_1000003_pt1 | contig 19741 bp, 13 predicted proteins | sample PonA233FremontCA_2_FD_11280 | JGI IMG/M metagenome (IMG submission 11280) | reverse complement strand
GCCTGACGGAGGCCATGCCGGAGGGCATCCGCGTCGGGTTCGACGGGCGGTTCAAGAAGATGCTGTCGTACAAGAAGAAAAACTACGCCCTCCTCACCTACGACGACGAGCTAAAGTTTAAGGGCTCCTCCCTCATCTCCCGCTCCAACGAGCCGTTCGGGCGCGACTTCGTCCGGAAGGCCATCCGCCGCCTCCTCGACCACGACGTGGCGGGGCTGCACGAGCTCTACGTGGACACCCGCGATAAAATCGTCAACAGCGACTGGGAGAGCGTGGAGCGCTTCGCCCGCACCGAGACGCTCAAAGACACGCTGGAGCAGTACGAGGCCGACGTGGAGGCGGGCCAGCGCCCCCGGGCCGCCACCTACGAGCTCGCCAGAGAGAAGCAGAACCGCACGGGCAAGCCCGTCAAGAAGGGCGACCGCATCACGTACTACATCACCGGCGAGGACGCCACCGTCACGGCCTTCAAGCACTGCCGGCGGGCCGAGGAGTGGGACCCCGAGGATCCGGACGAGAACACCGCCTACTACTTGAAACGACTCGACGAGTTTGCGAGCAAGTTCGAGCCGTTCTTTGACGAGCACGACTTCCGCCTCGTCTTCGCCCCGGAAGACCTCTTCGGCTTTTCAGCGGAAGGCATTGACATCCAGACCACCAGGCACGAGTCTGAGTATGAGGACAGTCAGGATGAGGTGCCGTTCTGATGTGCCTCCCGTTCGTCACTGCCGTTTTTGTTCACCGCCTCACTCGCCCATGAAGCGCACACTCGCCGCCGGGGCCTTTAGCCTCGCCATCGGTGCCGTCTCCCTTCTCCTCCTCGCCTCCGTCGTCTACTCCTGCCGGAGCGGGGGCGACCCGCACCACGAACGGTCCGACGCAACCTTCGACGCCCCGCCCGTGGAGGACGCCCGCTCCGCCCCACCTGACCACCGGGCCTCTGCCTGACTCTCCCCTGTCGTGCACGTTCATGGCCCTCTACCGACGCCCATGATGGAGGATCAGGCCGACGACATTCCCCAGGGACTCGTGGTTCCCGGCCTGGAGGAGGAGTCCCGGCGTGCCGCCCTGTGGGCGTTTCTCATCGTGAGCGTGCTCTCGGGGCTGGCCCTCGTCTGGCCCGTCTACCCGCTGGCGGTGGACCTGACGCCTTACGTCTTCGGCCTGCCCTTCTCGTTCGCCTGGACGGTGGGCTGGCTCGTCGTTATGTTCGTCGCCCTGGTGCTTCTGTACCGCACCGACGCGCCCGAGCCCGCAGACTGAGCCCCGTTCCCTCGCCCGCCTCTCTGGTTGTCGCCGTGTCCCCATGCCCGAGTGGGCCGTCATTCTATCCATCTGCGGCCTCTACCTCGTCCTGGTGCTGGGCCTCGGGGTCTGGTCGGGGCGCACGGTCTCCGCGAGCGTGGACGGGTACGTGGCGGGCGACCGGACGCTGGGCGTGATCGTGCTCTACTTTGTGCTCGGGGCCTCGGTCTTCTCCTCGTTTGCGTTCCTCGGCGCCCCCGGCTGGGCCTACTCGCGGGGCGCGGCCGCCTTCTACATCATCGCCTACGGCACGGTGGGGATGGTGCCCTTCTACTTCCTCGGCCCGCGGGCCCGGCAGGTCGGCGAGGCGTTCGGGTTCGTCACCCAGGCCGAGATGCTGGCCCACCGGTACGACAGCCGCACGCTCTCGGTGGTCCTGGCCGCGCTCAGCGTCGTCGCGTTCGTGCCCTACCTGACCCTCCAGATGAAGGGGGCGGGCCTGCTGCTGTCAACCATCTCCGACGGCGTGGTGCCGCAGTGGCTCGGGGCGCTCGTGGCCTACGGCGTGGTGCTGGTCTACGTCTTCGCCAGCGGCATGATGGCGATCGGGTGGACGAACACGGTGCAGGGCCTCTTCATGATGGCCGTCGCCTGGTTCTTGGGGCTCTACCTGCCGGAGACGCTGCACGGGGGCATCCAACCCATGTTCGAGGCGATCGCGGCGAGCGACAAGGCGGCCCTGCTCGACGTTCCGGGCCTCGCGGCCGACGGGTCGCCCTGGAGCTGGGCGGGCTATAGCTCGGCCGTCATCGTGTCGGCCGTCGGCTTCTCAATGTGGCCGCACCTCTTCATGCGGGCCTTTACGGCCAAGAGCGACCGCACCCTCAAGCTGACGGTGGTCCTGTACCCCACCTTCCAGCTGTTTCTCGTGCCCATCCTGCTGATCGGCTTCGCGGGCGTGCTGGCGTTTCCGGGGGTCGCGCCGCCCGATACGATTGTCCCGCACCTGCTCACTCAGATCGAGCTGTCGCCCGTCCTGGTGGGGCTCGTGTGCGCGGGGGCGCTGGCCGCCTCCATGTCGTCGGGCGACGCGATCCTGCACGCCGCCGCCTCCATCGGGCTGCGCGACGGCATCAAGCCGCTGCTCGCCGCCCCCATGACCGACACCCGGCAGCGCCAGTGGATTCGCGGGCTCGTCGTCGCCACGAGCGCCACGGCCTACTACTTCGCGGTCTTCTCGGAGGTCGGCATCGTGGCGCTCCTGCTTGGGGCCTACGGGGGGGTCGCGCAGATCTTCCCCCTCGTCTTTGCGGCCTTCTACTGGCCCCGTGCCACCGGCGCCGGCGCGCTGGCGGGCCTGCTGGTGGGGATCGGGGTGAACACCCTCTTCCTCGTCGCCCCCCAGCTCCGCCCTGTGCCTCTGCACGAGGGCGTCTACGGGCTCGTGGCGAACATCGCCGTCTTTATTGCGGTGAGCCTCCTCACTCCGGCCCACGACCGGGAGCACCTCCGGGCGTACACGCATTCCGACCGGCTGGCCGCCGACGAACCGGTTGCGTCGTAGCCCCGCGGCATGGCGCTTGCTTCACTGTTCCCTTCTACAACGCGCTTCCTTTCTACACAACGCGCTTCCTACTCTCAACTCCCCCTTCCCCATGCACACCCTCCAAGCCCGCCTCCTTCCGTTCCTAATCGCCCTCGCCGCCTTGCTGGTGGCCCCGCCGAGCCAGGCCCAAGATCGAGACGTGGACGAGCTCGGCGGCGCCCTGAGTGGCATCGGCCAGCAGTACGCCGACAACTACACGCAGCCGATCACCGACGCCCTCGGGGCCAACCTGAACGCCGGGCTCTTCCGCACCGCGGAGGTCGGGGGCGAGGGCGTCATTCCCGTGATTGACCTCTACGTCGGCGTGGCCGGTACGGGCGCGCTGACTGCTGGCTCATCGGAGTCCTTCCAGTTGACCAATGATGTGATTGAAGCGGGAAACGGACGCCAGCTCCGCATCGAATATCCGAACACCGACCTTCCGACGGCCTTTGGAGAAAATGAGTCTCCCGGTTCGGCCGACATCATCGATGTGCAGACGGACACGAAGGTGGACGAGGTCCCTCTTCCCTCCTCGCTCATCGATACCCCCATTGCCCCCCTCGCGGTCCCCCAAATCGGGGCCGGCACCGTGTTCGGCACCGACGCTCAGGTCCGCTTCCTTCCGGAGACGAGCATCAGCGACTACGGCTCCGTCTCCCTCTTCGGCCTCTCCGTGCGGCACAGCATCAGCCAGTACATTCCCCTCTCGCCCGTGAACCTCGCCGTGCAGGGCACGTGGCAGAGCCTGTCCCTCTCCGGCAGTGACGACAGCATCAATTCCGGCGAGATCGTGGACGCGTCCGGCTGGGCCCTCAACGCGCAGGTGAGCAAAAGCGTCCCCGTCGCCCCCATCACGTTCTACGGCGGCCTGCAGTACGAGCAGTTCGGGGTCGACGTGGGCTACACGTTCGAGACGAGTGCCGGCACGTCGACCGTATCGTTCGAGCAGGACGCCTCGAACAACGTTCGGGCCCTCGCGGGCGTGTCCGTCACCCTCGCCGTCATTCAGCTCAACGTCGACTACGCCCTGGCCCACAACAACACCGTGAGTGCGGGCGTGGGGATCACACTCTAGGGACTGGGTCTCGTGCCGGTGGCCTTGAAGCCCCGTTTCGGCCGCCCCGTCTCGGCCTTCGCATCACCCCTCCCGCGTCGGGGCGATCTCCTCCTCGTAGCGTTGGAGGGCCCCGTCGACGATTCCTTTGGCCCGGTCCGGCCCGAAGAAGTCTTTGACCTGCACGGTCTTGTCCTCCAGGGCCTTGTAGTCCTGGAAGAACCGGCGCAGTTCTCGGAGGCGATGATCGGGAAGCTCCTTGATGTGCCAGTAGTCGTTAAAGGCCGGGTCGTCCAGATGGATGCAGATGATTTTCGCATCCTCCTCGTCGTCGTCGAGCATGTTCATGAGCCCGATGGGCCGGGCGCGCAGGATGCTCAGCGGGTCGACGCTCTCCTGGGCCAGCACGAGCATGTCGAGCGGGTCCCCGTCGTCCGCGTAGGTGCGCGGGATAAACCCGTAGTTGGCCGGATAGACGACCGAGGAGTGGAGCATCCGGTCCACCCGAAGCAGCCCGCTCTCCTTGTCGAGCTCGTACTTGACCTTGCAGCCCTGCGGAATTTCGATGATGCAGCTGAACATATCGGGGGCTTCTCCCCCCACGGCAATGTCGTGCCAGGGATGGCTCATGGGCGGTCGGCGGGCGGTGGACGAAAACGAACGTGCAGAACTCCTGTGAGAACGGGTTGGGGGCGTGTGTCGCCTCCCCGTGTGTGCTCGGACGGGGGCTCGTTTTAGGCCCCCGCGTCCGTTTGAGGAGATGTTTTCAGGCGCTGGGACGGATCGAACGACCGCTCCGACCCGAGCCACACCGCAAGGGCGGCACTCGTGATGTGCGTGGCCCCCGGGTCGAACGACAGGCCGTCGGTCTGCGTCTCGCCCAGCGCCTCCATGTCGCCGTCGATCTCGTCGAGCCGCTCGGACAGGGCCTGCACGTCCCGGGCCAGCCGGGACGCCGCCTCGGTGGCGTGGTTTTCAAGGCGGAGCCGCCCGTCGCGGTGGAGGTTGACGAATCGACGCAGGACATCCCCGCCGCCAAGATGGATCCCGACCTCGTCGGGGGCGCCGGCCGTGGCCCCGCCCTCATCCGTGAGGGTCGCGGCAACGGGGTCGAGCCCCCGGTCTTCGAGGGCCCCCACGAGCGCCGCCCCAAAGGCGGCCCCCCGGTTCACGATCAGGCTCGTGCGGCCGATGTAGGGCTGGTCGGCCACGAGGCCCTGGAGGTGATCGGCAAGGTCGTCGGCCGACGCCACATCGGCGTGGTCCCGGATGCGGTTGAGCCGGTAGGTTGCCGGCTCGCCGGCGCCCTCTGTCGACTTTTCGAACAGCGTGTGGGTGACGTCCGGGGCGCCGTCTCCGTCGGCCGGGGTGACGTCGACGCCCAGAAAGAATGCATGGGCCATATCGGGCGGGGAGCTGAGTGACTTGAAGTGTGACGAGCAGGGCCCATACGGATGGACCGCACCATCTACTCGTTCCGTCTGCGGGGGACGGGGGCCGCCCGATGCCCCGTAAATTCACGCCGAATCGGAGCGGGTGGTGCAGTACTGCACACTAAAGTACGAGCGATCGTCCGTCCACACCGACTCGACCTCGAACCCCGTGTCGGCCGCGAGGCTCGCGAAGCCGTCGAGCGTGTACTTGTGTGAGTCCTCGGTGTGAATGGTCTCGCCCGCGTCGAACGCGAACGACTCGTCGGCCACGGTTACCGACTGCGCCGTCGTGCTGCGGAGGTGGCTCTCCACACAGCCGCGCTCTTCGTTCCACAGGACCTGGTGCTCGAAGGCATCCAGGTCGAAGGTGGCATCCAGCTCCCGATTCATGCGACGGAGCAGGTTCTTGCTGAAGGCCGCCGTCACCCCCTCGGCGTCGTCGTAGGCGGCCGTCATCACGTCCACGTCCTTCTTCAGGTCCACGCCAATCAGCAGCCCGCCCTCCGGCCCCACCGTGTGGGCAATCTGTTCAAGAAACGCGCGGGCCTGGTCCCGGGGAAAGTTTCCAATCGTGGAGCCCGGGTAGTAGCCCACGGTGCGGCGTGCCGACCGCGGCGGCTCGGGCAGCTCGAAGGACGTTGTGTAGTCCGCGCACACCGGCTGAATGGGGACCGCCGGGTAGTCCTCGGCGAGCGCCTCGGCGCTGTCGAGGAGGTGGCTCTTCGAGATGTCGACCGGCACGTACGACGCCAGGTCCTCCCCCATTTGCTCCAGCAGGATGCGGGTCTTCAGGCTGCTGCCGCTGCCGTACTCCACGAGGCGCGCCGCCGGCCCGATGGCCTCGGCCATGGCGGACACGTTCTCCCGCATGATTCCAATCTCGGTGCGGGTGGGATAGTACTCCTCGAGCTCGCAGATCTTGTCGAAGAGCTTCGACCCTCGATCGTCGTAGAGAAACTTGGACGGAATTTGCTTCTGGTCCTTGCGAAATCCACGCAGGGTCGCCTTCCGGAAGGACTCGGTGGTGGGCGCCTGGTCGAGGATGGGGTGAATGCTGGTTGAGGTAGGCATACACCTGGGGTGTCAGTGGAAAAGGAGAGGGTGACGGCCCGACTCGAACGGGTGCTTCGCCGGGATTTTGAGATCAGCCTTAAACAACGGGGCCCCCGCCGCGAAATCAACTTCGTACGGACGTGCCCGGAGGCGTCGTGGAATCGTTACAGGCTGTGCGCTGGGTCCCGATCTACGCCTCCAGGTCGGCCAGGGGATCCGGGTGGCGGAATTGATAGTCGCACCGGTCTTTGACCTTCTGATTGTCGACGCGCTTTCCGGTGGTGGGGTCCGACTCGTCGAAGGTCGGTGGCTCGAGCCCAAGCACCTCTGCCGCACGGGTGTAGAGGGCCTGGCGGGTCGGATGGGCGTCCGCGCAGGCGTTGAAGACCTCCCCCCGAACATTCTGGTCGAGAAGGGTCGCGAGCAGCGCCACACAGTCGTCCCGGTGGATCAGGTTGACCGGCGCCTCCGGCCGCCCAATGTCGGACCGTCCCGCAAGAAAGCGCCCAGGGTGCCGGTCGCCCCCGTAAAGCCCCCCGAACCGCACGATCGTGGTGGCGAACGATGGATCGCGCATCAGCCTCTCCTCGGCGGCCAGCACGGCGCGTCCGGTCGAGCGGCGCGTCCCCGGCAGGGCGTCCGGCCGGCCCGGCGGTTGATCGGCCTCCGTGACCGTCCGCTCCACGGTCGGGTACACCCCGGTCGAGCTCGCAAACAGGACCCACTCGACCGCCCCGTGGGCGGCCGCCTCGCGCACCGCGTCGATCTGGCGACGGTAGTGCGCTTTCGCGTCGTCGGCCGTCCGGGAGGGGGGGACATTCAGGACGAGGATCGGCGACGCAAAAAACGCCGATTCGTCCTCGCCGGTGAGCTCCGGAGTGAGGGTGAGGAGGTACGGCTCGACGCCGTCTTCACGCAGGGCGTCGACCTTCTCGGGCGTGGTGGTCGAGCCACGCACGCGAACATCCTGGGCCACGAGGTGCTGGGCCAACGGCCGGCCGAGCCAGCCGCAGCCGAGAATACTGACATCCGAGTCGATCATTTAGGGCGGGGTCTAATTCGTCCGAGCAGCGCCTCCCGCCGGTGTATGCAACGACGGAAGGCTTCGGACGCCGCACAGCGAGGGCTGTTTCCTCATTGGCCTCGCCTCGCCCTGTTTCGGACCGTGCTCGGGCCCCTATAGGTCGTCGAGGGCGCGTTTCACAATATCCTTCTCGAAGACCCCGGTCCTTCTTTGTGCGTCCGCGTCCGTTTCGCCCGGCGGCACCGGCGACTCCGCTCGGGGCGCGGGGGGCTCGTTGTCGTCTTCGGTCGCCCCGAGCAACTCGTCCAGGACGTTCTGCACCACCGACCGCAGCCGGTCGAGCTCGTCCCCCGAGACGTTCTCATCGCAAATCTGCGTCGCGACGAACTGGGCCAGCGGCGCGTCGGGAGCGTCCCGCTGTTGTACGAGGTACGCTCGAACCTGACGGCTGCGGGTCCACGCACGCATGGCCGCACCGACGGCGTCCACTTCGAAGACCGGCCGGGTGAGCCGTCGCAACACGTCGACCTCGCTGGACGAGTGGTCGAGAAGGTCAAAGTCCAAGGTCGGCCCGTCGGGGGGCTCCGCCTCCCCCTCATCGACTGTGTAAAACTGAAACCGAATGCCATTTGTGAACAGGACGAGCGGGACGTCCATCGCCTCGGCGTGCCGGAGCAGAGCGGGGGCGCCCGGTGCCTCCGGCGGCTTCGTCGCCGCCGTGCACTCGACCAGCATCACCGGTCGGCCGTCTCGCTTGAGGGCGTAATCCACCGTCTCGTCCTCCCCCTCCACGCTTGCCTCCGGCTCCACAGCCCGCACGTCGAAGGGGTCGTATCCGAGTGCGTCGAAGAAAGGCAGGACGAGTGCAGTTTCGGTCGTTTTCTGGCAATCGAGGGCGGCACGCTGCCCGTCGGCCCGGGCCCGAAGCATCGAGAGTCGATCGGCGAGGTCCATGGGGGCGGGAGCACCAGGAAGGAGCACAGCGAGGGCCCTTCTTAATCCTCAAATACGATGCCAAGGCCCTTCCTCCCGGTGTCCGCCCCGAACGTCGTCCCGGCCGCCCGGACGGGTCGCGGTGCAGATGCCCCCCCAACGCACGCCCCCGGCCTCTTCCGGTGGCCTCCTTCGCGGACAGAGCCGTCCACAAATCTCGGCGATTGGCCGGACGGGTTACCCCGAAAAGGCGAGCCGATCCGAGAAAAACGGAAGAACGTGGGTCTCCACCCGCGCGTCGATCCGGCCGACGTGCGTCCCCGGGTCGCAAATCTCGACGGTATGGTCGATGCCGTACGCCGCGAGCCCCGCCGCAGGCAGAAGGGCCGCGGCCCAAGGGCCCAGCGCGAGCAGGCCTCGGCGAAACGCCGCCGTTCCGCGGAGCAGGACGGCCCGAGAAACGGAGTCGTTCATCGAGACAGATGCACGTTTGACGTGAGAGAATGCAGGGGGATGTCGTCAGGTCGACCCGTCTTTCGTTTCTGTAGGGGACCCGTCCTCGAGGGTCGGGGCCCGGTCGCAGATTCGACGGAGCACGGCCTCAACCTCGTCCCGGCGGACGCGTCCGGCCTCGAGGTCCTCGCTTACCGCCTCCAGGGCCCGGCGCCACCACGCCTCCGGGGGACGCTCCGTCTCCGACGTCAGATGGCCCTCCGCCCGGAAGTAGGCCTCCAGCTCGTCCACCTTGTCGGAGCGGAAGCGCTTGACCGCCCCGTTTCTCAGCCCGTCGAGGATGCGTGCGGCCTCCCCGCCGACGCGCTCCGCCAGGGCGGTCACGTCGTCGATGAAGGTGTCGGACACGGCGTCCGTGGCCTCCAGGGCCGCCCGCCCCACAGGGGTCCCGCGTCCCACGCGCCACGCGGCGGCCCAGTGGTCCACCGCGCGGGCCCGTGCCTCCAAACGCCGGTAGGTCGACGAATCCAGGTCAATGAGCGAAAGGGCGCCCCGCTCGGCCAGGCCGGCAAGCTGCCCCCACCGCCGATAGGCGGCCTCCACGGCACGGCACAGCCGGTCCGCATCGTCGGTCAGGTACCACAGGTGCAACGCCGCAACCTCACTCCGGGGCGTCCAGACCGGGACGTCGAGGTGGCGCGCAAGGGCCTCGTGGCTGCGCTCCTCAGGGGACGGGAGCGCCGGCGACGCAGGCCGGCCCGGTCGGAGGCCACCGGTTTTACGCGGGCCGTCGACCGCAACGCTTTCCCCATCGGCCCCGGACAGCGTGTGGACCGCGAGTGCCGTGTCGGTCTCGTCGAGCTGCCGCCGCCACTTCGCGACTTCGTCGGACTGTGCCGTCAGGTAGACCACCTGACGCCCCTCGGCGGCGATCGTACGAACCGCCTCGATCATGGCCGCGGCCTTCCCGTCGTCGCTGTTGGCCAGGGCCTCGTCCAAAACGAGGGGCGGCCGGATGCCCTGCTCCTGAGCCTCCACGAAGGCCATGCGGACGGCAAGTAGAAGCTGGACCTTGGTGCCCCCCGACAGTTCCTGGAGCGCGAGCCCACGCCCGGCGTCCGTCACCACACGGAACGTGCTCTCCGCCCGGTCGAGGTCCAGGCGGTAGCGGTCGCTCGTGATGTGCCGGAAGAGCTCGTCGGCACGGGCGAAGACGGCCGGCAGATCCTGATTTCGGGTCCGCTCGTGAACGACATCCGCGAGGGCCTGCCCGACGACCCGGCGCAGGTCCCGGCGGCCCCGGCGCCGCAGCGCCTGGCGGGCCGACTGGTGCTCCGCGAGCGCTTCCTCGAGGTCGTGGTCCGTCTTCGCGTCCTCGACCTGCTGCTGAATGCGGCTGATCCGGTCGGAAAGGTCGTCGACCTGTTCGGCCTGCCGGGCTGCCTCCTCTTTCCGACGCTCCAGCCCTTCGGCCGTCGCGCCGAGCATCGATTCCTCGAAGCCCTCCCGTTCCTTGAGGCGCTCGCGTTCCAGCTCGACGGACCGCTCGGCCCGATTCAGGGCCTCCTCGGCGGCCTCGCGCTCGTCGAACTGCGCACACCACTCCGCGACCGTCTCGTCGCTCTCGTCGTCCAGCCCAAGCCGGTCAAACAGCTGCGCGATCTCGTCGTCGATCCGTTCAACCTGCGCCGTCGCCTGGTCGAGACGCTGCTGCGCGTTTTCCCGATCGGCATGGGCCGCCTCAAGGGCCTGTTGGTCCTCCCGGAGCTGCTCCAGGGCCGCCTGGCCGTCGCTGATGTCCTCCACGTGGTCATCCCCGTACGGCTCGACGAGCGCCTCCACCTTCGCCCGCCACGTCTCCGCCTGTCGCTCGGCCTCTCGCATTTTCTCTTCGGCCCCCATGGCCTCCGTCCACGCCGCCTGCCAGGCCCCCAGCCGCTGCACGAACCAGAGCAGTGAGTGGGCACCGAGCCCCGGATCTACGTGAAGCCGGTCGGCGAGCTCGCCCTCGCGTTCCCCCAACTCGGCCTGTTTGTCCTCGATGGCGTCTGCCTCGTCGGCGTGGCGGGCCCACTCCTGTGCCTTCGCCGCCTCCAGCCGCGCGTCCGTCCAGTCCTGGAGGAGGGAGTCGAGGTGGGCGTGGACGGCCTCCACCGACCAGGTTGAGGGCGTGGGGAGGTCGAGCCGCTCGAAGCGGTGCTCCAGATCGGGCCGACGCGTTTCCGTCGCGACGCCGGTCGAGCGGGGAGCGAAATACGCAGCGACGGCCACAACGGCGCCCGCCCCGGCCACGACCCAGCCCAGGGGCGCCCCGCCAAGTCCCAGCACGGCGCCCCCCACGACCACAGTGCCAGCCCCCGCGAGGGCCACATAGCGAAGGATCCGTCCTCGTCCTTTCCCGTCGGAAGCCGACGCTGGCTCCCGCAGCCACTCCGCAAGCTGCTCGACGCCACGGCGAAGTTGCTCCGGACTGGTCCCGGGGTCGGCCTCCCCGAATCGCCGCTCCAGGGCGCGGAGCGCCGCCTTTCGCCCCTGCACCTCCAGGCGTGACTCGGCCAGCGACTGAACCGCGTCGACCGCCGGCCCGTCGATCTGGGCGGCCGCCTCCTTGTCGTCCCCCGACAGGCGCTCCCACTCCGCCGCCTCCGTCTTTGCCGCCCGGGCTCGTTCGCGCTCCGCCTGTTCGAGGGCTGTTCGCGCCTCGTCCCATTCCTGCAGGGCCGTCCGGAGCGTATCGAGGGTGCCGTCCGGGAGCCCGCCCGCCGGAAGCCGGCTTTCGGCGATGCGCGCCTCCGCCTCTGTCCGCTGCGCGGTGGCCTCTTCCCGTTTCTCGACCGCCGCCTCCCGATCGGCCCGGAGGCGGTCGAGGCGGTCGGCCTCGTCGCCCTGAAGGGCCTGCATGCCCTCGGGAAACGCGTTGAACGCCCGTTCGGCCTCCTGACGCTCCTGCTCCGCCCGCACCACGGCCAGGGCCTGCTCGAGGGCGTCTCGGCGCCGGGCCGCCGCCCGCGCCTCGTCCCGTTCGCGGCGGAGGCGCCGCAGCGACCGCTCTTTCCGCTCCAGATCCCGGTGCAGCGACCGGGCCGCCTCCACACGGCCCCGTGCCTCTTCAACCTCGCGCGTCTCCTTCAGCTTGCCCTTCGCGTACTCGCCAAAGCCGAGCGCCCCGGCGGCCCCCGGCACGTCGTACCCGCCCTGGGCCGCCTGCAGAATGGCGTCGGCCAGGGCCCGCTCCGAGTCCTCAGTCGCGGCGAGCAGGTCGCGCAGGGACATGTGGTAGCGCCCCCGGTGGCCGGGCGGCGGCATGGACGGCGAGGAGGCCGGGACGCCGTCCTTCTGGTACTGCACACGACTGCCCTCCACGTCGACCCGCCACGGCTCGCCGCCCAGGCGAAACGTGCCCTCAATGAGGGGCCGCCCCCACCCGTAGGCCTCCGGCCACAGGAGCACCGTCACGGCCCGGGCGAGCGTCGTTTTGCCGGAGCCGTTCGGCCCTGCAATGACGTTGACGCCCGGGCCGAGCCCCTCAACGTCGAGCCCAAACGACCGGCCGTACATCCGTTGCACGGCGAGGCGGCGGACGTGGAGGGCGGCGTCGGCCGTCGCAGTCGGCATGTCGGGGGACGAGGCATTCGTCATTCCTGAGGCGCAGCGTCGGTCTGGGAGCGCAGTTCGTCGAGAAGCAGGAGGCCCTGACGCCAGACCATGTCGGCGAGCGTCTCCCGGTCCGGCGACAGGGCGTCCGCGTCGGGGAGCGGGTCGTAGGCGGGGGAATCCTGCACCGCAGAGCATGCCGCTTTGATCGCAGCCCGTGCCTCCTGGGCATGCTCGTCCTCCGCCCCGTTCCGCATCGCGAGCAGAAGCTGGGCGAGCACGGCCGGCGGGTCGGTGCCCTCCGCGATGCGCTCCAGGTCGAGGGCCGGGCGCGTCCGGGCGGCGGCCGCCTCCACGACGGCGGTCGCCCCCGCAACCGGCACCTCTAGCGCGCCCGGCCACGTCTCCACCAGGTCGCACACCGCACGATGGACGGGCGTGCGGCCCGTGAGCGTGAGGCGACAGACGAGCCGCTGCGGCGTGGGGCCCTCCTCGCGGGCCGTACGGAGCCGGTCGCGCATCGCGTCCGTCACCGCGGCCTCGACGGCCCCCTCGTCGTCGATTGCGTCCACGTCCACCTCGAGATGCTCGTAGCGGAGGGGGGCGCGGGGCAGCTGGACCGCTGTGCTGGTCCCGTCCGGGGCCACCTCCACGCGCCAGGGACCGTGGGGCCCCGGTTCCGAGGGGTCCAGCGGCTGGAGCGAGCCGGGGTACAGCACGAGGGGCGACCGGTCGTCTCGCAGCGAGGGCGCATGGATGTGGCCCAGGAGCCACGCCGAAACGGGGCACTGGCGCAGGGCGGCGAGCGACACCGGGGCGTAGACGCTCCCCGGGGCGTTCAGGTCGGCGTGCAACAGCCCCACCGTCGGGGCGTCGTCGCGGAGGCGCCCGTCCGGAAACGACTCGACCGGAGAGGCCTGCTCGTGCGCCTCCCGAAACGACCACCCTACGAATTGAACGGGCGGCCGCCCCTCCGGCGCCACGGTCACGGTGCTCCACTCTCCCCCCCGCCCCAGAAGGTGAAAGTGCTCCGCCTCGACCATTTCGGCCAGGCGGGGAAGCGCATCGAAGTCGTGATTGCCGGCCACCGCCACCACGGGAATGCCGGCCTCCCCGAGCCGGCGGAGGCCCCGTTGAAGCGGGCCCAGTGCCTCGTACCGCTTGTTCTGATCGTCAACGACGTCCCCGGTCAACGCCACCACGTCCACCGCCTGCTCCACGGCGTACGACACCGTGTCCGCCCACACGGAATCGACCGCCCACGCCCGGTCGCGCGACTGGGTGCGGGACGGGTAGCGCCCGAGGTGAAGGTCGCCAGTACACAGAATCCGACACGATGCGTCGGCCACGTGGACGTACGAAGTGTTGAAAAATGAGGGCGGTGTGCTGGTCCCGCAAAACTGCGCGGGGCAATGATTCGGGCACCGCTAACGTAAGAAAACCTGCACCCTTCCCCAACCCGCCCATACACATCGTAACGGTCGTCGTCCCCAGAGCAACGGGACTGTGCATTGGTGGCGGCCTGAGTGTACCCGTGGCGGAGACGCCCCAAAACAATTTTCGGGCCGTGCCCACGTAGCTGTGGGCGCCCCACGTCGGTAGTCCCTTCCAGAGACCAATCCGGCGTGGGGCTTTTGTATGTCGACCGTGTTGTATGTCGACCGTGTGCCGGGGGACTGGATCGATGTAGGGGCCCTGCGGGCCGCCCTCGCGTGCGCCCCGTATGTCGTTCTCGCCCCCGAGTCTCGCGTGTATCCCCTCGCGCCAGGGCAGAACGGGACGCCGCCTTGTCCATCCGGATGGCCCCAAGCCCCGACGCCTCGATTCCACGAATCAGGCCCCGCTTTTGTAATCATTCGCATACACTCGGCGCGCTGAATCGGCCTCGCTCTAACATCTGACGGCGGGGCTTTTTGAAGACATCCGTAACTCTTATGCTTACTGGTGCCGCCTGGGCAGTGCGCTTGCGCCTGCGCTCCCCGTTCCCTCCGCCCATCGCCACGGGCGTCGCGGACTGGACGCCTCGTTGCCCCCACAGCACCATTCCGCACACGATGGACGACGTCGACCCTGCCTCGCTCTCGGATCCCAATCGGCTCGCCGCCCTGGGCCGCTACGGCGTTCTCGGAAGCCTTCCGGAAGAGGCGTTCGGGCGCGTTGCCAACCTCGCGGCGCGCCTCCTTGACGCCCCCATGGCCGGGGTCCACTTCGTCAACGACCACTCCCGATGGGCCGGGGCGCAGGTGGGCCACGATGCCCGGCGGGTGGCCGTCGACGTGTCGCTCTCCGCCCGTGAGCTCGGCACCGAGGAGCTCTTCGTCGTCGAGGACGCGGCCGACGACCCGCGTTTTCAGGACAACCCGCTCGTGGCCGGCGGGCCGGCCGTTCGCTTCTACGCCGGCGCCGCCNTCACGACGCCCGCGGGCCATGCACTCGGGCGGCTTTGTGTGCTCGACCCGACGCCGCGCCCCGAGGGCCTCCCCGAGCACGACCGTCAGACGCTCCGCGAGCTCGCCGGTGTCGTCATGGACGAACTGGCGCATCGCGCCCAGCCCCGCCACCGGGAAGAGATCCTCGAAAGCATCACCGACGCGTTCTACGCGCTGGACGACGAATGGCGGTTTACCTACATCAATCAGCAGGCCGAAGCGCTCCTCGAGTGTTCTCGGGAGGAGATGCTGGGCGAGGTCATCTGGGAGGTGTTTCCCGAAACGAAGGAGCTCCCGAACTACGAGGAGTACCACTGCGCCGTGGAGACCGGCGAGCCCGCCCACTTCGAGGCGTATTCCCCAGCGTTTGAGGCGTGGTTCAGCGTCAACGCCTACCCGTTCGACGGCGGCCTGTCGGTCTACTTCAACGACGTGACGGCGCGCAAGGAGCGGGAGCACACCCTCAAGGAGCGCGAAGAGTACCTGTCGGTCACGCTCTCGTCCATCGGCGACGCCGTCATCGCCACCGACCGCGGCGGCCGCGTTACCGAGATGAACGCCGTCGCCGAGCGCCTCACCGGGTGGTCCCACGCCGACGTCGAAGGGCGCCCCCTGGAGGACATCTTCCAGATCCACAACGCCAAAACGGGCGCCCCAGTGGAGAGCCCGGTCCAGAAAGTGCTGCGTGAAGGCAAGACGGTCGGGCTTGCCAACCACACGGTCCTCACGGCCCGCGACGGCACCGAGTACCAGATTGCNGACAGCGCGGCCCCCATCCGCACCGACGAAGACGACCTGCTGGGGGTGGTCATGGTGTTCCGCGACGTGACCGACGAGTACGAGCGGCGGGAGGCGATCAAAGAGCAGCGCGAGCGCCTGGAGATGGCCCTGATCGGCGGGGGCGCCGGCATGTGGGACTGGAACCTGCAGACGGGCGACGCGGTCTACGACGAGCGCTGGGCGGATATCCTCGGCTACTCGCTCGACGAGGTCGAGTCTGACAACTCGTTCTTCGAGCGCCATACCCACCCCGATGATCTTGAACGGGTGTACGACGACATCGACCGCCACGCCCGCGGCGAGATTCCCTACCTCGACCAGGAGATCCGNATGCGCCACAGGGACGGCTCCTGGCGGTGGGTCCTCGACCGGGGCCGGATCGTCGAGCGGGCCGCGGACGGGACGCCGCTCCGCATGGTGGGCACGCACGTGGACATCACCGAGCGCAAGGAGCGGGAGCGAGAGCTCCGGACGGTCCGCCGCCGGTTCGAGCGGTTCGCCGAAAACGTGCAGGACGCGTTTTTCCTGTTGCCGACGGACTACTCGGAAGCCGAGTACGTGAACCCGGCCGTCGAACGGGTCTACGGCGTCCCGGCCGAGGACATTCGTGAAGACCCGGCGGCCTGGCTTACACACGTCCACCCCGACGACAGAGAAAAGCTGCTCGCCAGCATGGAGCGCCAACGGGACGGCGCAGTGGATTGGCCCGTCCAGCAGGAATTCCGCATCCAACATCCAGACCGGGGGCGCCGCTGGGTCGAATCGCGACTCGACATTGTCGCGGACGACGGGGGCCCGCCCCGGATCGCCGGCGTGGCGACGGACATCACCGAGCGCAAGGAGGCCGAGCAGCGGCTCCGCCTCCAATTGGACACCCTCCGCCAGGTGGCCACGGGCGCGCCCCTCCGAACCACCCTTCGGGACCTCATCGCGGCCATCGAGGCCCAGTGCCCCGGCATGATCGGATCGGTCTTGTTCTTCGACCGCGCACAGGGGCGCATCCAGCACGGCGTGGCCCCCCACCTGCCCGACGCCTACAATGCGGCCATCGACGGGGTCGAGATTGGCCCGGCGGCCGGGTCCTGCGGGACGGCGATGCACGAGCGCGCCCCCGTGATCGCCGAGGACATCGAGAGCGACCCGCGCTGGGCCGACTACCGCGACCTCGCCCGTTCGCACGGCCTCCGTGCCTGCTGGTCGGTGCCCATTTTTGACTCCAACGACGAGGTCCTCGGAACCTTTGCGCTCTACCACGAACAGCCCACCGCCCCCACCGAGCAGGAACGGACGCTCATCGATCAGGCCCGCTCGCTGGCCGGCGTCGCCATCGAGCGCCACCGCACCGCCGAAACGCTGCGCGGCCGGGAGCGGCGTGTGGAGGCGCTCTACGACGCCATGAGCATCCTCACCCAGTCCGAGACGCCGCACGAGCTGGCCGAGGTGCTCCTCAACCTCGTCACCGACACGCTGGACTACCCCGTCTGCGCGGTGCGCTACGCCGAGGACGACCGGCTCGTCCCCACCGTCGCCTCGCCGGCCTGCCGGGAGGTCCTGGGGCCGCGCGAGGCCTACACCATTGACGGCCCACAGGCGGCGGCCGAGGCCTTCCGGACCGGCACCACGTTGCACTACGACGACGCCGCGGAGGCAGGTGGCATCGACGCCCCCAGCCCGCTGCAGAGCGTCGCGCACGTGCCGCTGGGGCCGTACGGAAGCCTCTCCGTCGGCATGACCGAGTCCGGATCGATCCCGCCCTTCGACGTGCGCCTGCTCGACGTCCTGGCCCAGAACGCCGAGAGCGTGCTCCGCCGGATCGACCACGAGCAGGAGCTGGTGGAGGCCAAAGAGACGGCCGAGGAGATGAGCCGACTCAAGTCGGCCTTTCTCGCTAACATCAGCCACGAGATCCGCACGCCGCTGACCTCCATCCTCGGCTTCGCGGAGGCGATCGGCGGAGAGGTGGAGGGCGCCCGGCGGGTCGAGGAGGTCGACCTTGCGTCGCTNGCAAGGTTCTCGTCGCTGATCGAACAGAGCGGGCAGCGCCTGATGGACACGCTCACCGGCGTGCTAAACCTCTCGAAGCTGCAGGCCGGGGAGATGACCCTCGACCTCCACCCGGTCGACCTGGCCGCCGAGGCCGCGGCCGCGGCCCACGAGTTTGCCCCCCAGGCGGACGGCGCCGGCGTGGCCCTCGAACTGAGGGAAGAAGACGCGTCGGTCTGGGCCCGGGCCGACAGAAGCGGGGTGCAAATTGTCCTTCGCAACCTCCTCTCCAATGCGATCAAATATACGGAGGAAGGGGGCACGGTGTGGATCCGGGCTCGGACGGACGGGGAGCACGCGGTTTTGGAGGTGGAAGATACCGGAATCGGGATGGACCCGGACACGGCCGATGTGCTCTTTGAGGCGTTCAAGCAGGCGTCCGAAGGGATCGGGCGCGAGTACGAGGGCACGGGACTGGGCCTGACTGTCACCAAGGAGATGCTGGACCAGATGGACGGCGCCGTTGCCGTGGAGACCGAGCAGGGCGAGGGGAGCCGGTTTACGGTGTGGCTTCCCCGGGCCGCGGACGAGGAGGACCCGGGAAGGGGCACCTCGGGCTCGTGAATGGACGGCCCGGCTCCCTCCTTCGCACCTTTCTGAAGGCCGCCCCTCTGAATCGAACGATCGGTCCCCCGCATGGCCGTTCGCGTGGTGCCCACCGCCGTTGAAGATCTCCTTCCCCCCGGTGCCGGAAGACATTGTTTGAGCGACCCCGTGCCGCACCCCGTGATGGTTTTCCCGGGGATGCCGGCGAAGGCATTGCCCTGCACCGTGAGGTCGATGCCCGCGTCGTTGCGGGCGATGCCGTTTCCCCAATATTTCTTCTTTGCTCCTGGAGGTCCTGTCGTTCACGTGTGTCCGACCGTTCCGGAGGCGCTTCTAAAAAAACGACGGAAGTGCGCAGCACGGACTGCCCCTCGGGGTGCGGTATCTGCTGGGCCGGGAAGCGGGGGACCGCACCGGGGGAGCGCTGAACGACCAGAACGGCAACGGCCAGCTCGAGCGGAGCGAGTCGGCCGGTCGCCGCCCGCGAACGACCGTTCGGCAGTTGACGTTGGGCCCGATCGTTCGGCCGGCCGACGCCGACCGGTGCGGGTGGCCCACCGATGCCCGTTGCGATGCACCTCGTCCATTTTTCAGCTCAAGAGAACACACGCGCTTTCTCATGGCCTCGTTTGCCGAGTTGTGCTCTCCCCCCTCCGCATGCCCCACACGGTCCCGTCGCTGCGTTCGTCTGGGCGCTGCTTCTGGCGACGCTTCTGGCCGGGGCCCTCGCGCTCGCGGCCCCGGCCGCGCAGGCGCAAATCAGCTACGACGCCCGGTACCGCCCGCAGGCCGACTACCGGTTCGTGGAGACCGACCGCTTCGAGTGGATCTACCCCGCCGGGGCCGACACGACGACGGCCCTCTTCCAAAACGCGCTCCGGCGCAGCTTCCGAAGCACCCGCTCCGTCGTGGGCACGGACGGAGCGGACTTCGAGCTCCCCGTCGTTGTCGATCCGATTAGCGGCCGGGCCAACGGCTTTGTGACGCCGGTCAACTTCCGATCACACCTCTTCACGGCCCATCCCACCTTCTCGTTCGGGGCCAAGTTCGACTCCTGGGCCCAGACGGTCGCGCCCCACGAGCTGACCCACGCAATGCACTTCGAGATCGACCCCGGCGTGGGCCTCGGCGGGCTCCTCGGGCTCTTCTCCGAGGACGCCTCCCGCCTCGTCCACGGCCTCGCGCCACGTGGGTGGTTCGAGGGCGCCGCCGTCTACCGCGAGAGCCAGCTGAAGCGGGAGGCCGGGCGGCTCGACGCGCCGCTACAGGTGATGAAGTACCGCGCCGCGCTGGGGTCGGAGGATCCCTGGAGCGTCGGCGAGGTGATGTACGGCAGCGTCTTCGAGCGCCCCTCGCGCCGGCACTACCTCGGGGGCGGGCAGCTGATCGAGCACATGGCCCACGAGCGGGGGAGCACCGACTTTTTCCGGCGGGCGACCCGCTGGCACCACCGCCTTCCCTTCTTGGGCTTCGGAGCGGCCCTGTGGATGGGCACCGGCCAGACGCCCGCCCAGCTTAGCGACTCGTTTCTCGACGAAGAGCGGCAGGAGGAGCAGCGGCGCCTCG
>P_A23_Sed_3_FmtDRAFT_1000002_pt1 | contig 21822 bp, 20 predicted proteins | sample PonA233FremontCA_2_FD_11280 | JGI IMG/M metagenome (IMG submission 11280) | reverse complement strand
TGACTCATGGGAAAGAGGACCGCGGTGAACATCTCGTACCCGGGGACGTCCGCCTCGGCCTCCTCTGATTGGCGCAGTGTCGCCGCGGCCCGGCTGGCCGCCTTGCACCGATGGTGTCCGTCTGCGATGTAGAGGTGCTCGACGTTCTGAAACGCCTCGACGAGCGGGCCCGGCGCCGGGGCCTTCCACACCGTGTGCCGTACGCCATCCTCCGCCTCAAAGTCGTACAGCGGGTCCTGTGCCTGCACGTCCGACACGAGCGAATGAATCGTCTCGTCGTCGCGGTACGTCAGCATGACGGGCTCGGCGTGGGCCTGCTGCGCGAGGATGTGCCGGGTCCGGTCGTCTTCTTTGGCGGGGCGCGTCTCTTCATGCTTCACGATGGTGCCCTCGTCGTATTCGGCGACCGACACGCCCCCGAACACGCCCGTCTGCTCGCGGCCGTCCATTGCGAGGCGGTAGACGTAGACGGTGGGGGCCTCCTCCCGCACCGTGTAGTCCGCCTCCACAAACCGGCGCAAATTGACGGCCCCCTGTTCGTACACGGCGTCTTCGTAGGGATCCCGCTCCGGGGCCAGGTCAATCTCGGGCCGGGCCACGTGCAGGAAGCTCCGCGGCTTCCCTTCGGCCCGGTCGCGCGCCTCGGACGTATCGACGACGTCGTACGGCACCGACGCAATTTCTTCGAAGTGTTGAGGACGGGGGCGCACGGCCCGAAACGGATGCACAGTGGCCATCGACATTGCGACCTTGATGAGGAGGATGGACGAACACGATGCCAGTATACAGGCCAGCGTGTGAAGACGCATACCTGTCCCTCGTTTTTTCAGAAGGGGTTTTCATTTCAGAATCTACGGGCGCTCGGCGATGGGAGCATGGGGACTCCCCCGACGCACAGGGGCGCATGGAGGACGAACGGCGGCGCGCGTCTGCCCAACCCGTCCCCCGAACCGCGGCGGCGCCTGCGCGGGCGGCGCAGCCGGTCCGTGTCGCCCCGCCCGCCTGGACTGCGATCGGTCCCGCCCCCTCCGTGTGGGGGGCTACCCCACAGATTGCCTTCGGCCCATTGGGCACGCCCGAAGACAGCACGCGCCGTTCTGCCCCCGAGTACCAGGCGCCGGAACGGAGCTCAGTGGTCGGCGCAGGGCACGGGTGTCAGCCATCGGCCGAGGCTCCCCCTGACATTTCGCGTCACTCAAAAGGTGACCCGCAGGACCAGAGGGGGGCCGAGAGACAAGTCGGAAGAGGCCCGGAGCGGGGGAGGTGTCACCGCGCGGCGGAGTTGGTGAACGAGCAGGGCAATGCCCGTCCCCAAAACCGTTCCGACCAGTACGTCGCTGGGATAGTGCACCCCAAGATGCACCCGGCTTAGCGCCACGCCCGCCGCCCAGAGCGCACCGGGGCCCACGACGTACCATCGCGGATACGACAGCCCCCAGGAGGTCACGAGGGCCGCCGAGAGGGACGCATGCCCGGACGGGAACGAGAGATGTGCATCTCCGGGGGCCGGCGGTCGGTGACGATCGGCGCGCGCCTCCAACGGCCGATGGACGTACGGGCGGGGGCGCCCCACCATGTGCTTGGCCCCAACCACAACCCCGTACGTGAGCCCTTGGGTGAGGGTCAACCGGTAGGCGGCAGCCCGCGCGGCGGGGGATTCAGTGAGCACCGCGCCCCCCCAGGCAAGCGGGACGGCCCCGTAGAACACGGGACGGGCCGATTGGTGCGCCCCCCACACCCCACCCGTGAGCGCCGGCTGCCTCGTGCAGTAGAGAAGCGCAAGGCCGCGTACATCGAGGGGGCGGTCGGGGGCCGCCTCACAGAAGCGGGAGCTGGCAGATTCCGGCGAGGGGCGCGAGGGCTGTGCCCGGGCCGCCTCGTGCCCTCCCACGTGCATCAGGATGACGAGCAGCGGCCAGATCAATCCGTGCAGGCACCGTCGGACGGCCATGAGCCTACGCTTCTTCAGCGGCGGCTTCCGCCTCCTCTTCGTCCTCCTCGGAGTCCTCTTCGACCGTCGCAAGCCCAATTTCCCCACGCAGGGCCGACTTGATCTCGTCACGCTGCTCGTCGTTTTCCTCCAGCCACTCTTTCGTGTTTTCGCGTCCCTGGGCGATGGTTTCGTCCTGGTACGAGTACCAGGACCCACGCTTCTGAAGAATGTCGTACTCCGTGCCCAGGTCAATAATCTCTCCGAGCGACGAGATGCCCTCCCCGTAGATCAGGTCAAACTCCGCCTCCTTGAACGGAGGCGCCACCTTGTTCTTCTTCACCTTCACGCGCGTGCGGTTGCCCACGACATCCTGCCCGTCCTTGACGGCCCCAATCCGGCGAATGTCCATGCGGACCGAGGAGTAGAACTTCAGCGCGCGGCCGCCGGAGGTCGTCTCCGGGTTCCCGAACATCACCCCGATCTTCATTCGGATCTGGTTGATGAAAATCAAGGCCGTCTTCGTGCGGTTGATGGTGCCCGCCAGCTTGCGGAGGGCTTGGCTCATGAGGCGGGCCTGCAGGCCGACGTGGGTATCGCCCATGTCCCCCTCCAGTTCTGCCTGCGGCACGAGCGCCGACACAGAGTCGATGACAATCACGTCGAGCGCGCCACTGCGCACCAGCGTGTCCGTAATGTTGAGGGCCTGCTCGCCGGTGTCCGGCTGCGAAATCAGAAGCTCGTCCGTGTCCACCCCGAGCTGCTCGGCGTAGTTCGGATCGAACGCGTGCTCGGCGTCCACGAACGCGCACGTCCCGCCAAGCTTCTGGGCCTCCGCAACAACGTGGGCTGCGAGGGTCGTCTTGCCGGAGGACTCGGGCCCAAAGATTTCGGTGATGCGTCCACGGGGGACCCCCCCGATCCCCAACGCATCGTCGAGCGCGAGGGAGCCCGTCGGAATCGCCTCCACCTCCTGGTTGGGATCGTCGCTGAGACGCATGATTGCCCCCTCGCCGTGGTCCCGTTGAATTTGCTCAACGGCGAGGTCGAGGGCCTTTTCTTTTGCTTCTCCGTCCTTGTCTGACATATCGTACCTGACGCGACTCGATCAAAAGAGCGGGTTTCGGTGCAGGGCGCCCCCGACCGATTCGTGGCTTCGTAGACACGAGGACGACACAGATCTAACGTGCCTGGGGGGTATGGATGCAACGGGCATGAACGAAGCAGCCCACCGGATGGTCCCCGGCCCAAAAATCTGAACACATGATTCGAACATATTCCGCAGCGCCCGACGGAAACGGGGCGGTTCACTCCGCAAGGCGGTTGTACTGCGAGGAGTGGGAGGGGTCCATTTGGACGAGTAGACCCTGCGCCTGGCCTTCAAGATCACTCTCCTCGAAGATAGCGGTTAACTCCTGGTTTTTCGTCGCGAAAAAGAGGTTCAGGGCATCGGATTGCGACAGACGGTCGCGGAGGGTCCGGAGCGTCCGGAGCACCTCCATCAGGGTTTCTCGGGCCGCTTCGGTCTCCTGCACGAACCGATCCAGGCCCTTTCGGTGGTACTTGTAGTACACCCGACGCAGGGGCTCATGGCGCTGGGCGCGCAGGTTCGAAAGAAGCTGCACGCGGGTCTGCTGGGTCCCCACCGAGGACCAGCCCGGGTCTCCACTTCCCTCGGCCTGATCGGCCACGGTCTGTGCCCGGTCGAAAAAAGGCGTTCCGCCGAGCGGACTGAACGTATCGTAGTCGTACCCGAGGATCAGATAGGCGTAGAAGTCGAGCACCGACGTCAGCGGGTTGTACCGGTCGAGATCGTGATTGAGGGACGAGCCTCGACTGTACTCGAAGCGCCACTCTGGGTCGTTCACACGGGCGACGACCGAAGACTGCGAGGTCCCGTAAATGGGGCGCCGGGTCGTGACGACGAGCCGGGCCCGAAACTCGGACAGGCTGATCGACTCTTGGAGGACAATTTGCATCGAGCAGGAAATGCGCTCGTGGGGCCGAAACGCATCGTCGGTCCAGGAGCGTTGGTTCATGTACTCCCGGATTTGGCGTTCAAGATCGTCGAGAAAGTCAAACTCCGACTCGGCCCCGCTGATCTGCGAGTCGTCAATCTGGACGCGGCAGCGCAATTCCTGTCCGCCCGCCGGAGACGCGAGCAAAAGCGTCCCCAGGACGGCAAGTCCCCACACAGCCGCCGGAATTCGAACCACAGCTCTGGAGGAGACGAATGAGCAGTTGGTAGCGGAATCATGCTACCTCTCCCCTCGCCGTGAGGTTTCTGACGCGGTCTCCTCTGGCATTCGTGCGGTCCACTCGTCCCNCCCCTCGNTCCCATCTATAGTTTTTAATATTTGATTTTTTAAAAACAAACGAGTACGATTAGTACCTAAAGTCATGGCACCAGTCGCCCTCCGCCATGCGTCATCTCTTGGGGCTTCTTATCGCTGGGTGCTTGGTGGCCGGCTCGTCCCCGGCGCACGGGCAATCCACGTACGACCTGTTCGGCGGGGCCCGGGCATCGGCCCTCGGATACGCCTCGACCGCCCTCACGACAGCCTCCGGCGTGCACGGCAATCCGGCCGCGGCCGCCCGGCGCTCTCACCGGGTGGTCTCGTTTTTCGCCCGGGAAGCCTTCGGGCTTTCGGCACTTCGGTACGGGTCGGTGGCGGGCACCTGGCCCGCCGCGTGGGGAAGCGTGTCCGGCGGCGCCAGCACCTTCGGGGGCGACGGATATCGGGAGGTTCATTACAGTCTGGGGTATGCGCGTGGGCTCTCATTCGGGACCAGTCGGCACGTGCACCTCGGGCTCACGGGGCGGTACTACCATACACGCATCGACGGATACGGGAGCGCCGGCACCGTGGGGCTGCACCTCGGCCTTCTCCTCCCCCTCTTGTCGTCGCTGGACCTGGGGGCCCACGCCACGAACGTCAACGGCCCCTCGCTGGTGGAGGGAGAGCCCCTGCCCCAGACCCTATCGGTGGGCCTTCAGTACCGTGCGGGCGACGCTCTTCGGGTCCTCGTGGACGTATTTAAGGACCGCGCCTTTCCCGCCGCCGTCCGGGGCGGCCTCGAAGTTCGCCCCCTCCCTTTGATCGCACTTCGCGCGGGCGTAACGACCGCTCCTCCCCGATTCACCGGAGGCATTGGACTCCACCTCGGCTGGCTGCAGGCACACGTTGCCGCCGAGCAACACGCCGAGCTCGGCTGGACGCCCTCCGCGTCGCTCGACGTTCATTGGTAGCGGTGTTTCCATGTCTCCGATACGCCTCGTCCCTCAACGTGCCCTGCCCCTCCTACTCGGCCTGCTCGCCGTCTTCACGGGGCCGTCCCCTACGACTGCCCAAACGCCCCCGGACACACTGCGCGCCGACACCACGAACCTTGGCCCGCGGCTGGAGCCGATCTTGGACGCACTCAGCACCACGGACCGCACGGCCACCCTGGCGGCCGAGCAACTTGCCAATCTGAAGGCGCAGCCCCTCGCACTCAACCGGGCCTCCGTCGCCGATCTCTCGATGCTGCCCCACCTAACGTCGAGAGACGCCCACCGCATCGTGCAGTACCGNANTGACAACGGCCCCTTCGACGCGGTGGGAGGACTGCGGGCTGTCGACGGCATCGGACCCGCAGCGGTTCAGTCCGTTCGNCCCTTCCTGCACCTTGAAGAGACGGCCTCCCAGTCGATCTTTCCTTCGATCCGCACAATCACGTCAAATCTTCGCGTCCGTCTCACCCAGCGATATACGCGGCGCCTCGATCTGGGACGCGGGTTTCGTGAGGATCGATTTCTCGGACCGCCCGGGCGTCTTACGACCCGTCTCCAGCTGGCCCACGAGCGTCGCCTTCAGCTTGCGCTGACGCTCGACAAGGATCCGGGTGAGCCGCTCCGGTGGTCCCCCCAGACCCAAACCTATGGGTTCGACCACGTCACCGGAAGCCTTGCCCTCCGCGACCTCGGCCGCCTCGAGACGCTCGTCCTCGGCGACTTCACGGCCCAGTTTGGGCAGGGCGTCGCCCTCTGGCAGGGGCTTCGGTTCGGAAAGGGACGCGACCCAATCGCTCCGGCCCACAAGCGCGGCCGCGGCGTCCGCCCCTACCACTCGGCCTCGGAGACCTCGTTCTTTCGTGGCGCGGCGGCCACCATCGGGCTGCCCGGCGAACTGTCCCTCACTGCGTTCGCCTCTCGTCGACGCCGGGACGCGTCGGTCGATTCCTCCTCTGCCAGGGGCACCGGCCCGCGTCCGGTCCGCACCGTGTCCGGCGGCGGGCAACACCGCACCCCCAGTGAGCTTGCGCGCAAGGGCACCTTCGGCGAGACGACCCTCGGCGGCGCACTGGCGTACCGACGGGCCGGGCTCCACCTCGGGGTCACGGGCTATCGGGCCCGCTTTTCACGACCGCTCCGGCCCGGGGACCGGCCCTATCGGCGGTTCCGAGTGACGGGCGACGGAACGTCGATGCTTGGGGGGTACGGCACTGTTTTCCTCGGGGACTACACCGTGTTCGGGGACGTTGCGCGTTCGCCCCGCGGCACGTTTGGCGGCCTGCTGGGCGCCGCACTGGACGGGGACTACGCCGAGGCGGTCGTGGTGGGGCGTCGGTATCCGCCCGACTTTGCGTCGTTCTACGGCAACGCCTTCGGGGACGGAAGCCGGCCCCAGAACGAAATGGGCGTCTACACGGGCCTGCAACTCCAGCTGGGCCCAACGTGGAGCGTCGGGGCGTACCTCGATCAGTACCGTGCGCCCTGGCTCCAGTTCAATGTGCCCCGTCCCTCCACCGGATGGGAGGCGCGTGTGGTTCTTGACTATGCCCCCCGTCCCTGGCTTTCCAGTTACGTTCAGGTTCGCGTACAAGACGAGGACGAGGGGACGGAGTACCGCCGTGCCGGTCGGTCCCTGGAAGGCCTGCAGCGAAAACGCCGGTACTCGACACGGTGGCATACCGAATACCGGTTCAGCGACGCCCTGACCGCCCGGACGCGCCTCGAGCTGTCCCTGCATACAACCCCGGACGCACGGTCGAACGGGTTCTTTTTGTCTCAGGGGCTTCGTTGGAGCCCCCATCCCGCCCTCACCGCCGATGTGCGAATCGCATTCTTCGATACAGACGGGTTTCCGGCTCGCATCTACGCCTACGAGCATGATCTGAGATACAGCTTTTCGGCCCCCGTTTTCTTTGACCGAGGCCGGCGGGCCTACGCCCTCGTGCGGTACGAACCGTTCTCCTCACTGGCCCTTGAGGCGAAGTACGGGGTGACCCGCTACGACAATCGTACGACGATCGGCTCTGGCCTGAACCAGGTCGAGGGATCCCGGCGTCGCGAGGTCCGACTTCAGGTTCATTGGACCCCGTAACGCGTCGGGAAATACCGAAACTTGTTTGAAGCCTGGCACAGTGATTGATGTGGAAGGGAATTACATGGATCCAATGTCCCTACGCACGCATTCGCATCGTGATTTTGGCGACCGCCTCGCCCGTATCAGTATCGGCTTGAGCCCGCAGACGACGTCCCCAAGCCCTCGTTTTTCAGTTCTTACCCCCCACCCTTCGATCTATGACTTCATCGGAGACCCCCCGCATTCTGGCCGTAGAGGACAACTCAGAGACCCAACTCCTGTTGGAGCACTTGCTTAAGGGATCCTACGAAACCGAAGTAGTAGCCGGCGTCGAGGCGGCGCTCGCTGCCGTAGAAGAAACACCCTTTGAGGTTCTGCTCCTCGACATCAACCTCAGTGAGGACCAGACCGGGACGGATCTGCTTCACCTCATCCGGGAGCGTGACGGCATGGGCCAAGTTCCCGCAATCGCGCTTACGGCCTACGCCATGCCGGGCGACCGCGAGGACTTTCTCGAAAAAGGCTTCGACGAGTACGTCAGCAAGCCCTTCACCCGAGACGACCTTACGGAAGCGATCGAAAGCACCCTGAATCCGGCATAGTTCTCGTCCGGGGTACAGAAAAAGCCCAGGGCCGGACGCCCTGGGCTCGGCGGCCCGAACATGCGTCCCGATGAGCCTTGTCAGCTCTAATTCACGCACGTGGCCTTGAGCGTATCGCGTCGGTCCGAGAGCAGGGCCTCCCACTCGGCCTCGTCGACCAGCTCGTCTCCCTTGAAGTACTCCCACTCGTCGACGCTCTCGTCGGAGATGACGACCGCGTTCGACATGTGAGCCACACGCTTGAGAACGGGAGCGGTCTCCATCTGGTGAACAAACGTAATGGTGCACTCGCCGTCGGCCGTCTTTTCCTTCACTGACAGCCAGTTGTCGCCACAAACCTGGCAGCTATAAAAGCGAGACTCTTGCTCCTCGCCGAGCGGGTTGTCGAACTGGTCCTCCTCTTCAAAGACAACCTGCATTGGACGCAGACTTTCACATCCACACGTCTTGCAGCGGAGCGTTTCCATACAGGTGGAGTAGACTGATGAACAGCCAATGGAATAGTCTGAACGTCGCGACCCCGCACAAGTTCGTTCGGGCCGGTTGCCCCCCACTTACGCGTCGCCGAGACCGTTCGCCCCGCCTTGCGCCGCCGCGGGACGCGGGCCCGATGCCAGACAGACGCCGCACAGCGACGCTCCCATGAGGGCCCACCAGAGGGATACCGGCGAAGACCCAACGGTCCAGAACCAGACAAGACGATGCATTCGGGATCCATCGGTTGTCGGCCCTCGGAAGTCTGAACCCCAGTGCGCGGAGGGCGTTGTCTCGACTCGCAAACGAGGCACCAAGAGGCGCCCTTCGGGCCTTCCCCGCAATGCCCCCCGGTTACAGTATTGAGTAAAGCACGAGAAGAGCGGTAAAGGTCCCTCCTTTAGGTGGGACTATGAACCTGTCGGTTCGGGGACTCTTCTCGTGATCTCGAAGAGATCAATCCAGCGTATGTACCTGACCCGCACACTCAAATTGGGCAGACCTGATCAACTCGACCGCCTTGCGCGGCGAGCGGGGGATCTGTGGTCTACAGTGGCGAAATGGCACTGGCGCTTTGTAGACCGCCAAGGATACTGGCTCTCGAAAGGCCAAGCGCAAACGATGTACTGCAAGGGCTTCGACGGACTTCATAGCCAATCCGCGCAGGCCGTCGCCGACAGCTTCTACGACAGCCTTAATGCGTGGCGCAAGAAGCGGAAGACCGGCAACTACGAGGGGCTGCGCCCGCCCTACAAGCAGAAGCGGGACTTCAAGGTGCAGTGGAAGGCCTCTGCGACTCGTCTTCGAGACGACGGCGTGCCTCCCTGTACTGATCGACTGGCCGTCCGGCAAAGAACCGAAGCGGGTCGAGATCGAGGAGGACGGCGACCAGTACGAGCTTCGCGCTCAGCACAACGTCGAAGAAGACGAAGAGCCGAAGGGGAGAAAGAAGGGTGGCGTAGGCTTTGGCGAGAAGCATCTTGCGACGGTCTACGTTGAGGGCGGAGAAGACATCAGTGTTCATGGCGGGCGGCTCCGCTCGCTCCGCAGGCAACACAACCGAACATATTCAAGTCTTCGGTCGAAGATCGACCGTAAGAACGAAGATCGACCGTAAGAACAAGGGAAGTAGGCGTTGGAAGCAGGCTCGTTCGAGCGAAAGATCAGCAGTTAACGAAGATCCGCAACCAGATCGAGGATTTCCTGCACAAAGTCACGACGCGGCTTGTAAATGTCCTCCACGAGAGACGAACAGGAACGGTCGTAGTCGGAGACCTCATAGGAACCCGAGAGCGGATCTCCTACGGTGACCGAATGAACCAACGCCTGCATCAATGGGCATACTCGAAATTCGAGCACATGCTCACGTACAAGGCCCAGCTTCGCGGACAGACCGCCCAAGCGGGCCTCGGAAGCCTACACGTCTCAGACGTGTCCGAACTGCGAGCACAGGCATAAGCCCAACGGCAGAGGCTTCGACTGCCCACAGTGTCAGTTCAGCGGACACCGAGACGCAGTAGGCGCACGGAATATCTTGAACAAGAGGTATCCTGGGAACGAACCGACAGGTTCTACCCAGGTAGCTGGCGAGATGGCTTCGCCCACTGGTATTCGGCATCGCCCGAATATGCAGTGTAACCCGGCGACCGTTGGTAAGACCTGCACAGAGCCGAAAGGCTCTCACAGGCAGGCGGGTAGACCCGTGGGATAAGGGCAGAGAAGCCCGCAGGAGAATCTCCCGCGCTTTGCCCCGGAGGGGTACTCTCCGAGCAGCCGGGGGAGAAGTCCAGGCCGCACTTCCGCTCTACTCAGTGTCCGTTCTGACCAATGACATTCACCCTCGAAGCCCGCTGGTTCGGCTCCGCCCCCCTCCCCGATGCCCTCCGACAATGGTTCGCCGCACTGGGGGCGGTGGAGACCTCTACCCAGACCGACCTGTACCTTCCCGCAGAGGATCCTGCGTTTAACCTGAAGATGCGAGACGGACAGCTCCAGATTAAGCGCCGGCTCGCCGGCCCCATCAGTACTGCCTTCAGCGACGCGGCGAGTGGACGCTGCGAACAGTGGGGAAAGTGGACCTTGGATCTGGCCGACCCGCCGGTCGCTGTTTGGGACGACGATCCCACAGACCTGTGGGTGGCCGTGGAGAAGACGCGCCACCAACTGTCGTTTGCCCCGGAGGAGCAGTCCGCCCTCTCGGAACGCCTGCCCACCACCCCCGCAGCGACCCTTGACGCCGAGCTGACGACCGTGGAGGCCGCCACGGACACCGCCTGGACCTTCTGCCTGGAGGCTGAGGGGCCTGTGGCAGGCCTCGTGGATACGCTCACGGCGGCCGGCCCGGCCGTATTGGACGAGACGCTGCCGGTCGCCCTTGCCCCCAACCAGTCGTTTGGGTACGTACGCTGGCTTCAGCAGCGCCCCTCCGTTACGACACGCCCCGCCTCCAGCGTCCAAATTCCCCGCGACTAGCCGAGCATCCCTCCCCGGAACGCCGGGGCGTCGCCCTCCTCTGCAGGTGGGCCCACCTGCCTCTCCCCCATTGCGTGGGGCGCACCCGAGGCCGAGTGGGCGATCCGGCCCATCGGTGCTCGTCCTCGCGGGACGGTTCAAAATCAGAACGGGCTCCTAGGGGCAATTCTACTGCGGCGCTCCCTACAAAGCCTCCCACGCACACCGCCTGTCGGTTCTCCGAAAAATTGTTGACGACGGCCTCTGGGAGGGACCTGTGTCCCTGCGCAGTGCTAAAAGTGAAAGAGGGAAGCCCCATCGGCCATCCGGTCCTGGCGTGCACCGAGGCCATCACGGTTCGCGATGGAGGCCGCGACCACGCTTCTTTTGAGGAAATGGGCGGCTCTGTACCGCAAATGCGACTCCACTCAACACCGTGAGAGATTCTCCTCGGCCATGCCCCCCGGCGTGGCTCCTCCTGTGCACGTGCCTCCTCGGCGCCTTCGCCCTCGGCGGATGCCAAAGCTCTGGGCAGGAGACAGCCGGGCGAACGGTCGCCGAGCCCGCACCAGAGAACTACCGGGACTTTCAACACGCCGACAGCCTGGCGGCCCACCTCCGTTCGTCTCCGGATCCCCTGGTGAGTGCCCACCGGGGCGGGCCGGACACGGGCTTCCCCGAGAATGCGCTCCCGACCTTCCGTCACGCGTTGACCCACGGGCCGGCTCTCCTGGAGACCGACGTGCGGATGACCCAGGATAGCGTGCTCGTGTTGATGCACGACGCGACCCTCGACCGGACGACGACGGGACAGGACTCCGTCCGGGCCCATACGCTGGAGGGGCTCCGCTCTCTTCAACTGGTTACCGACAGCGGCATCCCAACTCGATTCGAGGTCCCAACGCTCTCGGAGGCGCTGGCCTGGGCGGACGGCCGAACGGCCCTCCAGCTGGACGTGAAGGACAACGTGCCCCGCTCCCGGGTTGCAGCGTCCCTCCGACAACATGATGCCCTCGATCAGGCGCTGGTCATCACCTACACGTTGGAGGACGCCCGGTGGTATCACCAGCGCCTGCCGAACCTCATCCTCTCGGTCTCGGCGGAGACCAGCGAGGAGGCCAACGCCCTGGTTCGGGCAGTCGACCCCTCGCGCCTGCTCGGGTGGGTTGGGACCGGAGCGGTTGCCGACGGCCCCGCCGAGGTGTTTTCGAAGAACGAGGTTCCCGTATCCGTCGGGACCTTCGGGGAAACCGACCAGCAGGCACGCAGCCAGGGACTCATCGTGTACCACCGCCTGTTTGACCGGGGGGTCGACGTGGTCTCTACCGACGAACCCGCCCTTGCCAGCCAGGCGGCCGCCACCTACGACCTCCAGACATCCAATTGAACCGGGCTGTCTCTTGGGCTGTCCCTTACGGACGGAAGTCAAATTCCAGCTGCCCGCCCGCCCTCTCCTCGTCGGTGAGCGAGGAAACGCTAATCCCCAGAAGCCGAACCGGCTCGTCCGGAGGGTGGGGACGATGCAGAAGACGTTCCGTGATGACCATGAGCGCGTCCTCCGCACGAAGGGGGCGCTCCACCGTCGTCTGTCGGGTGGAGACCTGGTGGTCGTGGCTCTTGAGCTTGAGGGTCACGGTTCGTCCCTTCCGGTTCGCCTGTCGAAGACGTTGGGCCACCCTCTCGGCGATTGGGGACAGCCGTTCCAGCATCGTTTCCGCCCGGTCAATGTCGTCCGGGAAGGTTCGTTCGGCCCCCACGGACTTGCGGTCCCGATCGGGCTGAACGGGCCGGTCGTCGGCTCCCACCGCGAGCGTCTTAAAGTGGCGCCCCCGCTTGCCAAAGTGATGGATGAGTTTTCGCTCCGGGGTCTCTTGCAGGTCGGCCCCAGTCTGAATGCCCAGCTCCTGCATCTTCGCCGCGGTGACCGGCCCGATCCCGTGAAACTTCTCAATCGGCAGNTGGGCGATGAACCCCATCTGCTCGTCGGGACGGACCACGGTGAGCCCGTCCGGCTTGTCCAGGTCGGAGGCTACTTTCGCGACAAACTTGCCGGGCCCCACCCCCGCAGAGGCGGTGAGCCCCGTCTCCTCGTAGATTTCGGTCCGGAGGCGGCGAGCAATCAAGGTGCCCGACGGGCGCCCCGTCTTGGGCTCCGTCACGTCCAGGTACGCCTCGTCGAGCGACAGCGGCTCGACCAGATCGGTATACCGTCGGAGGATCTTTCGAATGCGCCTCGACTCCTCCTGGTACACGTCCATGCGGGGCGGCACGAAGATAAGGTCAGGGCACTTCCGGTCGGCCTCCACCGCCGGCTGCGCCGAATGCACGCCGTAGGGCCGGGCCTCGTAGCTGGCCGTCTGGACAACGCCCCTGGGCGGGTCGCCCCCGACCGCAATCGGCTTTCCGGCGTACCGACCGGGAAAGTCGCGTTGCTCGATCTGGGCGTAGAACGCGTCCATGTCCACGTGGACGATTCGACGGGCGTCTCTCTCCGTGTCATTGCCAGACGTGCCGCCGGGGTCGTGGCCGCTCATCGTTGATCAATTCGGAAGCGAGGGAGGGTGCGTAGCCGAAGGCGCTCTCCGGTGGGACAGTGTTTGACGCCGTGTACGACGGGCTCCGCTCCTGGCTCGGCGGGGGGCTCACCTCTCCGACGGGTCGTCTCACGAGACCAATGGATTCCGCCCCCTCGCTTGGACCGGCGGATGGGGGCTTGGTCTGTCTCTGTCCCTGGTTTCTCACTCCAGCACGCGTGCCTCGTTTCAGGACCACTGAGACGTTTTTCGCAGGGAGACGGAGGGGGGTGCTGCGGCAGACCGATGTCGTTCATCCACGAAGCAATCCGTTGATGCGTGATAAATTGATTTATCGTAGACGCCGCCGGTTCTCAGGGCGGATCGCATCCGGTGGGTCATTTCGGGGGCCCCTCGAATTCGTCCGTGGTGCACGGGTTTGAGAACGCCTTCCATCGCAGCGTGACGCCCTCACGGTCTTCCATTTATCACGGTTCTCCCATTTCAGAGCTCGTCTGTGCCCGACGGGAGCTGCGATTCTGACTACCGTTCCAGCTGGTCGAGCGTGCGTCCGGCGTCGTCCGTCCACTCGCTCCATCCATTGCTCGAGCGGCCAAGGACGACGCCAGAGGCGGCGCTCGGGGAGTTAAAGGCATGATTCTCCCGAAAGACGAGCCGGTCGTCCTGGCGTTGCAGAACCCCATCTGCCCGGAGGTTCTTTCGCCGTCGCTCGATCGCCTCCGGCGCCGACGGGGTCGTTTCCAGACGGGCCGCCGATCCTTCAAAGACCACGAGGCCGTCCTCGGTGTACTCCCCCGTGGCCGTCGCGCCGTTCCCTTGGCAGTACAATTTGGGCTGTCCGCTACCGGCATCCTTCTCGGTCGGAAGCGGGTTGAGAATCGGAAAGCCAAGCATCGAAAGAAGCGTCTCGATGGTGCCGAAGTTGTCCCGAAGCTCTGCGAGCATCGCCTCGGGAATGTGCGGCTCCGCGGGCGTCTGGGTGTTTTGGAGCCGGAAGCGCTGGGCCGTCTGCGCCGTCCGGATGCAGTCGTATTCCAGGCGCCGGGCGTGGGCCTTTGTGAAACTGCGGGTCTTCGACGTGATGGTGACGGCCGTCGTCCAGAAGTCTTTGCGCCGGTGATGCCCAGCGACCCGCTGTAGGCAGTTCTCCGCCTCTCCAATGTACGCTGGGGGCTTGCTCGCATCGTCCCCCACCTCCCCAAAGAGGAAGTACACCCCAACCCGATGCACCTCGTCGCGTCGTTCGGCCGCGTCGAGCTTCTGGCGGGGAATCTGCACCGCCTGAACGGTTCGACTGGTGATTTCGGCAACCCGGAGGCTTTGGGCATTCCCGTCGGGAAGAAAGATCTGTACAGTCTTTGGACGAGCGTCATCCATAGGAGGCGAGCAGATCAGGCGATTGCATGCAGCGGTAGGCGAACGGCCCCGTTGAGAATCCGTCCCGTTCACTTCTCGTTCAGTCTTTTGATCCTCATCGGGGGAACGGGCAGGAAGCATTCCGTGGGCTGAAAGCGAAGGGCGATGGTTCTGCTGCACGCGGGTGCGTGCGCAGGCGGCGACACAGTCGATTGTGCTTCACAGGCCCACCGGGGACGGCCACTCTCCTCGTGATCGGCTACACGGGCCAGTTGTCATACGCGAAAAGAAGCCAGGGATTTCGGGGTCACAAGAAACAACGGCTCTTGTGTTCTACCCGGACGCTTGGAGGGGGCGGCGCGCCCATAGCGGANGTAGATTTATCTGGCCCCCGGCTGCCTTCAAGAAAAACTATGTCTTCAAGGCACGTCTTACAATAACGGCACTACGGTCCGGAGAACGTCGTCCCACACGTGCTGTTGGGAATCGAGTCGGAGGCTCTTGCGTCGTCGCCCGAAAACGAGGAGTCCGGGGCACGCCACGCGCCTGCCGCGATGGTGCTAATCCAGTGAGCAGAATACACGTCAGGAGAGACACCCGGGATCACTTGCCTCGGGGCGTGCATGCCATCTACAGTCGGTCCATCCACAGTCGGTCGGTCAAGGCATCTGGAGCTCCTAGGCGCCGTGAGTAAGCCCAACGCGGAGGTGTATGAGCAACTTGAGGTGTATCAGCAGCTTCTCGAGCTCGAACGGCAGGCCCGTCCCTGCCTTTTGACCCTCCCAGAAACTGTCATCGCCGCGAAGACAATTCAGCGCGTCGACGACCGCTCGACCTCCGTGCCGACGGTGCGTGTGATTGGTGCCGCCGGCGACAAGAGGGACGTCCCACTCCGGCTCATCGAGAGCATCGAGCTCCCGGTATGATGGGGGCCTCAAGGAGGCGACACGACGGGTCAGTCGTCGTGTTGCTCACGGGCTTGCTGTTCCCTCGACCGGTCAGAATAGGCACGTTGCTCACGGCCAAACCGTCTCTCGAGCAAAAGCCCCGCCCATTGTTCCCCTGTGCTGCTTCCGACACTCTTCCCACTGAATGCCCCCCCGGCGTGCGCACGCACCGCGGCTGTGGTGCTCACCGTGGCGCTCCTGCCACTGGCCGCCGAGGCGCAGGTGCTCGACACGCTAGCGACGGGGTCTGATTCAGTAGATTACGAGGTTGAGACGTACTTCGTGAAGGTGGACACCGCCTCGTTCTTCAAGCCGCATGACGACAAGAAGGCCGTCCGGGCCCTTCTCAACCGGACTGGAAGGGGACGATGCAGGGTGGTGACCGTGGTGCGCGCAGTTAACCAACGAAAGGCGAACGTACTTGCCAAACGCTACAGCGGAGGGGTCATTAACATGCGTCTCATCGTACGATGTGCACCGCTCTCCCCCACCCGATCTTCCGTTCCCACCCTCACACTAAGCCAAGAGCAAGGAGGGGCCCCCCTGAATCCAAACAACGAGCGGCACCGCTTCCGGCGTGGAGCACGAGAAGATCTAGTCTCTTCTCTGCAGCGATTCGAGAGGCAGTGACAGTCTCTGTCTGAACTGCTTCACGCCCGGCCGGTCCGGACTGTCCGATGACCCAGGGGGCCCACAGGTGCAGCGGGGGCGGCGCCTGGAACGTCGTCGACAACGGCGGTAGTCGCTTCGGGAAGGGCGCGCGAGCGGTTCTGTCACCTACCAATCGCCACCGAAGAGATGCTCCGAGTCGATTACTGGTTGGTCAGGTCGCAGATGCCTGAGGCGTCCTACTTGCCTGCGACGTTGACCGACAAGGGCGCATTGATGGCAGAACCGGAGATGACGTTCTGCTGAGACAGGGGAGTTGCGTCCAGAACGCGGACACGGCCGTCGGGCCAGTCGGTCACGTACACCGTTTTGTCAGTCGACCCACAGGACAGGACTAGCCCCGTGATATATGATCCGCTCGGCTCAGGAGACGCCACACGCTTTTTCTTCGTTTTCAGGGCCCTTTTTGAAAAGGGCCCCTAACGGCAGAGCCCTCCACAATTAAAAAGCCCCTCAGGCCGCGCTGAGGGGCGATATTCGGAGTGTGGGTCGGCGGTGGGGGAGGGATTTGAACCCCCGGGACCCGTGAGGGCCCTCCGGTTTTCGAGACCGGTGCATTCAACCAGGCTCTGCCACCCCACCGTGAATGTCGGTAGTGCCGTACACCGTGCCGTGGGCCACGTTCCGCTGGTCGTGTGCCGCTCGCAGCTAAATCACTGTGAACCGGGCCGGGGGACGCCCCACAATTCCAAAGCCGGAAGCTACTCCAAGCGATCGCGGACGAGGGCGGGAACGCCATCCAGCACTGTGTCGAGGGCCTCGGGGTCGCGCCCGCCGGCCGACGCCAGGGACGGGCGCCCGCCGCCGCCGCCACCGAGCCGGTCGCCCAGCGTCCCGACGAGATCTCCGGCCCGCAACGCCCCGTCGTCGACGAGGTCATCGGCCACGGTGGCCACCACGTACGCCTTCTCTCCGTCCTCCCCCACACTGCCGAGAACCCCAACAGCCCCCTCCCCCAGCTTGTCGCGGAACTGCTGGCCCAGTTCCTGCAGGTCGTCCATGCTTGCCCGGTCGAGCCGGCCGGTGACCACCGTGATCCCGTCCACTGAGGCTGCGTTCTCGGCGATAAAGGCGTCCAACTGGTCCGAAAGCTGGCCGCGGCGCAGCTGGTCGACCTCGCCCGCCAGGCGGTCGCGCTCCTCCTGCACCTCCGCGATGGCCTCCGGCAGGGACGTATGCAGCGACCGAAACTGCCGACGCGCCCGCGTCAGCGTGTCGAGCTCAGACTCCACGTGCTCCAGCGCCGCCCTCCCGGCCACGGCCTCCACGCGACGCACGCCCGAGGCGACCGAGCCTTCGGACACGAACCGGAAGAGCCCAATCTCACCGGTGGCGTCGACGTGGGTCCCCCCGCACAACTCCATGGAGAAGTCCGGGTCGAAGGTGATGACGCGCACCCGGTCCCCGTACTGCTCGTCGAACAGGGCCGTCGCGCCGCGGTCCAGCGCCTCGTCGATGGGCACGTCGCGCGCCTCCTGCTTCGGGATGTTTTGTTGAATCACGGTGTTCACCCGACGCTCGATGTGACGCAGGGTATCCTCGTCGACCGCATCGAAGTGGCTAAAGTCGAATCGGAGTCGGTCCGGGGCCACGAGCGATCCTTTCTGCTGCACGTGCTCCCCCAGTGTCTCGCGCAGGACGGCGTGCATCAGGTGCGTGGCGGTGTGGTGGGCGCGAATGTGGGCGCGGCGCTCCGCATCCACCACTGCCTCCACCGGCCCGTCCAGAGGCTCCGGCAGGGTGTCCACCGTGTGCGCGATGCGCTCGCCCTCGCGCTGGGTGTCGAGCACCTGCACCGACTCGTCCCCAAATCGAAGCGTGCCGGTGTCCCCCACCTGCCCCCCCGCCTCGGCGTAAAAGGGCGTGCGGCTCAGCTCGACCTCGTACTGCTGCGTGTCACCGGTCTCCACCACCCGCACCGCACGCACCTCGGCGTCAGGGACGACGGCCTGATCGTACCCGACGAAGACAGACGCCTCTCCCTGCGACACCGACTGCCAGGCCTGTACGTCGCTCTGGTCGACCGCAAAGTCGGAGGCGGCGCGTGCACGCTCCTGCTGCCGGTCCATCAGGGTTTCGTACCCCTCCATGTCCACCTCCAGGTCGCGCTCGCGGGCCATGAGCCGCGTGAGGTCAATCGGGAATCCGTACGTGTCGTGGAGGAGAAACGCGATCTGTCCCGGCAGCGTCCCCCCGCGGGCCGTACGGGCAAAGCTGCGCAGGATGTCGTTCTCGTCGTCGGTGTCGACGTACGCCTTCTCCAGCAGATCCATCGCCTGGGCGTCCTCACGAAGCGCGCCGAGAAGACGGTCGCTCGCCTCCCCGTCCGTGTCTTGGAAGCCGGCGACGTGGGGCACCACACGCTCGAAGAACTCGATGCCCGTGCCCAGGGTCTCCAGGAAGCTCTCCTCTTCGGACCGGATCGCCTGCTCGATAAACTCCTGCTGCTCGGCGAGCCCGTCGAACGGGCCGCCCATCTTCTCAATCAGCGGGCCGACGAGGCGGTGCAGAAACGGCTCCTCCAGCTCGAGGGTCTGGTAGCCGTAGCGGACGGCACGGCGCAGGATGCGGCGGATGACGTATCCCCGCCCCTCGTTGCTCGGCATCACGCCGTCGGAGATGGCGAAGGCGATGGCGCGGATGTGATCGGCCACCACGCGGAGGGCAATTCGCACCCGCTCGTGCTCGTCGTCGTCTTCGATGTGCAGGTCATCGTAGCCCCGAATTTCCTCGCGCGGGGAACGGTCGGCCATCGCCTGCAGGAGCGGCGCGAAGAGGTCCGTGTCGTACGTCGATTCCTTGCCCTGCAGCACGGCCACCATCCGCTCAAAGCCCATNCCNGTNTCCACGTGCTGGTCGTCGAGCGGCTCCAGGCTGCCGTCGGTCTGTGCGTTGTACTGAATNAAGACGAGATTCCACAGCTCCATCACCTGCGGGTGGTCGACGTTCACCAGNTCACGCCCCGGCGTCTCCTGTCGGGCCTCGGGGGGGCGNAGGTCCACGTGAAGTTCCGAGCACGGACCGCAGGGGCCNGTGTCGCCCATCATCCAGAAGTTTTCCTTGGACGGTTCGTAGAGGACCCGCTCTTCCGGGAGGGGCGTCTCCGAAAGCCACAGGTCGTACGCCTCCGCGTCGGCCGACAGGCCAAAGTCATCGTCGCCCTCGTGCACCGTGGCGTACAGTCGGTCCGGCGCCAGGCCCCACCGCTCCACGAGGAGCTCCCACGCCCACCGGATGGCCTCGGCCTTGAAGTAGTCGCCGAAGCTCCAGTTGCCCAGCATCTCGAAGAAGGTGTGGTGGTACGTGTCGTGCCCCACCTCCTCCAGGTCGTTGTGCTTGCCGGAGACCCGCAGGCACTTCTGCGTGTCGACGGCCCGTGCGTACGACCGCTGGCCGGTCCCGAGGAACACGTCCTTGAACTGGTTCATCCCGGCATTTGTGAAAAGCAGGGTGCCGTCTCCCTCCGGCACGAGGGACGCACTGGAAACGACCTCGTGGCCCTTCGCCTGAAAGAACTGCAGAAAGTCCTGGCGGATTTCTTCGGAGGAGCGGGACGGATCNGCGGACGACTGGAGGTGCGGGTTCATCGGGGCGTGGGGCATTCGGTCTTGGTTGAGTGGGAGGGTCGTACAAAACTCGGGGGCAGCGGCGCATGCCCGAGCACTTCAAGTGATTGTCGAAGTTAAAGCCGGTGTTGAAATTCCCAATACTCGCGTGGAGCGACGGTCACACACCGTCACGGACGCCTGTGGGGGTCGAGTTTCGAGAGCACGCATGAGTGTGGAGCTCAGGGGCCCGTATGTACGGCTGAAGTCGCCGAGGATTCCCGATTGAGATCGTCCCTCTCGGACGCACAAGTGGACTTATCCACTCGGGCTGGCCGGGGAGACAAACCGGTTCGCCGCCACGTACCACCGCCAGGGGCGCTCCACCCCCTTGGAGATGCCGATGCGTGAGGACCGGGCCACCTGTTCGTCGCCCACGGAGTCCCCGTCGGCAAAGAACAGCGGACGGGCCGTCAGGCGCGTCTGGTGAAACTCGCCGTCAATGCCGAACGCCTCGGTGAGCTTCCCGGGCCCGTTCGTCAAATCCACCCTGCGGTCGACGCCCCGCTCCGTCCGCATGTCCTGGAGGCCCTCCTCGGGCTCCACCGCCCGGACCAGCACCGCGCCCGCCGTTCCCTCCGGTTCCGTCACCACGTTGAGGAGCCAGTGGACGCCGTAGATGAGGTACACGTACGCGGTGCCCGGCGCGGCGAACAGGTCCTGGCCCCGCCCCTGACCGACCACCTCACCGGTCTCCGGATCACGCGAGAGGTGCGAGGCGTGGCAGGCCGGGTCGTCCTCCGTATAGGCCTCCGTCTCCACGATCCGCCCGACGAGGCGGGTGCCGGTCGGGGCCTCGTGGACGAGACGGGCGCCCAGCAGGTCCCGGGCAACGGAGACCGTAGGCCGGTTGAAGAAGGACGCGGGAAGAGGCTCCATGTCAGGGTGAACAGTTGGCAGGGTGGCCGGTAGATCCGGGCGGCACAGGTATCTGCGCACTTGTTGCCCGATTGGTGTTATGCCCTCTTCCTCCTCGACGGCAACCGTCATGGACGCGGCGTTCGAGGCCGGCGCGTTGGAGGCGCTCTGCCTCGACGTCCCCGAGGCGCGCCTCCGCCTTCGGCCCCACGACGAGGCCGATCGCGTCCAGGTCCGTGGCACGGTGCCGGGCGCCGATGCGGACACCGCCCGCCGATTGTTCGACCGGAAGGCAATTTCCACACATCAGTCGGGCGACCGGTTGCACGTCTTCGGGCGTCGCGTCTCCGGGGGCATATCGGATTGGCGCAAGCGCCGAAGCCGCCCCACCGCCGTTCGGCTCGACGTCGTCCTCCCTCCCGGCCTGGACGTCACTGCACAAGCCTTCGGGGGGACGGTCGAGGCCTCCGACCTGGCCGGCAGCGTCGACCTGACTGCCCCGGGCGGCTCGGTGTGCGCCACCGGGCTGACGGGGCCGCTCCGGGTTCGGGGGAGCGGCGGCGACCTCACGGTCCAGGACAGCACCGATGCCGCCCTTACCGCTCAGTGGGCGGCGGGCACCGTCCGCCTCGAACGCCTCCAGAACACGTCCGTCACCCTGCAGGCACGGTCCAGTCCCACCACCGTTGAGGACCTGAACGGATCCGCCGACCTGTCCGTCCACGGCGCAGCGCTAACCCTCCGACACTTGACGGGCCCCTGCGAGGCACAAGTCCGAGGCGGGGCGCTCACCTACCGGGGCGCCCCCACTGAGAATACCATCCTTCGGGCGGTCGGCGGCGCCCTCCACACGCACCTTCCACGCGACCACGCCGCGGGCCTGCTTCTTACAGGCGCACAGGTGGCCCTCGACGACGACTTTGCGTTCGAGGGGCAGCACACGGCCCAGCGCATTGAGGGCCGGCTCAATGGGGGCGGGGTCGCGTTCGAGGGGCGGGCCGTTCAGGGAGCGGCGCAGTGCCGCGCATTGTCCGGGGCGTAGGTGGGC